>Ga0209420_1000056_pt1 | contig 72973 bp, 58 predicted proteins | sample BlaSpr_A8_OM1_O1_FD_187972 | JGI IMG/M metagenome (GOLD analysis project Ga0209420, IMG submission 187972) | Forest soil microbial communities from Thunder Bay, Ontario, Canada - Black Spruce, Ontario site 2_A8_OM1_O1 (SPAdes) (version 2) | ecosystem: Environmental > Terrestrial > Soil > Boreal... | reverse complement strand
CTTGCGGATCGGCCGCAGCGGATGGTCCAGCGGGACCCGCTTCTCTGGAGAAATGTAGCTGAACATTCCTTCCTGTTGGTTATCGTCTCCGCGCATTCGTTCGCCTCCTTGACCTTCCTTCTTTACTTCAGACGAGCTTTCGCGATTAAAGTTGCGGAAGAAATGGGTTTTTCAACAAGCTGCTAATCGCCTAGAGCAGCGGCCGAGGTCGCGCCGTAAAAGCTGTACCACGGCTTCGCGGCCGTCAGGCGCGAGTTCACGTTGTTGATGTTCTTCACGCCCTGATCGCTCAGCCAATCCTCCAACGCCTTCGGACCTTGCTTGCCGTAAATGGGGATGCCATCTTTCCACGTAGCCCGCCCGCACAGCACGCCGGAAAATTCCACGCCGGATTCAGCGACCAGATCGAGTGTCTCCGCAAACACATCGTTGTTCACACCGGCCGAAAGATAGATGAAAGGTTTTTTTGCGGCAGCCGCGGCGCGCCGAAAATGTTCCTTGGCCTGATCACGCGTGTACGCCGAATCACCCTTACACGATTTTGTGCCCGCCACAAAAGCCATATTCACCGGCACTTCCACCTTCAACACGTCCACGCCATATTGCGGCTTGGAGAATTCCTCCATGCTCTTGCGCACGATCTCCGGCTTTTGCTTCGCGAACTCAATTCCCTTCTCGTCGCCATTCTCCACGTATCCCACAAATTCCAGGAAAAACGGCACGTCCGCAGCGGTACACTCTCCACCAATGCGCTCTACCCACGCGTGCTTGATATCGTTCACCTCCGGCGCATCGAACGGCGTGTAGTAAAGCAAAATCTTGATGCAATCCGCGCCCGCGCCCACCAACCGGTGTACGGACCATATATCCAGCAGATCCGGCAAGCGCCCCGGACGCGTGTTGTCGTAGCCGCTGTTTTCGTATGCCAGCAGCAGCCCGGCGTTCGCTGCGCGCGCCTTTGCGGCGGGCAAGCCGTACTCGGGATCCAGCAGAATCGCGCTCGCATGCGGCGTCAGCACGCGCGACACAATCGTCTTGAACTCCTCCAGCATTTGCGCCGGCACATCTTTCTTATCAATTCCCTTGTCTTTCGCGATCGCGCTCTTCAACGAGCCGCGCTGGTCCATCGCCGCCGCAGCGATCACGCCGCGCGCGTCCGACACCGCTTTCAGCCCCTTCTGTTTGCCAGGCGTAATCTTCATCAAATCCTCCGCAGGGTCACTTATTCACGAACGCCGCATTTTAGCACGAGAGCTAAGCACGCGGAACGCCGGAGGGTCCAGTTACGTTGGCAATCCTGCCTGTGCCGAAGGGCGATATTCACAAAGTTCCGCAGGTAAGTGAAACGCACAGGACGGTGCATCGGTCTGCTCGCGTGCCAGATTTAGAAAGCCAGGCGCTGCCGCGCCTGGCACGAAACCGGCTCGCACAAATTTCCGGCCAACTCAGCTATTCACGCCGCTGAGAAATCCACCCAGATGTCCGGTGATTGCCAGCAGCACCACGCCCACAAACTCCAAGACCAAGCGATAATTCGGCAAAGTAGTTCCGGCTTCACGCCGCGCGCGGAAATGAATCCACCACACGATCCAGATCACCCCTGTCGACGCCAACGCAAACACCATATGCAAAAGCAAAATCCCCTTGATGCGATGCCCCTCTAACGCCCACTGCCACGCCACCAAACCTGTCGTCACCGCTGGCAGCGCCATTGCAGCCGCAAGCAACAAGTTCACATAAGCCGTGAACTCCAGTGCCTGCCGCTTCGTCCAGCACGCCAGAAAATCCAAGCTTACGCCGGCGATGAACAACGCAATCGGAAAGTGGATGAGCACCACATGCTGCGCGTGCTTTTCCATCAGCATTTGCCGCAAATCAAACGGATGCATGAGCTTTTTCTCCTACTGCACGATGACTTGGCCGGTCATCTTCGGGTGAATCGAACAAAAATACGGATAAGTGCCGGGCTTGCTGAACACGAACGAAAACTTATCGTCCGTATCCAGCGCCTTAGACTTGAAAACCCCGTCCGTGCTAACCACCGTGTGCGGAATATCATCGCGATTCGTCCACGTCACGGTCGTCCCCACGGGCACAGTCAGCGCCGTCGGTCCAAAACTGAAATTGTCAATCTTCACTTCCGCGCTAGTGCCCGCCTTTTCCTGGGCGGCAGCGCCGCCAACATGGCCCACCGCCGCGAACATTGCCAACAAAGCAACAACCACGCTCGCCAAACCAATCCGCGCGAATTCCCTTTTCATGACTTTCGCGTCTCCTTGAAACATAGATTTAAATCCCAGCTGCACACTACGCGATACGCCGAGGCCCAACTTCAGCCCAACTGCGAATCCACAATTGCCAACGCATGCTGTCCCCGCACAAAATTTACGTCCGTAATACCCAAAACACTCCGCAACTGCTCCGCCGGCACTTTCATCGGACCCGGCGAATCCGCCTTCCCCGGCTGCGGCTGCGGAAACGCTGTCGACGCCGCCGTGTGAAACGTCACGTTCCCCTCTACCTTCTGCATAATCTGGTGAATGTGCCCGTTCAAAACCGACACCGACCCAAATTTCTTCAAGTAACTCAAAGCCTGCGCGCTGTCATCGGTTCCCCAGCCCCACTCCGGATACACGCTCCACAAAGGAATGTGCGCGAACACCACAATCGGCGTGCTTGCTTTCAACTGCTTCACGTCGGCCTCGAGCCACTCCAGCTGCTCGCCGCCCAAATTGCCCAGACCGCCCGCCTTCAGATTCACCACGTTCACCAGCCCAATAAAATGCACGCCCCTCTTTTCGAAGCTGTACCAGCCCTCGCCCTGCGTCCCCTTCCCGTAGCGATCGCGATACTGCTTGCCCTCGTCGCCGATCACGTCATGCTCTCCCGGCACGAAAAACACTTCCTTCGCCACTGCGCCCTTCAATATCTGATCCACCGTGTCGAATTCTTCCGGCCGCGCCAGGTGACTGATATCCCCGGTATGCAGCAAAAATTCCGGCGGCACAGAAAGCGCATTGATCTTGTCCACAGCAGCCTTCAACGTCGCGGCCACGTCCGGATTCGCCGCCTTGTTAAATCCCATATGACTGTCGCTGATCTGCGCGAAACTCAACTCCCCCGTCATCTTCGCGGCATTCCACTCATTCGCCCGGCTCATGCTGTAAGACTTCAGCACTCCGCCCTGCATCACGCACAGCGCGCCCGTTCCCGCCCACGCCATGCACTTCAGAAAACCCCGCCGGTCAATCCCGTCTTGATTGTGGTCGTGCAAAATCTCATCCTTCCTGCTTTGCGACATGTCCCCCTCCTGTGGTCACTCCGGTATCGGTCAGTTCCCGAGCGCCGTAACTCCCTCACCGCCAAGCACTTAAAAGCGGCGCGCGCCCGTTGCGAGCTCCCGAGCAACGCGCCACCTGTGGACGTGTTCACTGTGCAGGACCGCCGCACCCAAGGTTTTATTCCCGGCGCGCCTCCACTCCGTCTTTTTTGAGAAATTTGCGCCCGGCGGGAATAAAATCACCACCGCCGCAGTTACCTCTGTTGTGGAGCTGTAAAAAGGGCGGGACGTGTTAGAGCAGGAAGACCGCGCGCGCTTTGAGAACGACGTAATGCCCCATCGCGACGCCGCTTACAATCTGGCGCGCTGGATTTTGCGTGGCCGCGCGCAAGCCGAAGACGTCACGCAGGAAGCTTTCCTGCGCGCCTACCGGTCCTTCGCCGGGTTTCAGACTGGCAACGCGCGCGCGTGGCTGCTGCAAATTGTGCGCAATTGCTGCTTCACCTGGCTGCAGCAGAATCACGTAGCCGAGGAAATGACGGAGTTCGACGAACAGACCATGCCGCCAAAACCTGAAAATCCCGAATCGCTGGCCATGGCCACTTACGACCGCGAACGCCTGCAACGCGCCCTGGAAGATCTGCCCGCGCATTTTCGCGAAATTATCGTGCTGCGCGAACTGGAAGGCTGCTCCTACAAAGAAATCGCCGCCATTACCACGCGCCCCATCGGTACGGTAATGTCCGCCCTCGCTCGCGCCAGGCAGCAGCTGAGAACTATATTGACCGAGCCCGTACCAAAGGGAGCCAGCCGTGACCTGTGATCTTTCGCAAACCCGCCTGCACGCCTATTTCGACGGCGAACTAGACGCCATCGGCGCCGCAGAATTCGAACGCCATCTGGAATCCTGCCCCGACTGCGATATGCGCCTCGCTGCAGAAGAAAAACTTCGCAGCGCCCTCGCCGGAGCGCAACTCTACACACGCGCACCCGAAACCCTGCGTAGAAAATTGCAAATCAGTTTGCCGAAAGCTGCCATACCGCCTGAGGTGAGAGATCCGAAGCCTTCGGTCGCAAATTCCTGGCGCTGGCTGGCAATCGCGGCCACGGTGATTCTCTCCGTGCTCCTCGGCACGCAGTACCTGCAGAAGCTGAATCACCACTCGCAGCAGCAGGCCATGGCCGCCGTGATCGTTGACGCGCATCTCCGCTCGCTGCAACCCGGGCACCTCGAAGACGTAATCTCGACCGACCAACACACCGTAAAACCCTGGTTTGACGGTAAAATCGATTTCGCCCCGCCAGTGCGCGATTTTGCGAACGACGGATTCCCGTTGCTAGGCGGCCGCCTCGACGTGATTGACAGCCGCACCGCAGCCGCCCTGGTCTATGGCCGCCGCAAACACATCGTGAATGTCTTTGTAGAGAAGGCGCAGCCGGGCGATTCGCAGGATGCTTCAGGTGAACTACAAGGTTATCACTGGGTGGCCTGGCAGCAGAACGGTTTTACATTCACCGCCGTCTCAGACACGGCCTACGGAGATCTCGACCAGCTGAAGCAGCTTTTTCTAGCGCCGTAAAAACCATGCGCGCCGGTTGCGCTCGGCGGAAGGGCGCCGTTGCAGAATCCGCATGGCCAGGAGGACGCCATCCGGGTTACGGCACAACTCACATAAACAAAATATGATGCTGATGCGAACAAGGCTGCGCCTTCGCACTCGCTGCCTCGTCCGCGCTAGCCACCGTCTCCACCACCGGCCCGCTCATCACCGATACGGCTGCCAAATCATCCAAAAGCTCAGGCCCGTAAGTCGCCAGCGCAGGCAATGCCGAAAGCGTCCGCTCTTGCAAACCGCGATGCGGGTAAAGCGCATCCACCAATATGCGTTCATGCCGGTCCAGAATTCCCGTGCGGAAATTCTCAGACCTCCCCGCCTTCCCCTTCAATTTCAAGAACTGGTGCAGAATTTTCCTCTCCGTCGAATCCAGCGCGCCTGTAAGCGTCCGATCCAGGTGCGCCAGTGGCTTGCGGTAAGCCTGCAACAACCGCCGCAGCGCCTTCTCATCCGCCGCGAAACGCCCCGCCAGCGCCCGGGGCAATGATTTCATCTCCATCCGCCCGCGCAAATACTGCCGCCCGCGCATTACATCGCCAAAATCCAAGCCATATTTCTTCAGCAAACGCGCGATCGCCGGCTCCACCAAAGTGAAACTAGCCCGCGGCAAAATCGCCGGCATGCGCCCCAGTAAATGTTTGTAAACCACTTCCGCCTGCGCCATATACGCAATCTCCGCCGGCCCGCCGATGTAAGCAGCCGTGGGCAACAACGTGTCCTGCACCACCGGCCGCAGCAACACATTCGGCGTAAACGCTTCCGGCGTGGCAGTAATCGCCGCGTGCAATTCCTCCAGCGAAAAAGCAGCTGCGCCCGCGTGGAATTTCTCGCCACGCCGACGCAATGGCTGTCGCACTCCGTGCACATTGTAAAAAAGCAGCGTGGATTCGCGCGTCACCTTCACCTGCGCGTGAAATCCGTCGCGTTCCAGCTCTTTCGATCGCGCCAGCAGCGCATCACCGAGCGGCTCGGCATCATCCAGCGCCCGCCGGTAAATGCCGCTCGCAAAATGGTGCAGCCGCGAATCCAGCGGATCCAGAAAAATAATCCCCCGCCCCGCCACCAGCCGCGTCATCAACTTCCCGAACGCCGAGCCGTACGTATCGCCCGGCGTATACGATTCACGCAGCGCCCGTGCCACTTCCGCCCCGTACGGCCCTTCCAGCGTGTCCATCGCGGTCACCACCGACGGAGTAATCGCCGCGCCTAGCGCAATTTCTCCCACGCGCCGGCCTTCTTCCTCCCGGTTGCCCGCCAAAATAAATTCGGCGAGGCCCGTGCGCGTCGTCCACGAAGCGTGATTGATTTCTGCGAGGTCATGGTCCTCCGTCGCCAGCCAAAAAACCGGCACGGCATCCACTCCGCGCCTCGTGAGCTCTTCCGCGCAAGCCGCAGCCGTAATCGCCTTGTACAAACTGTAAGCCGGCCCGGTAAAAAGTCCCACCTGCTGCCCGGTCACAATCGCCACCGCGCCGTTCGCCAGCCGTTCCAGGTTCCGTGCGATCGTCGTGTCCAGCGTCGCCGCCCCGCCAAACTTCAAATTCTGTTCGCGCAACACATCCACCACGCCCGCGCGCACACGGGGCTCAATCTCGACCTCCTTGGCCGCCGCCACGACTCCGCCGATCGAAGGCGCGTGCCCGTAGTACTTCCCCACGCGGCGAAAATCCTCCAGAAACGTGGAAAATATTTTAGATGTCTGGGGTATATCGCGGAAGGAAAGACACAGAGACTCCATCGAGGGATTCATGATACACGCGGCCCTGAAAAGCAGCAATCGGGGCAGGGCGCACACGCGGGAAAGCAGTCAGCGGAAAGATGGCCCGGACAGCAGCTACAACACAAAGCCCTGCGCACATTGCGCGGCCCCGTTACGCATAAAAGCCGTGCATTCGGGCAATTCGTGTGAATGACGTCCTCCCAGCGCGCCCCAAGCGACCGCGAATCGCTGCTAGAGATGATGCGCTGGCTGGGAGATAAGATTCGCCAACATCGTGTCGATTTCCGCTTTGCCCGCGTCGCTCACGCCGAGCAGTGGAAGCCGCGGCAGCCCGCCGTAATATCCCAGGCGGTCCTGGGCATATTTCAGGCCGCCGATCCCGTAATCCATCAGCAGCATTTTGGCCGGGACCACCAGTTTCTGAGCCAGCGCCTGCGCCGTCGCGCGATTCCCCGCCTGAGCCGCTTCGTAAATATCCGCGCACAAACCCGGGAACACGTCCGCAAGCCCCAGAATCGCTCCCACCGCGCCCAATTGCAGCGCGTCGTAAAGCGTCGCAGCGGCGCCGGTTAGCGTCTGGAATTCCTCGGGGGCCGCGGCGATGATCGCCGCGATTCCCTTCATATCGCCGGAACTATCCTTCATGCCGATAATGTTCGGATGGTTTGCCACCCGCTCGATCAGTGATGCTCCCACCGAGACGTGGGTGAACACCGGCACCGAATACACCATCACCGGAATCCGCGCAGCATCCGCCACGCGCAGATAATGTTCCGCAAGCATGTGGTCGTTGATGGACGGCTTGTAGAAACTCGGTGTGCGCACGAGCGCCACTGCGTACCCGATGCGCGCCGCGTGATTGGTGTGCGTGATGGTTTCAGACGTCGATTCCGCGCCGCTCCCTGCAATCAGAATTTTCTCTGGCGTGGCGGCATCGCGCACCGCTTCCCAAACACTGTAAACCTCTTCCCACAACAGTAGCACCGATTCGCTCGTCGAACCGTTGGGCACATACCCCACAAGCTTCGTTTTATTGTAAAGCGCCACATTGTTGCGCACCTGCCCGAGCGCAACACTGCCGTCGGACTCAAACGGCGTGGTCAGCGGAGCGAATATTCCATGCAGTTTCATGGCGGTCATTTTATCTCAAACGCCAGAGCATCCAAGCGGAAACGCAGTTCCCTGCCGGCGGCGGGGTCGCCTTGAAACTACGGCGCCGCCCTCTGATTTTTCTCCGCAGTTCCTCTGTGCCCTCGGTGTTAAATCCTTGCAGTAGCCGCTACTTCTCCGCAGGCGCCGATGCCGCCGAAGCCCGCCGATGCAAATCCTGCAGCGCCGCCACATCCGCCCCGTGCCCTGCCATCGCCCGCATCCCTCGCGCCGCCGCGCTCGCAGCCGAAAGAGTTGTAATGCAAGGAATGTTGTAACGAATCGCGGCCCGCCGAATCGATTTCTCGTCGTAAAAAGATTCGCGCCCCAGTGGCGTATTAATCACTAAATTTACTTTCGCCGTCTTGATCAAATCCACAATGTTCGGCCGCCCTTCATTCACCTTGTATACAGATTCCACGTCAATCCCCGCGCTAGCCAATGCCGCCGCCGTCCCGCGCGTAGCTACCACTTTCAATCCGGCCGCCAGCAAATCCTGCACCACGAATGCTACGTGCCGCTTGTCATGATCGTTTACACTAAGGAAAACAGTCCCCTCACGTGGCAAACGCTGCCCCGCCGCCAGTTGCGCCTTTGCAAACGCTAATCCGAAAGTAGAAGAAATCCCCATGACCTCGCCCGTCGAACGCATCTCCGGCCCCAAAATCGTATCTACGCCGCGAAACTTGTTAAACGGAAACACCGGAGACTTCACGGCGTAGAAATTCCGCACTGCCAATTCCTTGATGCCGTTGCTTTCGGTGTAAAGTAAATGTAAATCGCGCAATTTTCTACCGGTCATCAAACGCGCTGCTACTTTCGCCAGTGGCACGCCCGTCGCCTTGCTCACATAAGGAATCGTTCGCGATGCGCGTGGATTCACTTCCAGCACGTAAACCGTATCGCGCTGAATCGCATACTGCACGTTCATCAGCCCCACTACTTTCAGCGCCCGCGCCAGCCGCGAAGTGTAATCGCGAATCCGCTCCAGCACCGAAGGCTTCAGCGTCACCGACGGCAGCACGCACGAAGAATCTCCGGAATGTATCCCGGCCTCCTCGATGTGCTCCATGATTCCCGCGATCAGCACGTCTTCGCCATCGGCCAGCGCGTCCACATCCACTTCGGTCGCGTCTTCCAAGAATTGGTCAATTAAAATCGGCCGCTTCGGATCCGTCCCCGAACCGATCAGCGCCGCCTGCGCCACATATTCCTCAACCGTCTTCAAATCGTAAGCAATCACCATCGCGCGCCCGCCCAGCACGTAACTGGGCCGCACCAGCACCGGCAAACCAATTTCCCCAGCGAGCTTCACCGCTTCCTGCGGAGCCAAAGCCGTCCCGTTGCGCGGCTGCGGAATTCGCAATTCGTCTAGCAAGCCGCCAAATCGCCGACGGTCCTCCGCCAAATCAATCGACTCCGGCGCGGTCCCGATGATTTTCGCACCGTTCTGCTTCAGCTCCAGCGCCAGGTTCAAAGGGGTCTGACCGCCAAACTGCACAATCACGCCCTGCGGTTTTTCGCGATCCAGAATCGCCAGCACATCTTCCAGCGTCAGCGGCTCAAAATAAAGGCGGTCCGAAGTGTCGTAGTCCGTCGAAACTGTTTCTGGATTGCAATTCACCATCACCGTTTCGTAACCGTCTTCCTTCAACGCGAATGCCGCGTGGCAGCAGCAATAATCAAATTCAATCCCTTGCCCGATGCGGTTCGGCCCGCTGCCCAGGATCACCACTTTCGGCCGGTCCACCGCGCCCGATTCGTCTTCCTCTTCGTACGTGGAATAAAGATACGGCGTGAACGATTCAAATTCCGCCGCGCAAGTGTCGACGCGTTTGAAAACGGGCTGCACGCCCAGCTCTTTGCGGCGCGCGCGCACGCTCGAAGCTTTCACATTCCACAGTTTCGCAATTTCCTCGTCGCTGGCGCCCGAACGCTTGGATTCCAGCAGCAATTCCGGTGGACATTTCCCCAGCGTCGTCGCCGCCACCCGCCGGTCCACCGCCAGCATTTCCTGCAGCTGGCGAACAAACCAGGGATCGATCTTGGTCAGGTCGCAAACTTCTTCGCTGGACATCCCACGTTCCAGCGCCTCAAACAGCCAGTGCAAACGGTCCGGCCCTGGAACGTGTAATTTCTCGCGCAGCAACACCGTCGTCACTTCCGCCGGAGGCCGCCATGCCGAACTCGGCTCCAGCGACCGAATCGCCTTACACAACGCTTCCTGAAAATTCCGCCCGATGGCCATCACCTCGCCGACGGATTTCATCTGCGTCGTCAGCGTGGTATCGCTGCCCGGAAATTTCTCGAATTGCCACTTGGGAATTTTCGCCACTACGTAATCAATGGTCGGCTCAAACGAGCACGGAGTCTTCTTCGTAATGTCGTTGGGAATTTCGTCCAGCGTCATGCCCACGGCCAGTTTCGCCGCGATTTTCGCGATCGGAAACCCGGTGGCTTTGCTAGCCAGCGCCGAGCTGCGCGAGACCCGAGGATTCATTTCGATCACCGTCATGCGCCCCGAAGCCGGATCCACCGCAAACTGAATATTCGATCCGCCCGTCTCGACGCCCACGGCACGAATAATCGCCGCGGCCGCGTCGCGCATGCGCTGGTATTCCTTGTCGGTAAGCGTCTGCGCCGGCGCCACCGTGATCGAATCGCCCGTGTGAATCCCCATCGGGTCGAAATTTTCAATCGAACAGATCACCACAAAGTTGTCGCGATGATCCCGCATCACTTCCAACTCAAATTCCTTCCACCCCAGCACCGATTCTTCGATCAAAGCCTGATGCACCGGACTCGCGTCCAGAGCCCGCGCGATCAAGTCCGCAAATTCTTCGTGGTTGTAAGCAATCGATCCCCCGGTCCCGCCCAACGTGAACGAAGGACGGATCACCACGGGATAGCCGAGCTGATCGGCCAGCCGTACCGCTTCCGGCACGCTCGTCACAACTTCCGATGCCGGAACTTCCAGCCCAATCTTGCGGCAAACTTCCTTGAACAGCAGCCGATCCTCAGCAATCTTAATCGCGGCAAGTGACGCGCCAATCAGCTCCACATTATATTTCGCGAGAATCCCCGCTTCCGCCAGCTCCACAGCAAGATTCAACCCCGTCTGCCCCCCCACAGTCGGCAACAAAGCATCCGGCCGTTCCGCCGCAATAATCGCTTCCAGATATTCCTTCGCCAGCGGCTCAATATAAGTTCGGTCCGCAATCTCCGGGTCCGTCATGATCGTCGCCGGATTCGAATTCACCAGAACGACCTCATACCCCTCCGCGCGCAATGCCTTGCAAGCCTGTGTTCCCGAATAATCAAACTCGCAAGCCTGCCCAATAATGATCGGCCCCGAGCCGATAATCATAATCTTCTTGATGTCAGTCCGTTTCGGCATTCGCTCGCGTTAAATTACCGTCTCCCGCCTTGCGAAAAAATCCAAATCCCGCAGCACGCGCGTCACCGCCGCGCTCCGTCCATCATCGTCACGAAATCATCAAACAAATACCGCGCATCGTGCGGCCCCGGCGAAGCTTCCGGATGATACTGCACGCTAAACAAAGGCAACGACCGGTGCCGCATGCCCTCATTCGTATGATCGTTCAAATTCACGTGCGTAATTTCCACGTCGCTTGCGGCCAACGAATCCGGATCCACGCAAAATCCGTGATTCTGCGCCGTGATTTCGACTTTTTCGGTGCGCAAATTCTTCACCGGATGATTCGACCCATGATGCCCAAATTTTAATTTGAATGTTTTCCCACCCAGCGCCAACCCACACAGCTGATGCCCCAGACAAATCCCAAAGATGGGCACGCGCCCCAGCAACTTGCGGATATTCTCAACTGCATACTGGACAGGCTCGGGATCCCCCGGGCCATTGGACAAAAACACGCCGTCCGGTTTCAGCGCCAGCACATCTGCGGCGGAAGTACGCGCCGGAACCACGGTGACTTCGCAGCTGTGATCGACGAGCAGCCGCAAAATATTCTGCTTGATCCCAAAATCATAAGCCACGACACGTCGCCGCGCCTTCGCCCCCGAATCAGCACCCGCGCGAGCGCCGGCGCCAGCCGCACCTGCAGCCGACGCAGCCAAATCAATCGACCCATCCTTCCACTCATACGCCTTGGCGCAAGTCACCCGCCCCGCCAATTCCAAACCCGCCATCGGCGGCAAAGCCCGCGCCTCCGCCACCAAGCTCTCCGCCGGAGTCCCATCCGTTGAAACCACTCCGCGCAGAGCTCCTACTTCCCGCAAATGCCGCACCAGCGCACGCGTATCCAAATCCCAAATCACCGGCACGCCATAACGCTGCAAATACTGCTGGGCCGATTCGCTCGACCTCCAATTCGAAGCCAAAGGCGAAAATTCACGCACAATCAGCGCTTCAATATACGGGCGAGCGGATTCCTCATCCTCTAAATTGGCGCCCACATTTCCAATGTGCGGATACGTCAGGCACACGATCTGCCCGGAATAACTAGGGTCGGTGAAAACTTCCTGGTAGCCAGTGAGAGAGGTATTGAAAACAACTTCGCCGCCCCGCCGGGTGCGCGCACCCGCGGCACGGCCGCTAAATGTTCGTCCGTCTTCCAGCGCGAGGGTCGCGCGAGCTGCGGGCTGCTCCGTCAGTGTATCCTCCAGAATATTTCATCGCGACGCCGCGTTCACCGTGTAGGACGAAGATAGCGAGCCGAAATGATCCACCGGCCAGTAAGCGAAAACCGCCTTGCCGTAAATGTACGGCCGGCTGACGGGCCCAAAAACGCGCGAATCGTTCGAGCTGTCGCGGTGATCGCCCATCACAAAATAATTCCCATCCGGAATCTGCACCGGACCGTAGCTCGACCCGTCCAGATAGCTCGGCGGCACGTACGGCTCCACCAACTCCTTGCCGTTCACATATAAATGACTGGCTCGCAACTCAACGGTCTCGCCCGGCAAACCGATCACGCGCTTGATAAACGATTTCGAATGGTCCAGAGGATACCAGAAAACCACCACGTCGCCGCGCTCGATCGGCGTGAACCGGTACACAAACTTGTTGATGAAGATGCGCTCCTGATCGCTCAGCAGCGGCGCCATGCTGGTGCCTTCCACTTTTACCGGTTGATACAAAAAGATGATGATGACTAGCGCCAGGCCCAACGCCACGGCCAAATCGCGCGTCCAACTGCGCAATTCGTGCCGCAAACGCGGCAAAGTGGAGTTGTGCTGCGGCTCTTGCGGCTCGGGCTGAGTGTTTTCCGTCATTCCGCTCTCAAATATTTATAACACGGCGAGATAGCGCGCGCCAAGTACGCCCGCTTTGCAATGTTAAGATGCGCAGCGCGCGCAATCGGTTGCAGAATCAACGCCCATCTCACACAGACGAACCGGAGATGACAGCGACAGTCTCTCTCTGTGCCTCGGTGGCACTCCGGCCGTCGCCTTTCTCTGCGTTCTCCGCGTCTCCCAGTTAATCTTTCCGTCAAACATCCAACGCAAAATGCAAAATCGCCAAAGAAGCCAAAACCGCCGTCTCCGTCCGCAAAACTAACTCCCCAAGCGACGCCTCCGCGAAACCGGCCTCGCGTGCGGCCACAAGCTCCGCATCCGTCCACCCACCCTCAGGCCCAATCGAAATCTCCGCACGCTGCGCCGTCACATCCCTCAACACATCATGAATCGGCGGCGCATCGCTCCGCTCCGAAAGCAAAATCTTGCACTCCGCGCTCGAAGCCCGATAAGCCTTCTCCAAAGCAGTAGCCTGCGCAATCTTGGGAGGACGCAGACGACGCGACTGCTGCGCCGACTCCCACACAATCCTCTCCCAACGCGCATGCCGCTTCGTCGCCGCCGCAACCAAAGCCTTATCCGTCCGCGCAGCGATCAACGGCGTGATCTCGTTCACGCCCAACTCAGTAGCCTTCTCCAAACACCACTCGAATCGATCGAACTTCACCAGCGCGATAAGCAAATGCAAATGCAGCGCCGGCTCCCGCGCCTCAATCGCCTCCACCAAAGAAAATTCCACACGGTTATCGCCACGCTTCAGCAACTCCACGCGTTCCACGCGCGCAAGCCACACCCGTTCCCCATCGCTCAGTTCGTAAAGCTGCCCTGGCTCCGCACGCAGCACGCGGGCTAGGTGTTCGGCGCTGTCGCCGCGCACGGTCGCCGTAGTATCCTGGAATTGATCCACAAAAAATCGGCGTCGCATCGTCTGGATTGTATCGTGGCGGGGGAAGAATCACGCAACTACCGATGAAAAAATGTGAAGCGGCGGTCGAAATCACTCATGCAGCAAAAATGGCGGCGTCATCTACCCAAAAATATCCTTCACCTTATCGAAGAACGTAGAATTCCGCTCCGCCGCCTTGTTCTCCACTTTCAGCGTCTGCCCGAGTTGCTCCAGCAACCGCCGCTGCTCGCGCGACACCTTCGCCGGAATCACCACGCGGATGCTGATGTACAAATCGCCGCGCCCGCCGTGCGGATTCGGCAAGCCTTTACCCTTCTTGCGGAAAATCTGCCCAGACTGCGTGCCTTCTGGAATTTCCAGCTCTTCTTCGCCCTTCAGCGTTTGCACTTTGATCTTGTCGCCCAGCGCCGCCTGCGAAAAACTGATGGGAATCTCGCAGATCAGATCCGATCCACGCCGTTCGAAGAACGCGTGCTCCTTCACTTCCAGAAATATATAGAGGTCGCCCGGCCCGCCGCCGTTGGTTCCCGGCTCGCCCTGCCCCGTCATACGCAGACGCGTCCCGGAATCCACTCCCGCTGGCACTCCCACTTCCAGCGTGCGTTCGCGCTCGATGCGCCCCACGCCGCGGCAACTTGCGCAAGCATCCTTGATCGTCTGCCCCGCTCCCTGGCAGGCCGGGCAAGTGCGCGTGATGGAAAAAAAACCCTGCGCGTAGGACATCTGCCCGCGCCCGCCGCACGTCACGCAAGTGGACATGCCCGTACCCGGTTTCGCACCCGTGCCCTTGCACGCTTCGCAAAGTTCGTGTCGAGTAAGCTGAATTTTGCTGGTGACGCCCGCCGCAGCTTCTTCGAAACTCAACGACATGTCGTAACGCAAATCCGCGCCGCGCTGCCCGCGCGCCGCCCCACGTCCACCGCGCCTGCGCCCGCCGCCGAGGACGTCGTCGAATCCAAAAAGATCGCCCAGAATATCCTGAAATTCCTCGAAGATCGTCGAGTTGAATCCGGAATCAAATCCGCGATTACCCAGCCCCGCCGCGCCGTAGCGATCGTACACCGAACGCTTCTGCTCATCCGAAAGCACCGCGTATGCCTCAGAAGCCGCGCGGAAGTTGTGCTCGGCCTCTTCTTTCTTTTCAGGATTTCGATCGGGATGCCACTTCAGCGCCGCCTTGCGATAAGCGGACTTGATCTGCTCAGGCGTAGCGCCACGCTCTACGCCCAAAACCTCGTAAAAATCATTGCTATTGCTGGCCCCCATCGTTTCTAGGTCTCCGGATTATTAAAGTTGAAGTCCTGCACGAATCGTGCGCATCACGCAACGTCGCGCCGTTCGCGTTAATTCGCAGGCGCCGTCGCCACGCGCACCATCGCTGGACGCAGCACGCGATCGTGAAACATATATCCCGTCTGCATCTCTCCAACCACCGTACCTTCCGGCTGCTCCGCCGTGGGCACATTTTCAATCGCATGATGCAGGCGCGGATCAAACGGCTTCCCCACCGCCTCAATCGGCTGCAGCCCCTGCTTCGCGAGCGCATTCCACAACTGCGCGCGGATGATTTCGAACCCCTTGCGGTATTCGGGACTAGCCGCGCCCGACTGGCCGGAAAGCGCCAGGTCGAAAGCATCCAGCACCGGCAGCACCTGCTCGATCAACTGTTCGGCGCCGCGATGCCGTTCCTGCTGCCGTTCCTTTTCCACGCGCTTGCGATAATTTTCAAAATCTGCCTGCCGCCGCACCAATGTATTCTGCAAATCCTGTTTCTCGGCCACCAGTTTCTGAATCTGATCCGCACTCGAGCCATCATCGGCCGGCAAAGAATCCGGCGCAGACTGGCTCTCCACGGTTTCCTCCGCCGGACCGGCTGCGGCCGCGAAACCCTTCTCCGCAAAATCTCTATCCTTATGCTGTTTATGTGAGGCCAAAGAATTCAGCTCCCCTCTTGCGCTTCAGAGAAAAATTGCGCCATAAAGGCTACCGCGGTAATCACTCGTTCGTAGTGCATGCGCATGGGCGCGAGAATTCCCAGCGTCCCCTGCACCTGATCTTTAGATGAATACGACGCGGAAACGATGGCAAGATGTTTTCCCGCATTCGAAATCTTGTCCAGGCCCAGCTCCACGTGCACCGGCTCCGGTGATTCAATGCAGCCGCTCAACAGCGCGATCAAACGGTCCTTCTCTTCAATCGCTTCCAGAAGTTCGCGCAGTTGCTCGGGGTTCGTAAAATCCGGTGAAGAAGCAATCTGCGCCGCGCCATCCACATAAATTTTGCGGTCCGCCACGTCCCCCAAAATGCTCGGGTCGCACAAAATCAACGCCGTGCCCGCCAGTTGCCCGTACTGCTCACGGTCCCGCTCCAATTGCTTCCGCAAATCTGCGCGCATCGCCTCCAGCGTCCAGCCAATATAGTGCCGGTTCAAATATTCCGACGTGCGATCCAGCTGCTCCTGCAGAAATGGCTTCTCCGGACGTATCAATTTGTCGCGCGTCACTCCGCCGCCGGAAACCAGAATCACCAGCACGCGTCCATCGGGCAGCAGCAGAAAACGCAAATGTTCCACGACGCTGCGTGCCAGCGGCGGCGCGATAAAAATTCCCAAACCGCGCGAAACCGCGGCCAGCACATGGCTGGCGCGCTCCATCACCGCCTCGGGTGTCTGCGCGGCCGCCAATTCGCGCCGAATCCACAACAAATCCGCGGGACTAGCCGTCGCCTGCGCGGCTACCTGCTCTACGAAAAAACGATATGCCGCGGCGGTCGGCACTCGCCCCGCCGAGGTGTGTGGCTGAAAAAGCAAGCCCGCATCTTCCAGGTCCGCCATCACATTGCGCACCGTAGCCGAACTGAGCGGCTCAATATGCCGGTGCACAATGCTGCGCGAAGAGACCGGCTCGCCCGTCTCGATGTAGGCGCGCACCACGTCTGTCAGAATTTGCTGATGGCGTTTCTGTTGTAAAACCGTTGGACTCATGAGTTTCCGCCGAGACCAAGCCGGCGCCGATGCTGGCACGCGCGCCGATACACTACCCTGCTAATTTTAGTGTAGACGCTAGGCCGCAACCCGTCAACTTGCCCGCCACACAGCCGGCGCGGAATACGCACATCTTTATATGACGCCGCTGCACGAGGACAGCCCGGTGGCGACGCCTGAGAACGCCGATCTCCCGCTAGGCGCTTTTAGCAACGCAGCCTCGCCACCAATGACCGGCGTGTGATTCTCCCCCGAAACGAAACTTGCGCGCCCTTAGCCTCGTATCATATTGTGTACGGGCGGTTGACCCAGTGCGTTCCCCTCAAAGCGTATTTCGTGTGGGAGGATGGATGAGATTGACGAAAGTGTTTGTGCTCGCCGCAGCCGTAGCCCTATCCTGCGGCCCCGCTTTTTCTCAAGCGACCGCCGCCACCGCATCGGTCGACACGGCAGCCAAACCACTGTCCACCCGCATAGTCGCCTACCAGATCGAAGCCAAGCTCGACGCCAGCAAACACACCATAGCCGCCAGCGAGACTCTCACCTATAAGAATCTGACTGGGCAACCGCAGCAAACCTTTCCCTTCCACCTATACCTCAACGCTTTCCAGCCGCAATCCACTTTCATGACCGAAGTCCGTCGCTCCGGCACACGCGGCAATGGCCCGGACTCCGACTGGGACCCCAAACATTTCGGCTCGATCAGCGTGGACAAACTGGAAGTTGCAAACGCCGGCGACCTCACTAACAAAATGGAATTCATTCAGCCCGACGATCACAACACGGACGACCATACCGTCTTCCAAGTCACGCTGCCGAAAGCAATTGCCCCTGGCGCATCCGTCGAATTTCACATCGTCTTCCACGACGTGCTTCCCAGAGTTGTCGAGCGCACCGGCTACGCGCATGACTTCGATATGGTCGGTCAATGGTTCCCCAAAGTCGGCGTCTGGTGGAAAAACGCCTGGAACTGCCATCAGTTCCACGCCAACAGCGAATTTTTCGCGGACTTCGGCACCTTCGACGTAAAAATCACCGTCCCGCAAAATGAAATCGTCGGCGCCGGCGGCGACCTGGTCTCCAGCGTAAATAACTCCGACGGCACAAAAACGCTCACCTATCATTCCCAAGACGTCCACGATTTTTCCTGGACCGCCAGTCCCAGCTTCAGTGTCGTCGAAGACTCCTGGACCGGCAGCCAGGGCCCGGTAAAAATTCATCTGCTGATGTCGCCCGGGCACATGGCCTCGGCGCAGCGATATATTGACGCGGAAAAAGGAACGCTCCGCCTCTTCGACCAATGGTATGGCCCCTATCCCTACGACCGCATCACGATGGTTGACCCTCCCCACGGAGGCGCCGACGCTGGCGGCATGGAATATCCGACGCTAATCACTCTGGGCACCGCCGTGCACATGCCTCGGGGCGTGCTCGCCCCGGAAATTGTCACCGAACATGAATTCGGACACCAATATTGGTACGGCATGGTCGCCACCAACGAATTCGAAGAAGCCTGGCTCGACGAAGGCATCAACAGTTACACCGAAGTGAAAGTGATGGACGCGCTGTATGGCAAGAATACTTCAGCGATTAACTTTCCGTTCGCGCAAATGAGTGAATCCGGTTTGCAGAAGATCAGCTACCTGGGCGACCCGGACACGGATCCCATCGCCCGCTTCGCCTGGCTATTTATCAACAGCAATTCCTATGGCGGTATCACCTACGGCAAGACCGCCACCGTCCTGCTCACACTGGAAAAAGTCATTGGCGAGGACACCTTGCGCCAGGCCTTGCACACCTATTTCATGCGTTACCGCTTCACGCATCCCACGGGTGAAGATTTTCTGGAAACCCTCGAGGAAGTTTCCGGCAAAAGTCTGCGCTGGTATTTCAACCAAGCAATCTACGGCACGCAAATCCTGGATTATTCGCTCACCGATGCGCACTCCGATCCGCTGAAGTGGTGGGAGACTTCGGCGCGCGGCGCAAAAGTCAGTGCAAAAGACGAAGTCTACCGCACCTACGTCGTCGTCGAGCGCAAGGGCGAGTTCGTTTTCCCGGTGGACGTGGATGTCAAATTCGACGACGGCTCTTCGGCCGTCGAACACTGGGACGGCCAGGATCGCTGGGTGCGCTACCAATACGATCGCAAGGCCAAGATTCAGTCCGCGCAAATTGACGCGCACAATCAGATCATCATGGATCGCGACCCCTTCAACAACAGTTTCACGGAAGATTCGGATCCGCGCGCGGCTCACAAACTCAGAACCCTCTGGGTCTTCGCCAGCGAATGGCTTTCGCAATTGCTGGCCTGGCTTACCTAACGCTTTCGAAGGAGCAATGCGAATGGCAGCAACGAATCGAGGCACATTTTTGTCGGGCGCGGGGCTGGTCTGGAAATGGCAGCGCCTGGTCTGGTGGGTTTTCTTCGTCTGCCTGATTTTTGGGTTTTTCTCGACGCAGGAAATGACGGAACGCGCGAGTTCGCTCCTCGATCACAACATGGCCGCGCAGCGTCTGGTAAAGGGTTTCGACGTCTCGGCGGTGGTCTTGCTGCAGCAGTTGCCCGATTCGCCCTTGGAAATTCACGGCCACAACATCGTTCATTTCTCGCTGCTGTTCGTGGTCTTCATGCTTTTTGCGACCGGCGGCATCCTCGCCGCCTACGTGCTCGACGAAAAACCCACCACCACGGCCTTCTTCGAAGCCGCCGGCCATCACTTCTGGCGGTTTTTCCGCCTGCTGATCTACCTGGCAATCGTACTGCTGCCTATCGCCGGGCTTGCCGCGGCCAGCAGCGTCATCCGCACACACATGGAAGAGCAATCCATTTCTCCCTACAGCGGCGATCATTTCCTCGAAGCTGCCGCTGTCGTGATTTTGCTGCTCTTAATCATCGTGCGACTGTGGTTTGACATGGCACAAGTCATTGCCGTAGCCGAAGACGAAAAGAAAATGCATCGCGCCCTTCGCCGCGCTTTCGGGTTGCTGCGCCGTAACTTTCTCTCGCTCTTTTGGCTCTACCTGCGCGTCAGCATCGTCGCTTGGGCACTGTTCGCGTTCGGCCTGTACTTATGGATGTTCCGCCTGAGCCCGCAATCGAACGTGGCGGCGTTTCTGCTGAGCCAACTAATGATTCTGATTTGGCTCGGCACGCGCCTCTGGCAAAGAGCCGGCGAATCCCTCTGGTATCGCAATTACCAGGCCAAGCAAGTCCCCGAACCAGCCTGGACTCCCCCGCCCGCTCCGATGTACATGCCAACCGCCGCAGAGCCGCAGCAGTAATCCTGCGGTTTCTGCTACAAGAACCTCGTCCCTTTTTTCTTCGGACTGGCAAAATCGCGATTTAGAACCTCTCCCACTCCCCACGCCGATTTGTACCCATTCGAGTAGTAAACTAACTCGCGCCACACGGAGGCAGCTTTTGCCGCAACCCCAGGCCGAATACACACAACGCCTCGCTGCTCGCGAACAAACCGTCGCCGCGAAAGACGCTCTGCACAAACAGATCGGAAATGCGAAGCTCGCGACGGTCATCATCGCAATCGCCCTCCTGTGGCTGTCATTGAAAGACGAAGTAATTTCCACATCCTGGCTCGCGCTTCCCGTCCTAATTTATGCAGCTCTGGCACTCGTGCACGAATCCGCTCTGCGCGCGCTATCCCACGCACGCACCGCCGTCGCTTTCTACCAACGCGGCCTGGCGCGCCTGGAAGACCGCTCGTCCGGTATCGGCGCATCCGGAGAACGCTTCCGCAATCCCAAACACGTCTACGCCGACGACCTCGACATCTTCGGGACGGGATGCCTTTTCGAATTGCTCTCCACCGCGCGTCTGCCGATGGGCGAAGAGCGCCTGGCGCAATGGCTCACCACCGCGTCCCCTGTGCCGCAAATCCACGAAAGGCAACATGGGGTCGTCGAGCTGCGTGACAAACTTGATTTGCGCGAACAGCTCGCGCTGCTGGGCGAAGACTTGAAAGTCCGCCTCGACCCGCGCTTGGTCGAAAACTGGGCGGAAGCGACGCCGCTGCTGCCCGCAGGCCCGTGGCGAATCGTCACCGCGCTTCTCGCAATTTCCGCCGCGGCCACCACAATATATTTATTGGCCACGCTAAGACTCTGGCCGCTGGCCATCGTGCTGCTGCTCGAAGTAATCGTCCTGCTGTGGCTGCGCGTGCGCGCCGAAAAACTGACCTCGGCTCTCGCATGCAACGCCGAGGGCCTGGGCCTGTTCGCGGACGTGCTGCAGCGACTCGAACGTGAGCCGTTCGCTTCGCCTCGGCTGCAAAGCTTCGCAACGGAACTAAAGTCGGGCCGCCACACAGCCTCGCAATCGGTACGCCAGCTCGCGAACATCGTCTATTGGATTGACGCGCGCGAAGATTTGCTCGGCCGCCTCCTGGAATTGCCCATGCTCTACACCGTGCAATGCGCCTTCGCGGCAGAAGCATGGCGCAAGCAGTACGGCCGCATACTGCGCGTCTGGGTGAACATTGCCGCGGAAATGGAAGCGCTGCTCTCGCTCGCCAGCTACTCTTACGAGCATCCGCAAGATCCCTTCCCGGATTTCGCGGAAGAAAGTCCCAACGCGCCCGCGATTTTCCTCGGTGTGGAGCTTGGCCATCCCTTGATTGCTACAGCCGAATGCGTGCGCAATGACTTCCGACTCGATGCGCGGACGCGCGTGCTCCTCGTCAGCGGCTCGAACATGTCCGGAAAAAGCACATACCTGCGCACGGCCGGAATCAATGCCGTGCTCGCGCTCGCCGGCGCGCCCATTCGTGGCAAATCTCTCCGCATGACGCCCATCCGGCTTGGCACCAGCATTCGCCGTGTGGATTCGCTGCAGGAGCATCGCTCGAGTTTTTACACCGAAATCCTGCGCATCCGTGATGTATTTGAATTAACCGAAGGCAATGCGCGCGTGTTGTTTTTGTTCGATGAACTGCTGGAAGGCACAAACTCGAACGACCGCCGGATTGGCTCCGATGGTCTGCTGCGCGCCCTACTCGAACGCGGCGCGCTCGGCATCGTCACCACCCACGATCTCGCGCTAACCGATATCGCGCAGGCATTGCCCCACGCCGTCCGCAATGCTCATTTCCAGGATTACGTTGAGGAAGGAAAAATGCGCTTCGATCACAAACTGCGCGAAGGAGTAGTAGCCAAAAGCAACGCCCTGGAACTGATGCGCCTAATTGGCCTGAAAGTATAGCGGCGGTCTTTAGACCCCCAGATTTTTCTCGCCCCTACGCCACTTACGCATTATCAATCTGCGCGCGCTGCAACCGATCCGAGTAATCGATATAAACCGTCTTCCACTCCGAATAAAAATCCAACGCCGCTTCGCCTGATTCGCGATGCCCATTCCCGGTGTTCTTGATCCCGCCAAACGGCAGATGTGTCTCCGCGCCAATTGTAGGCGCATTCACATAAACAATCCCCGTCTGCAAATCCCGTTGAGCTCGAAACGCATGATTCACATTCCGTGTATAGATCGCCGCCGAAAGCCCGTACTTCACTCCGTTGGCGATATCCAGAGCTTCATCGAAATCTTCAAACGGAATCACCGCCACCACCGGTCCGAAAATTTCTTCCTGCGCGATGCGCATCTTGGGGTCGCAATCGGTGAACACCGTCGGCTCGTGGAACCAGCCGCGTCCCCACGCTCCGCTTTCCAGCCGATTCCCGCCGGTCGCGAGCTTCGCCGTTTCGTCCTTGCCGATTTGCACGTATTTCATCACCGTATTCAGTTGCTGGTCGTTAATGCACGGTCCCATGTCCGTTGCAGGATCCAGGCCGTCGCCAACTTTCAGCGCCTTCACGCGCGCCACAAATTTCTCGACGAACTCGCCGTATACCTTTTTGTGCACCGCCACGCGGCTTGCCGCCGTGCAACGCTGTCCGCTCGTCCCGAACCCGCCCCACACCGCGCCGTCCACGGCCAGATCCAGATTCGCGTCGTCCATCACGATGATGATGTTCTTGCCGCCCATTTCCAGGTGGCATTTCTTGAAAGAAGGCGCGCAAGCCGTGCTGACGATTCGCCCAACTTCCGTGGAACCTGTGAAGCTCACGAGCCCCACATCCTTGTGATTGAGAAGGGGCGCGCCCGCCTCCGGACCATCCCCGAACACAACATTCATCACTCCGCGCGGCAGCCCGGCCTCGCTCAATACCTGCATCAAGTTGTAAGTAGAAAGCGGCGTATCTTCCGCCGGCTTGATCACCACCGTATTTCCCGTCACCAGCGCCGGCATCGCTTTCCACGACGGGATCGCCATCGGAAAATTCCACGGACAGATCAGCCCGGCCACTCCCACCGGCGTACGCACCGACATCGCGAATTTGTTCGGCAGCTCCGACGGCGTGGTTTGCCCAAATTGCCGCCTTCCCTCTCCGGCCATCAGGTAGGTCATATCAATCGCTTCCTGCACGTCGCCGCGCGTCTCGGCGAGCACCTTGCCCATCTCGCGCGTCATGTCGCGCGAATAATCTTCCTTGCGCTCGATCAGAATTTCCGCCGCGCGGTAGAGAATTTCAGCGCGCTTGGGCGCGGGCGTCAGCCGCCACTTCTCGTAAGCGCCCTTCGCAGCGTCAATCGCCAAGTTCACGTCCTCTTGCGTCGAAGCCGGGAACATTCCCACCAGCTCCCCCGTATTCGCAGGGTTGCGATTTTCGATGGCCTTGCCGCTGCGCGCCTCCACCCACTCACCATTGATGAAGTTCTTGAAAACCTTGGGCCTAGCTGGCGTCGCCATGCGTATTCCTCCCTAAGATCGATATCCCCGATGGCAATTTTTCGGTATAGGAATTTGATGCAACACAATTCCCGGAGACTCAGAGTAGCAAGCCCCGGCGCACCCAGTCAACGCGCAGCGGTCTTCGTGGTCTTGACGTTCTGCCGTTCTCGCAGCACGCTAGACCTGGTAATGCCAATCGCCTGATCGGCGTTTTGGCGTTACCAACAGTTCAGGGATCGCCGCGTCACGCCGGGCTGCGAACCGCGACACACTACAATCAGACGCCACTCGAGATTGGCTTTGGCGAGTCGCGGGGCGCAAGGAGCCAATCCCAACTCACTGCTCGCCAATCGCCAATCACCCTCCCTGCTGCTCGGCGTTAAATCCCATGCCCCCCGCACTTTGCCTCCTCTTCGCCCCCCAAACGCAACTTTCCCTTACCTAGCGTGTTTCACTATCCAGACGCCACCGAAGGGAACCGCGGGCGTCAGAAACAAGGCAGTTATAGACTGAAAGGCTTTACGGGCTCAGAAGGGGCCCAAAAATGAAACATCTTGTCAAATATCTCATGGTTTTTGCGGTACTTGGAAGTGCCCTAGCCCTGGCACCGAACGCTAGCGCCCAACGCGTCGTAGTGGGCGTAGGCGTCGGCCCAGGGTACGTCGGTCCGGCCCCCGCTTGCGCCTACGGCTACTATGGATACTACCCATACGCCTGCGCGCCTTACGGTTACTACGGTCCTAGCTGGTTCTCGGGCGGCATCTTCATAGGTGCTGGCCCGTGGTTCCACGGCGGCTTTGGCGGACGTGGTTTCGGGCGCGGCTTCGACGGTCGCGGATTTACCGGTCGCGGTCCTGGTTTCGCAGGACGCGGTGGAGTTGGCGGATTCCGCGGTGGCGCGTCGCACGTAGCAGTCGGCGGTGGCTTCCGCGGTAGCGCGGCGCGCGGCGGCGGCGGCTTCCACGGTGGCGGCAGCCATGGTGGCGGCAGCCATGGCGGCGGTAGCCATGGTGGCGGACACCGGTAATCCGCAGTCGCAACGGCAACGCTCGAACAGCACGAAGCACGACACAACGCCCATCCTTCCCAAAGATCATCCAGGGAAGGATGGGCGTTTTTGCGTTGCGTACTTCGAACCCCCTCTTTGGCTTGGTAGCTGCGGCTCTCCCCTGCTCGCGGCCTTCCGTAGATCGCATTTCGTAGGAGTGTTACGCTGGGCCTCACGCGTACTACGCCGTCGAACGTTGAGATCGTTGCCTTGGTTTCGCCGGGAAAATCTTCTGGACCGCATCACCGTCGCGGAAGATGATTTCCAAAGCAGCAAGAATGAGCGATTGCCCAGGAAACGGCGGACGCAATTCACTCCGTTGGCGCAAATTTGGCGGCGCGCCTGGCCCAAATCCGTCTGGAATGCACGCCCCGTTTCTCGCCACGGTCTTACCGCCTGCCTCCCGTTTTTGCGTCGGCTCGGTCGCACTGTCATTTCGCGGCGGAGGAATCGCCCTCGAGGGCGGCGCGGGGCCAGCCGCTAGTCCAATCGATTGTTGAAATTTGAAGGAAGGGGTGGCCGGTTTTGCCGTCGTAGGCGTGGAAAACGATGATATCGCCGCTGGGTTGCTGCAGGATTGATTCGCCACCTGGGCCGAACCAGCGGGCGTTGCCTGTTAACAGAGCCGTGCCGCCGCCGTGCAGCATGGGTTTTCCGTCGGCGTCCACGTAGGGGTCCGTTACGTCGTGCGAGCGGCCTACCATGGTGCGGTAATTGCTTTTTACGCCGCGGCAGCAAAGGTCGAAGGAAACGAAAAGATAGTAATAATCACCGTGGTGCACGATGAAGGGAGCTTCGATCGCTTGCCAATCCGCGGGCAATCCTGGCGGCGCGGGTGCGGGGTTTTCGGGCCGTTCGCGGCTGGCTAGTGAGTAGAGCTTTCCGTCTTTCGGTGACAGTTTTCCCGAGGCGGAATCCAGGCAGCGCATTTTGATTCCGCTCCAGAAACTGCCGAAGCTGAGCCAAGGGGTGCCGGCGGAATCGAATACGATGTTTGGATCAATCGCGTTGAAATCGTCGCTGGCCAGGGATTTCAGGACCAGACCTTCGTCCACCCAACGATAATCAGGACTGGATTGGTCTAGCGTCTTGTTGGTTACCAGAGCGATGCCGGAAGTATTTTTTCCGAAGGCTGAATATGCGTAGTACACGTGGTATTTTCCGTTGAAGTAGGAAATATCGGGTGCCCAGAGGTCTTTCGTTTCCGGGCTTTCTTTCTGGATCCAGTCGGGGATGGCGGCGAAGACGGCGCCACAGCGTTTCCAATGTTCCAGATCGTTTGAGCAGCGCATGGGAAGTTGCGCGTGTGGGCCCTTCTCGGTGGCTGTGCCGAACAGATACCAGGTGCCGTTTTGGGAGATGATGGAGGGGTCGTGGACGCCTTCGATGTCTCCGTCCAGATGATAAATGCGCGGCGGGGGCGCCGTTTGCGCCGTAGCCAGCGCGCCAGAAAAAAGCATCGCGCCCACCGCCAGAAATTTCGTACCACCAGTCCAGTTCTTCATGATTTCGGCGCACCTCTGCGCCTTGCGCATCTTCGTCGAGTCGACTTGCATCACCTCCAACTCGCTTTCCCTGCTTTCTGGAGTGCTATCCGGAGTCGGCCTGAAGGCGAGAAGCACGACAAAAACTAGAGATTGATTGGGGAGGTGATAAGCGTTGCAAAATTCATGACGAGTGATGAGTGACGGGTGGAACAGACCTGCGCGCAAGGGTGCGCGAGGCCTGCGAGAAGGGCGCGATCGTGAGTACCATCTCATAATCTAGTTCCCATTGAAAATAACACGATGCAGGTGCGGAAACAGCTGTAGGTGTGGACAGAAGCGTTAGAAGCAGGATGAAGGCGTGTGTGCTGCAGCGTCAACCGCTTGTGGCGATGAGTTGCGGTGGTTGCTTGTTACGGACGAGGTGACGCGAATAGTTGGGGCGCGGCGATAAAAGCACGTATTCTGGGCGGAGAGCGGCTCAAGCTCAAGCTGGTGTGCAACGGTCGCGACGAGGTCGACGGGTGGCTCGCGCTCAGCCTCTAACAGATGAATGCGAAAGTTGAATCGAGGACCAAGGAGCACGAGTCATGAGCAAACTTTGGGAGAAGATTTCCACGCTGGGGCAGAACGCGTCGCCCGAACAGACCGAATCGAAGGAAACCGTTGCGCTGCCTGGCGACAAAGTGATGCACCGCGCGTCGGGCACGCATGGCGTGGTGACGGCCGTGGAAACCATTGGGGATGTGCTCACCCTCACCGTCGAATGTGCCCACGGGCGAATGCTGCGCGGGCTGGATCGCAAGGAATTCGCGTTTGAGGGTGAGGCGGCTTACGTGGCGCCGCCTGTGCAGACCGTTGTCGCGGCGCCGGTTGGGCAGGCGGCAGAACCGATGCCGAAAATTGAAGGGGAGATTTCCTCCGAGTCCATTTTGGAAAAGCTTAGTTGAGGTAGTTGTGCCGTGACATTATTGGATTGGCGTGCGTAGCATCACAGAAGGTGCCAGCAGCGGCGCGCACTAGGGACGATGAAACACAGTTTCCTGATTCACTCTTTGAGTCACACCATCTTGTTGGTCGATATCACGGAAATTGGTTTGCCCGCAGAAGTTTACCCGCCCAACGGCAGACCCCAACTTGTGAATTCCCTTCGCTTTCAGACGTGGCACGCAGGCGAGAAATATCTTCTCGGTTTAGGGGCGTCTCAACGATCACTTTCCGCCGCAACTGAAAGCCTCAAGAAGGAGGGAGTCGCGATACCAACCATTGCAGACAGATAGTCCACGATCTTGAAGGGAAAACAACCTTGGGAACGAGTGCGAACAGACGCAGGAATTGGTCTCTCTCACACAGAAAGAGCACAGGCAGGATTGTGCCTATGCAACCCCACTAAAGCATCCAGCCGCCGGTTACGTTGATTACTTGGCCTGTGATGTAGTCGGCGGTGTCGGAGGCGAAGAATTTGACTGCGGCGGTGACGTCCTCAGAGCTGGGGGGACGGCCCATGGGGGAGCGGGCGTCGCGGATGCGGCGGGCTTCATCGGCGGTGAGTTCGCGTTCGTCTATGTTGGAGGGGTTTATTACGTTGACTGTTATGCCGCTCTTGGCTTCTTCGATTGCCAGGGAGCGGGAGAAGGAAACGACGGCGGCTTTAGCGGCGGCGTAGGCTGAGATTGTGCCTTGGCCGAAGGCTCGTTCAGCGCCTACCGCGCCTAGATTGATGATGCGGCCCCAGTGCTGGCGGCGCATGGCGGGGAGGGCGGCTTTGCTGGCGTGGAAGACGCTGTAAAGATTGGAGGCGATTACTTTTTGCCATTCCTCGGCGGAGGTGTCGGCTACCAGCTTCCAGTTAAATTCGCCTACGTTGTTGACCAGGATGTCGAGGCGGCCGAAGCGTTCTAGGACGGCGTCCAGGAGGAATTGAACTTTTTCTGGGTTGGTGGCGTCGGCTTCTACTGCGAAACATTCGGCGCCTTGCGCTTGCAACGTGCGGAGGGTGGCTTGAGCTGCGGTTTTATTTGTGCGATAGGAGATGGCTATGCGGACGCCTTCTTGAGCTAGTCCTTGGGCGATGCCTTTGCCGATGCCTCGGCTGCCGCCGGTGATTAGAGCGGCGCGATTGCGAAGTGGCACTGTGGCTCCTGGGAATTCGGGTGCGCCAAGTATAATGAATTTTTTGGGATTTGGGGCCGGGGCGGGCGAAAAAGGAGTGGCGACCGAGGCACAGAGCCACAGAGAGAGGCGCGCGAGGAGAACCACGAAGCAAGATCGTTCGCCTCGACTCAGGCGGACGGCGCGCGGCGTGGCGTGGTTCTGCACGGCGGCGCGGTAGGAAAAATCAAAGAGAAAACCGACGGCAAAGACGCCCGCCTAAAATGCAGGCGGCCGCAACAAGTTCAACGGCAATGTCGGAAGCGGGCGCAGCAGGGAGCGCCGCCACCACTCCAGAGACAATTCTACGGCGAAGAACCGGCGAGACGATGCGTCGCGGCGGATCGAGCCTTTAGCCCATGCGGGCGACCACTACTGTTATGTCGTCGGCTTGTTCGGCTGTGCCGGCCCATTGTTCGGCGGCGCCTATTAGGTTTTCGGCGATTGGTTGGGGATGCAGGCTGCGTTGGCGGAGGACTTCTTCGCGGAGGCGTTGGACTCCGAATTCTTCGCCGTAGACATTTTCGGGTTCGGTCAGGCCGTCGCTGAAGGCTACGAACAGGCTGCCGGGTTCTACTTTAATTGTGCCTTGGGTGAACTTGCAGTCTTCAATCAGGCCAACGACTGTGCCGCCTTCGCTTAGTTCCTGCACGTTCGAACCGTTTACGAAAAATGGGGCTAGGTGGCCGGCGTTGGTGTAGGTCAGCGTGCGGGCTGCTACGTCGTACACGGCGTAGAAGAAGGTGGCGTAGCGATCGTCGGAAGTGTTGCGGAAGAGATGCCGATTGAGGCGGGCTACTAGTTCGGCTGTGCCAGCGAGGCCGTCGAATCCGGCGTGGCTGCGGAGCGTGGCTTGCAGGCTGGCCATCAGGAGAGCCGCGAAAATGCCTTTGCCGCTGATGTCGGCCAGCGCGATGCCAACCGTGTTGGTGCCGGTGCGGATAAAATCGTAGTAATCGCCGCTGACGACGCGAGCTGGCCGGCAAATGGCGGCTAGTTCCAGGCCAGGAAGCGCGGGCAGAATTTGCGGGAAGAGTTGGGATTGCACTTCGCGGGCGATGACGATTTCGTTTTCTAGTTTTTGGCGCTTGCTTTGTTCTTCGATTAGTTCGGCGATGGAGCTGGTCATTTCGTTGAAAGATTCGCCAAGGGCGCCGAGTTGGTCGCGTTGATGGACGCGGACGCGCTGCGTGAAATCGCCGCGGCGTACGTGGAGCGTGGCTTTGTAGAGATCGTCAACCGAAGTGGTGATGGTGCGGGTTAGGACGAATCCGGTGGCGAGACCGGCGATGCCGAGGAGCAGGAAAATTACAGCGGCGGCGATCAGCAGGATTTCGAGAACGGGGCCGACGTCGCCTACCGAAGTGAAGAGCCGGCGGCTGAGCGCTGAAGCACGGATGCCGAAGGAGGCGAAGACTGCGGCGGGCGCGTCAGGAGGCTGGGGGCCGACGTGGGCTAGTTCGATGGTGGAGACGCCGTTAATGCGGATGTCTGCCCAATTTTGCGGTGGGCCTAGAGTGCGGCGACGGCTGGCGATTTGTTCGCCGGGGATGAAGACGTGGCCGTTGAAATTGAGCGAGATGTTGGGAGGATTATTTTCGCTGCCGGGACGGAGTGGGATTATTGCTATGGGACCGAACTCGGAGGCGAAGCTGTCCAGGAATGCGGAATCTAGTGGGGTGGCTACAACGAGATTGAATGGCCCTGCTGGGCCGGTTTTGCTGACAGCTGCTGCGATCCAGATTCTTTTGTCAATTTCGACGAGGCCGGAGAAGTGTTGGCCGCCTTCGGATTGTGATTGGATTAGGCGCTGGCCGCGATTGGGGAAGACGCGGAGGTCGGGCCATTCGCGGCGTTCAGCTTCGATTAGATTCAAGACGCCTGGCCGCTGCAGAATCGTTTCGTTGCTGGGCTCTGCGCCGCGGGCGGCTTCCATTTCTACTGCGCCTGCCAGGGCGTCGGCATCGGCGGCTATGGTGCTGATGCGTTGTTGCAAGTCGTCGTGGAAGAGGTGGGCGCCTAGTTGGAGGTAGAGGCCGTAGGTGGCTAGGCCGGCCATGGACAGGAGCAGGATCACCGGGACGACCGCTATGAAAACGTAGGTGACGATTAGGCGATTGCGCAGAGTCCACATGAAGCGGTTGCGTAGCCAGGGGATCAGGCGGACGAACAGGTAGACCGTCGCGAGGAAGGCGAGGAAGCTCAGGAAGCCGGTGAATGGGATCGTGGGGCGGAAGGCGAGAGCGATGTGTGTCAGGACGTAGATCGCAATGATTGCAGCGGCGATTATGTCCAACGGCGAGGTGCGCCGTAGGAAGATGATTAGGCGGCGAGGGGAGAGTCGATTCACTTTGATTCGTATTGCGCGTTAGAAGAATAGCTGAGGTGCGGGAGTTAGGGAAGGTGGAGCAGCGCGCGAAAGCGAGGACAGTAGCGGCGCCGAATTGGTTGCCGCACAGCCAAGTGCAAGAGCGGCTGTGCCACGAAAGCGAGCGGCGTCGCGAGGAAGGCGAAGGATGACGACGCGCCTAATTTGCGCGGAATAAATTACAAGGCGCTGCGATCGTTTCGTTGTACTCGGCTGTGGTGGCGGCTGTAGCCGAAATAGACGAAGAGGCCGATTACAAGCCAGATGATCAGGCGGGCCCAGTTGACCCAGCCTAATTTGTACATCATGTAGCCGTTGAACAGGATGCCGAGGATGGGGACGAGCGGGACCCAGGGCGTGCGGAAGGGGCGGGGCTGGCCGGGGTTTGTCTTGCGCAGAACCATGATGGAGATGCAGACGATGATGAAGGCGAAGATGGTGCCGATGTTGACCATTTCTCCGATGATGTTGATGGGAGTGACGCTGCCGATGATGGCGGCGATGAGGCCGACCAGAATTGTGTTTTTGTAGGGTGTGCGGAATTTGGGGTGGATCGCGGCGAAAAATTTGCGCGGCAGCAGTCCGTCGTTGGCCATGGAATAGAGCACGCGGGTCTGGCCGAGGAGCATGACGAGCATGACGCTGGTGAGTCCGGCGAGTGCGCCTGCGGTGATGAGGTAAGAAGCTTTGGTCAAGCCGCGATCGAGGAAGGCGACGGCGAGAGGCGCTTCGATATTGATTTCTTTCCAGGGCACCATGCCAGTGAGGACTGCGGCGACCAGGATGTAAAGGATCGTGCACATCACGAGCGAAGCGATGATGCCGATGGGCAAGTCGCGTTGCGGATTTTTTGCTTCCTGCGCGGTGGTGGAGACGGCGTCAAAACCGATGTAGGCAAAAAATATGTAGGCCGCTCCCCTGCCGATGCCGCCAAAACCCATGGGCGCGAAGCTGGACCAATCGCTGCCCCAGTTGGAGGGGCTGACGTAACGCATGCCCAGGAGAATGACGAAGAGCACGACGGCGACTTTGACGATGACGATGGTTGCGTTGAAGGAGGCGCTTTCCTTGATGCCGATTACCAGGACGGCCGTGATGATCAGGGCGATAAGAAATGCGGGAAGATTGAAACCGATTTCGACGCCGAAGAGCGAAGGCGCGGCGACCAGATCGTGGGCGCGCTGAAGGAGTTCGGGAGACTGCGCGGTGATAATGTCACCGACGTGCAGCAGGAAGGCTTGCGAGCCCATGACGAGGGAGGGATCGGAAGCGTGCGCCATTTGGCGGGCGATGACATTTTCGGCGGTGATGAGAGCGGTCCAGTGGTCGTAGGCGAGCCAGAGCGGCATCTTCAGATGAAAAATTTTGAGAAATTCGATGAAGTGGTTTGACCAGCCGGAGGAAACGGTGCTGGCGCCCATGGCGTATTCCAGGGTGAGGTCCCAGCCGATGATCCAGGCGATCAATTCGCCCAGCGCGGCGTAGGCGTAGGTGTAGGCGCTGCCTGCTAGCGGAATCAGCGCTGCGAATTCTGCGTAGCAGAGGCCGGCGAAAGCGCAGCCCAGACCGGAGATTATGAAGGAAAGCATGAGGCCAGGACCGGCGTAGTGCGCGCCCAGGCCGGAGAGGACGAAGATGCCGGCGCCGATCACCGCGCCGACGCCCAGGGCCGTCAGAGAGATCGGGCCGAGCGTGCGCTTCAGGGTGTGTTCGCCTGTGGCTTTCGCTTCGTTGAGCAACCAGTCCATGGGCTTCTTTTTGAACAGCGCATTGCTCATGCGGTAAGGCCTCCGTCGGTGTGGCGCTTTGGCAGAAAGCCAAGGGCACCACAGGTGAACCATGATTCAGACTGATAAGAGCATTGAGATTTCCAATGCAGACCAATATGGTCTGCGCGGAGCGCGGATGAAAAATAACACAGTGGCGCTCGGTAGCAACTGCAAAATCGGTACTTCAGCGGCTAACGCCGGATCGATGCTTGAATGCTAATGCCGTGGCTGACCCCACGACCTGCAAAGCTCACGGAATGTGACGCGCACTCATTGACCGCGGTTGTTGCTGTGCAGCCGATGGCGCGAAGTGCGCGGCGCCGCCCTCAAGGCCGCCACAACCTCAAAGTCCTCATGCGCCGTTATTGCTGCGAGCGGCGATGGCTTGCGCTGCGCTTGATAAATATTCTCGGGCGCGTTGGGCCGGGTCCGGAGCGTTTAGCAGATCGCTGATTATGGCTACGGAATCGGCGCCGGCGCGCATGACTTCGGTGACGGAATTTATGGTGATGCCGCCAATCGCTACCAGGGGCTTGCGCGTTAGTTTTCTGGCTGCGCGGATCAGGTCCAAGCCTACGACTGGGTCGGGATTTTCTTTTGTGGTGGTCGGGTAGATTGGGCCCACGGCTATATAGTCCGCCGAAGTGTCGATGGCGGCGCGAAGTTGTTCGAGATTATGTGTCGAAATTCCAACCCATTGAGGTGGCGGACAGATTTGGCGAGCGGCGGTTACGCTGAGATCTTCCTGGCCTACGTGGACGCCGGCGGCGCGGGCGATGCTGGCAATGTCGGGGCGGTCGTTGATTATGATTTGCACGTTGGCGGGAGCGGCCGTGATTAGGGCATTTGCGATTTCATGGATTTGGTGCGGGGGGAGGCGTTTGGCGCGCAGTTGGATTAGTTCAACGCCGGCGCCGGCGAGTTTATTGGCGAGGGATACCAGTGGTGCGGCGGATTGTGCGGCCGTGGCGTCGAGAATGGCGTAAAGAGCGGGGAACATTGCTGCCTCCATTGCTTTGGATACACGCGAAAAGCATATCCCTTTCCGCATCGCGCGCGCTGTTTAGGGGAGTGCAGCAGCGACGGATGGCAGTGCTGCGGCGCGGGACCGTTGCAATGTCAGCTGCAATGTTCCCGCGGCGGAAGTTGCGCCGCGCAGCCAACCATGACTGTGCCACGAAGGCCGGGCACGGCGTGCCGTGTCGCTTCAACGTCGACGGCTGACGGTCTGAAAACCGCCAGCCAGAAGATTGGCGCTCCCCTGCGGCGCGCTACTTGGCTGCGACGGCTAACGCACGATCGAGAAAATGGGTGTCGAATTTGCCGGCCAGGAAGTCGGGGTCGGCCAGAATTTTTTTGTGGAGCGGGATGGTGGTTTTGATGCCTTCGACCACAAAGCCGTCTAGGGCGCCGTTCATTCTTGCTATGGCTTCGGCGCGGTCGTTGCCGTGGGCGATTATTTTGGCGATCAGCGAATCGTAATAGGGAGGGATTACCGCGTCGGAATAGCTTGCCGTGTCCACCCGGATGCCGGGGCCGCCGGGAACGCGGAAGGCGGTGATGCGTCCGGCGCTGGGGACAAAAGTTTCCGGATCTTCGGCATTGACGCGGCATTCGATGGCGTGGCCGCGAAATTCGATGGGCCCGAGGATGTCGGTGAGTTTTTCGCCGGCGGCTACGCGGATTTGCGATTTTACCAAGTCCACGCCGGTGACCATTTCGGTTACGGGATGCTCGACTTGTATGCGCGCGTTCATTTCGATGAAGTAGAGGTCGCCGGATTCTTCGCGCAGGAATTCGACGGTGCCGGCGCTGGAATAGCCGAGTTTTTTGAGCGCGTCGACTACTTGTTTGCCGACGCGCTTGCGCGTGGCGGCGTCCATGGCGACGGAGGGGGATTCCTCGAGAACTTTCTGATGACGTCGCTGGAGGGAGCATTCGCGTTCGCCGAGATGGACTACATTGCCGTGCTTGTCGCCGAGAACCTGGAACTCGATGTGGCGCGGATGCTCGATTAATTTTTCGATGTAGACGTTGGGGCTGCCGAAGGCTTGCTGGGCTTCAGCTTTGGCGGTTTGAAACAGGGGGATCAGTTCGCGGGCGTTGCGCACGATTCTCATGCCGCGTCCGCCCCCGCCTTCGGCGGCTTTGATCATCACGGGATAGCCGATTTCCGCGGCGATTTTTTTGGCGGCGTCTTCGTCGGGGACGACTCCGGCGCTGCCGGGAATGATGGGGAGGCCGGCGGCAGCCATCGCTTCGCGGGCTTTGTCTTTTTCGCCCATCAGACGGATGGCGTCTGGCGCGGGGCCGATGAAGGTGATGTGGGACGCTTCGCAGACCTCGGCAAAGTTGGCGTTCTCGGAGAGGAAACCATAGCCGGGATGGATGGCGTCTACGTTGGCGATTTCTGCGGCGCTGATTACTTGCGGGATGTTGAGGTAACTTTCGCTGCTGCGGGGAGGTCCGATGCAGATAGCTTCGTCTGCGAAGCGGACGTGGAGGGAGTTGCGGTCGGCCTCGGAATAGACGGCGACGGTTTTGACGCCGAGTTCACGGCAGGCGGAGAGGATGCGGAGGGCGATTTCGCCACGATTGGCGATTAGGATTTTTCGGAACATGGGCCTCGGAGAAAATTCAAACTGCCGGTACGAACAGCGGGCACGGCGTGCCGTGCCCCGACGAATGCAAAAGCAAATTCAAAGACAAAGAGCTGGCGAGACGCCGGTGCTACGAATGCAAAGGCGACAGCATATTTATTTTTTCCGGTGGGGGCGGATGCCGAATAGGGCTTCGCCGTATTCTACCGGGTGACCGTTTTCGACGAAGATGCGGACTACTTCGCCGGCGGCGTCGGATTCGATTTCGTTCATTAATTTCATGGCTTCGATGATGCACAGGACCTGGCCAGTTTCGACTTTGGAGCCGATGCTCACGAAGGGATCGGCGTCCGGGCCAGCGGCTACGTAAAACGTGCCGACGATCGGGGACTTCACGATGTGCAGGTCTTCGGCGCGCATGGTGTCTGCGGCCGGCGCGTGGGATGCGGCGGCTGGCGCGGCGGCGGATCCTGCGCCTGTCCCTACGGACGATGCGTGGCTGGCGTGCGGGGCGGCCGAAGCGACTACGATCTCCGGTACGTGGCCCGACGGAAATGCGTACGACGGCGACGACGGTTTTTTCAGTCGGATGCGAAAGCCGTGGCGCTCGTATTCGAATTCCTCCAGGCCATGCTTGCGCATGAAGTCCAGTAGCTTTTCGATTTCGGGGAGGTCCACGCCGTGCGCGGGCGAGCCAGATGCTGCCTTGGGAGTCTGTTTTTTCGCCATTTAGAGTTCTAGAAATTCCCGGGAAGCGCTGGTCAGGACTTCCCCGCCCCGCGAGGTTACCAGCACTTCATCTTCGATGCGAATGCCGCCAAGGCGATCGATATAGATGCCCGGCTCAACGGTTACGACCATCCCAGCTTCGAGCAATGTTTCTTCGCCGTGGCCGAGCCGGGGCATCTCGTGAATTTCAAGGCCCAAGCCGTGCCCGGTGCTATGAGTGAAGTAACGCTCCAGGCCCGATTGCCGCAGAACCTTGCGCGCTGCAGCGTCCACGGTTGCGGCCGAAATTCCCGGCCGTATGGCAGCGATCGCGGCTTCCTGGGCTTGCAGCACTGCGTCGTAAAGAGCGCGCACTTTAGCACGCACTGCGGCCGAAGACCGCCCCAGGAAGATGGTACGGGTCATGTCGCTACAGTAGTCGCGCAGTATAGCACCCTGGTCAAGGACGACCAACTCGTTTTTCCTGAGGAGCTTGGGCGTGGGGCGGGCGTGGGGCCAGGCGGAGCGGGGGCCGGAGGCTACGATGGTTTCAAACGATGGGCCGCTGGCACCTTGCAGTTTCATACGGCGTTCGATGTCGGCGGCGACGGCGAGTTCGGAGATTCCGGGCTTGATATGGCGGACGGAGGCGGTCCAAACGTCGCTAATGAGACGGGCGGACTGGCGCATGCGGGCGAGTTCGTCTGCGTCTTTCACTCCGCGCAGGCGTTCTATCAGGTCTGGCGCGGCCAGCCAGCGCAGGCGCGTGCCGGCTGCGAGCTGCAGCGCATCTTTCTGGAAGACGGTGAGTTGCGCTGGCGCAAAGGCCAGGCGGATGGTGCCGCGACGGGATTTCAGGGTTTCGGCTGCGGCTTTGAGCACGCCGTGCGCCGCGATGACTGTGGAGGCGTCGTGGACTTCCCGGCGGGCTTGCAGGGTATAGCGGCTGTCGGTGAATAGAGTGGCGCGGGAATGCTCTACCAGAAGGATGGCAGCGCTGCCGGTGAAGCCGCAGAGGTAACGGATGTTGGGAAGATGGGTGACTAGAAGCGCGTCGCAATCGAGGGCGGAAAAAGAAAGCCGGAGCCGATGGATCCGGCTCCGGGCTGACTTCGATTGCACAGTCTTTTGCGCCACGACTTACGTGCGAACCTCTCTCTACCCGGCTGCGACTAACCCGGTAGAATGCGCGGAGTCAGGAAGAAGAGAAGTTCCTGGGCCGTTGAACTGACCGTGGTGTGCTTGAACAGGTTGCCGATGACGGGCAAGCTGCCGAGCACCGGGACCGTTTGAATGTCGGTGCGCTGCTGGGTGACGATTACGCCGCCGATAACCATGGTAGCGCCGTCGGCGACCAAGACCTTGGAAGTGGCTTCCTGCGTGTCGATGGCCGGAATGCCTTCGACGCGCGGAATGGAAGAATCGATCTGGTCGTTCTTGACGTCTACGTCCATGTAGATGGTGCCCTCGGAGGTGATCTGAGGGGTGACGTCAAGCTCGAGAACCGCGTCAACGAATTGCACCGACACGGTGTTGTTGACGATGGTCTGCACCGGGATCTTGGTGCCTTGCTTGACGATTGATTTCTGGTTGTTCTGCGCGACGATCTTCGGCTTGGAGATGAGTTTGCCGACGCCGCGATCTTCCGCCGCGGTGATGACCATATCGAGCGCGAAATTGGCGTTGGCGAACGAGTAGGTGAAGCCGCTGGTCGGAGTGGCGGCGCCCAGGTTCGTGAGCAGCGGTACGGAGCCGGACGTGAGCGGCGGAGTACCTACGGCGAACGGCGGAGCCGGGGTGTGGATGACCGGGCTGGTGCCGACGCTAGAGGCGCCACCGATGGTGCTGCCGTGAGCACCGAGTCCGAGACCGAACTGCGTGCCGATTTCACGAGAGAAGGAACGGTTGGCGGCGACGACGCGCGCTTCGATTTCCACCTGTTGCGATTTGCGGTCGAGCTGGCGCAGAAGGTTATCGAGCACCGGGAGGACCGTAGGAATGTCGCGAATGATCAAAGTGTTCGAGCGCGTATCGGCTAGGATATCGCCGCGCGAAGAGAGGAACTTCTTCAGCGTCGGAACCATGTCCGAGGCCTTAGCGTAGCTGAGGACGCGGGTGGTGGTGACTACGTCGGCGGACTCGGCTTGCGCTTTGGCGAGATCGCGGTTCTGTTCGGCTTCGCGCTTCAGAGTCTCCTTGGTCGCGATGCGCAAAACGTTGCCGTCGAGCTGTTTATCCAGATCGTTGTTCTTGAGCACGATGTCGAGGGCTTGATCCCACGGCACATCGTCGAGAACGATGGTGAGGCTGCCCTTTACGGCAGGGTCCACGACGACGTTGAGGCCGCTGATTTCGTGGATCAAGCGAAAGAAATCGCGGAGGTCAACGTCTTTCAGGTTGACCGAGATTGGTTCGCCGGAATAGCGGCCGGTGGGCGGCGGCGTGGCGGCCTGTTGCGCTGCGGCGGAAGATGCCGGTGCGGGGGCCGGGGTGCTGTCGCTGATTTCTGTGTAGCCCGTATTGGCCGAGGCCGGTTTGGCAGCGGCGGCTGTGGGCTGAGGCGCTGGCGCAACCGGGACGGCGAGAGCCGCGGAGGGTTGCGTCAAAGCCGAGGGAAGGGCGGACACCGGCGACGGGATATTTTCCGGAGCTGGGGGTTCGCTGATCGCCTTGGTGGTGGTGACGTCGTCCAACTGGCTATTGGCGGCTGGAGCAGAGTCGTTAGAGCCACCCGACGCAGGGGTGGCAGCTTCGGCGCGGAAAGCGACAGTGACGGCGTTGCCGGAGGCATTCACGTTGTAACGAGCAGGGGTGCGCAGATCAATAACGATGCGCGAAACCTGCGGCGTGAATTGCGCCAGGCGAATTTCCTTCACGGGATCGAGATTGCTGGCAATTTGCTTTTCGCTAGTCTTCAAATGCGCGCCAGAAAAATCGAGCACGATGCGATCGGGATTGTGCAGGCGGCTGACGTGATAGGTGAGCTTGGCGTTGCCGACGACGTTCACTTCGGTCTGGGCGCCGACTTGAGCGAGGTTCACCTGTTCGATATTTTGGAAGTCGGCCGAAGCCGCACTAGATTCCGAGGGCTTTGCCGCGATCGGTTTCAGGGATGCCGGAGCGGGCTGGCCTTCTATGGCGACAGGCTCGGCAGAGGCATCCGCGTTACCGTTGGCGGAAACGAAGAGCGTCAGCTCCTGATTGCCGGTGCGCGCGATGCGTGGAGTAATGCCGGGCCGCAGCAGGATTTCCAAGCGCACCACGGGCTTCTGACCCGCGGAGTAGGTGGTGAGGCGGTAGCTCTTGACAAGCTCCGAGGGCACCACGCGCGCGCCGGAAGTGTCGCCGGCCGAGACGCCGGACAGGTCGAGCACATAGAGGCTCTCGCTGGGGCGGTATGTGGTGTACTCGAACGGGCCGTTGGCCTGAGCATCCAGGGTCACGGCGCCGTCTTTGACCACAGCCTTAACATGCACTACCGGCGCATCACTGGCCGATAGAGCTCCATTCGTCAACATCAGGGCTGCCGCCACGAACGCAGTCAGGCCCCACGCCCTCCGCATAATCCTCATTGCTGCTCTCCTGCACTCGGGTAGATTCGTTTCGTAACAATTTTTTCGACAGATTTCCCGAAAGCATCTTTAGAAACTTCTTTGAAGGTGACGCCGTCCAGGCCGATCTTTTCAACATCGCCGTCATAGAGCTGGTCGCCTTCGCGAAGGAAATAAACACGTTGATCGGGATTGGTGACGACTGCGAACATGCCGTTGGGCGAGCGAATGGCGCCGTCCACCCGGATGGTAGCGACCACCAGGCCCGCTTTGCCTGGAGGAAGCGGCGGACCGCCGCCCGGTTTGTGCTCATTGACCAGCGGGACAAAAGGATCGCGCGCGGCGACTTTGACGACGGCCGGATTGGGCGCCGCGGCGTTCGCGTCGGGAGCGACCCGGGGCGCGGCTTTCGCTTTGTGCGCGGATTTTTTCGCCGGCGTGGCTTGCTGCGTCTGAGCCTGTGCCTGCGCCCAAGTGACCGGGACGAGGCAAAGGGACAGTGCCAGCGCGGTAAGCAGTACGTTGAATGCCTTTGGCAGTCTCATCGTTATCGTCCTATCGCTTCACCGGCGCTGCAGTCGGCGCCGTGGCAGGCGGAGCATCTGCCGCCTTCGAAAAGAAAGTGGTAACGGTCATGACGCCGGAAACGGAAGTTCCCGGAGTCATGCGATACGTGGTGCTGCCAGCTTTGGTGGCCGCGTTGGAAAGTTTCAAGTCGCCGACGTTGATGATGCGCGAGAGCCTGCCGAGCTTGGCGAAGAAATCGAGCACCGCGAAATAGGGTCCATCGCAGTCAACCTCAAAGGGCACCTCGAAGTAGAACTGCTTCGGGGCGATGGGCAGAGCCTTGAGGCGGCGAATGGAGACGCCGGAACTGGCAGCGGCGCTTTGGATCATGATGATGAATTCGTCCACCTTCTTGTCTTCCGGAACGATGGTCTGGAGGGTGGCGAGTTGCTTGGAAAGCGCATCCATTTCGGATTGAAGTTCGGCGCGGCGCTGCTTGTAGACGCGCAGGCTGGCAACGTCAGCTTCCAGCGGCTTTTCTTCCTGCTGAGCGGCTTCGAGCTCAGAGCGGACGGTGGAGACCGGAGAACCGGGTACGTAGAACCCAGCGGCGATCAGAACAACGGCCAGTCCCAGGAAAAACAAAGCCTGAAGCGGCCAGGGCCAATCTCGAAAAGCGGTAGCCATCGCTAACTCCTCCCCTTAGCCGCGGGCTGTGGGGGCGTGGTGGTGCTGGTTCCAGCAGCGGGCTTGGGTTGGGGCTGACCCGGAGCGGGAGCCGACTGAGCGACTGCGGCAGACATGGTAAAACCGTACGTGGTGACGGATTTGGCCACGTCGTCCTCTTTCGCTTCATCAATCTCGATTTTGTCGAAGTAGCCGGAGCGCCTCATCTGAGTCATGAAGTTCGCGATGGAATCGACGCTGCCAGCTTCGCCCGTGAGATGGAGGTTGTCGCCGGTGCGATCCAGGGAAGTGAGCCAGAGCTGATCGACACGGACGACCGTATTGGCGACCATTTGGAGTAATTCCTGAGCGCCGGTGCGATTTTTCTGCAGGCCTTCGATGACGCCGATTTGCGTCTGCAGGGCGGCCTTCTGCGTTTCGAAGCGGTCAACTTCCTGCTTGATCTGCTGCAGGTTGGTGCGTTCGGCTTTCAGGGCGGCGATGCGCGCATTGGTGTCGTCTAGCTGACGCTTCTGCGAATAGTAGGTGACGGAAAGCACGATGAGCGCGATAGCCAGGGCGGCGACTCCCAGCAAAATCTGCAGAGTGGACTCCAGCGGCACGGATTGCTTGGTGGCCTTGGGACGGATCTGGCCCAGTAAGTTGATGCGGATCATGGCGTGTCGAAGCTCCTCAGCGCCAGGCCCACAGCGATCGCCAGGCGCGGCGCCAACTCACGGATCTGGCTTTCATCGTGACGCCCAGGGTTGATTGCAATTTTACGGAACGGGTAGAGTTCCTCGACCGGCATGGCGAACTCTTCCTTGAGCAGGTCCAGCAAGCCGGGAACGCGCGCCGTGCCGCCGGCAACGTATATGCGGCGAATATTTTCACCGCTGGCGGTGGCGCGGAAGAAGTCGAAGGTCTTTTGAATTTCCAGGATCAAGATGTCGGAGACGGAGCGCAGAATGGCGGTGCGCTGTTCTTCGTTGACGCCGGCCAGGGTGCCGCCCATTTTGAGTTTTTCGGCGTCTTCGAAGCTCAGGTCCAGTTCCTTCTGCAGCGCGTCGGTGTACTGATTGCCGCCAACCGAGACGTCGCGAGTGAAGAGCGGAGTCCAGCCGCGAACGATGTTGATGTTCATGACGCTGGCGCCGACGTTGAGCAGAGCGACGACCTGCGAGGGGTCCGGTTCGTAATTGACCTCGAAGCAGTTCTGCAGAGCGAAGGCGTCAATGTCCACAACCACCGGCGTCTTCCCCGCCTGGGCGAGCACGTTGGTGTGGTTCAGGATTTTGTCTTTCTTGACCGCGACGAGCAGGACGTCCATCTGATTCTCAGTGGCTTCCAGTAGCTGGTGGCTAAGGTTGACGTCCGCGATGTCGAAAGGAATGTGCTGACTGGCTTCGGCCTGCACGCGGTCGAACAGTTCGTCTTCGGTCATCAGCGGCATGCTGACGCGCTTGACGATCACGGAGTGGCCGGAAACGGAAGTGGCCACGTCTTTCGTTTTGATTTTCTGATTATCGAAGATCGAGATGATCTTCTCGGCGACCGAAGGAGCGTCCATGATGGCGCCGTCCACGACGGTGTCCTGGGCGAGGGTTTCGATTCCGTAACTGACCAGCTCAAAGCCCGCCTTGGTCTTCTTCAGCTCGACAGCCTTGACAGAACTCGAGCCGATGTCCAGGCCGATTAATGATTTCGTTTTACCCAGATTGAACATCGCGCGGCCCCTCACTCCTCACCCCATCCCGCTTCGCAGGACGGGCACGGCTTCATCTGGTGCCTAAAAATTTTCTTGGAAAAAATTCCCCAAAACCTGCTGACCGCTTCGCCACAGCACCCCGACTACAGCGCCAACTCTGGAGAGGACCGTAGTACTGCTACGCCCGGTACCTTTCCTCTTTCTCCGTTTATTACATCCGCAGCACGGAGTGTCAAGCAACGTGTTCCGATGGTGTGCTATTGGTAAAACATAGTCCGGAAGTACAGGTAGGCGAAAAGTACAGGTGAAAAGGACAGGTCATGTGTCGCTAAAGGGCTGAAATACTGCGGGAAAGGCCCAAAAAGGCGAAGACTTTGGCGTTCGCCTGAGGTTTACTTTTTGTTCGGGGGTGTGAGCTTAAGCTGTTGCCATATTGTGTCCACGCGCCTTTTTGTGGCGTCGTCCATCTTTATTTCGTCGGGCCAACGTCCGGCGAAGCCTTCCTCGGTCCATTTGCGCGTGGCATCGACGCCCATTTTTGAACCAAAATCCTGGCGGCGCGCGGCATGGTCCAGGGTGTCCACGGGGCCAAAAACGAACTGAATATCGCGCTCGGGGTCGATGGCGCAGAGCGCTTTCCAGACGACTTCGCTGGAGTTCTGGACGTCCACGTCGTGATCGACGACGACGACAACCTTGGTGAACATGGCCTGACCGAGCGACCAGATTGCGTTCATTATTTTGCGTGCTTGGCCGGGGTAGCTTTTGCGGATGGAGACGATCATCAGGTTTTGGAAGATGCCTTCGGCGGGCATGGCGACGTCCACAATTTCCGGGTACTGCATTTTCATTACGGGCATGAAGATGCGTTCGATGGCATGGCCCATGAAGTAGTCTTCTTGCGGAGGCGGGCCGACGATGGTGGTCAGGTAGAGCGGGTCTTTGCGATGGGTGATGCATTGTATGTGGAAGACGGGAAACTGGCCTTCGAGGGAGTAGAAGCCGGTGTGGTCGCCGAAGGGGCCTTCGGTGCGCATCTCGCCGATTTCGACATAGCCTTCGAGGACGATTTCGGCGTTGGCGGGGACTTCGAGGTCAACTGTTTTGCAGGCGACCAGGTCAACCGGGTCTTTGCGCAGGAAGCCGGAGAACATGAACTCGTCCAGATCGGGAGGAACGGGGAGAATGCCTGCGAGCGCGGTGGCGGGGTCGGCGCCGATGGCTACAGCTACTTCGAGTCTGCCTTTGGGATTTTTCGCGCGGCTGCTGCGGTAATGATCGGCGCCGTGTTTTTGAGTTTGCCAGTGCATGCCAGTGGTACGGGAGTCGTAAACCTGCATGCGGTAACAGCCGACGTTGCGTTTGCCGTTTTCCGGATTCTTGGTGATGACCATGGGCCAGGTGATGTAGCGACCGCCGTCTTGCGGCCAGCATTTCAGGATGGGGAAAGCGTCGAGCGAGAAATTATCTGAGAGGACTACTTCCTGGCAGGATCCGCTGCGGACGGATTTCGGGAAGAAGGAGCCGATCTCGGCCAGTTTGGGGAGCATCTTTACTTTTTCGAGGAGGCCTTGTGGGGATTGCAGGTCGAGGAAGGAACTGATGCGTGACGCGACTTCTTGTAGGTCGTTGACTTCCAAAGCCAGGCACATGCGGCGTTCGGTGCCTACCAGATTTGTGAGCACTGGAATTTTAGAGTTCTTGGGATGTTCGAACAGTAGGGCGGGGCCTTTTGATTTTACGGCGCGGTCGGAAATTTCTGTGATTTCAAGTATCGGGTCTACTTCCAGTTGGATGCGTTTCAGCTCGTCGTGCTTTTCTAGTTTCTGGACGAAATCGCGGAGATCTTTGTGCGCCACTTCGGCTCCTCGTTTTTGGCTTTGCCACTTTAGCATGGAGGAATGGCGGGAAGAAAATTTGCCGGAGGCCCACAAAGAAAGGCGGAATATTTGACACAGGGAATACGGGAGGGCTACGGAGAAAATCTGAGAAAGCAAGTCGGTGGCGCCGCGGAGAACGCGAACCCGCGCGGAGCTTTTCACGGGGCGGCGGGATTAGGTATAATCGCGCAGTCGGGATGAGCGGGCGTCGTACAATGGCAGTATAGAAGCTTCCCAAGCTTCGGACGTGGGTTCGATTCCCATCGCCCGCTCCAATAAAACAGCGCCGATTATGCGAAGCGCCTGTTTTCCTTATTTTCCGATTTGACCGATTTCGGGCCATTCCGTCTAGAAAAATCAGCCTGGACGTAGGCCGGCGGAAGCTGCCCGATGTACGTCGCCATCATTGCCGAGGACGTGTGTCCCATTCGCTCGAGAAGTACAGCAGGGCTCATTCCCGCAGGCCCCACCGCCGATTGCATCCACGACGAAATCTTCCCCTCAAAGGCGAACGAAGGGACGTGCCTCGGTTCTGTACGTAGCCGGCGAACTGCCGAATTCGCATATTCAAACCCGAATGCCGCAGCTGCGCTCTCCCGACGAGCCCGTGAGTGAGCAGATGAGCGATAATCCGGTTATTCTTTTTCGTATGACACTCGGTTCGCTCTGACGACTGAGCGAAGCGGAAGGGAAAGATGAAGATTGACCTTCACGGCCACTATCCAGCTGAGATCGTATTCAGCGGAGTTCTTGGCAAGATTTTGCAACAGTCTTGGGAGATGGGTGAGATCGAACTCGTCCTCATTCACGGCCATGGGCGCAATCGTGGCCTCACACCGGGATTCGTGAACACGAACACCGGTTACTTCGGACTCTGTATTCGGAGCGCATTGAGGCACGACCAGTCGTTTCGCCAGTGGATCAAGCATACGACGCTCGATTGCCGACAGATCGGCAGCACCTCAATTAGACTGAAACCAAACCCGAATCCGACGAGAAAGCAATTGGATTGCTTTTGAGGTGCAGAAAACGTATCAGTTGAAAATTCTCAATGTCCTGTATTTCTAGATCGCCAAACGAACAGCGAGAAGACGGCTAGCATAATAGTCAACGCACCCAGGATCAGCGATAGAAAATACCCTCGTGTTTGATTCGCGTGGGGCGCCGTGGTAGGCAATGAGGATAACGAGACGAGGGGGCTGGGCCGTGGGGTTGCCAGGATGACCGCAGCTGGCGTCCGTGTCTGAGCCCGCAGAGGCGCAAGCGAGCCGTCTCCCGAAAGATCAAAGGCCGGACCTTCTCCTGCCCTTAATCCGTTGATCGCCCGTACCTGATAGCGGTAGTTGCCAGTGGCCAGAACCTCAAACGCACTACTGCGAGACGAGAACTTCATGGTCGGCGGAATCATTATCGCAAACTGCTGCATTGGATACTGATGGCGCGTGCGGAATGAGGCGCGGCCTTCATAGGGGAGATCGTAGTTGAAGGCGAACTTTGTCGCTCCGGGCCGCAACGGGAAACTGACCGTATAGTGACCGGGGTCAGCTGGTACTGCCGTAGCGGAGATCATGACGCCGAGCTTGCCCGAACTTGCGGCCAGGACTGAACTGATTTTAGCGTGGGGAGGCAAATACACTTCGAACGTGCGAGTGCCGTTCCGCGTGACCGGCGGGTTGGACTGGTTCCAGATCTCGTACATGTCAGATACGTGAAGCAGACTGCCGTTTGTGCCGGTGCGAAGAATTTCGATGCTGCCGGTGACGCCCCGCACCTGAGTCGTGGCGTCAAAAACAGAGATCGAAACCGATCCGCCAGTGGTAGCCTGCTGATCGTAGGACACACCGTCATGTACGACCCGTACCAAATATTGTTTTCCGGGATACTGCACCGGAACTTTGAATGATCCCTGCTCGTCAACCTTCGTGTACGACTCTTCCTGCATTCCTTGATCCAGTCGAATCAAAATGACCTCATCGCCGGACGCCGGCCGCCCGCTCGTCTGGTTGCGGGCATAGCCAGAAATTTCGTTTCCTCCCGCAACCAGAACCGACGAGCAAAACAGGACACCAAGGATCGTAAGAATTCCTTTGGCATGAAATCTCCTATGAAGGATCACTCGCTTACCCCAGCGGCTGCGGGCGCCAGAACGCGTGGCGGTCGCCCGAACATGATCCCGGTTTCTACCTCGACGGGCTGGCCATCGCGCAAATAGGGACGGAACCTCCAACGGGCAAGCGCCTCTGAAATCACTTTCGCCTGAGACGGAAAAGCACTGAGAAAATGGATGTGCTTAACCCGGCCCTCTTTATCGATTACGATGCGGACCGGAACCGAGTTGAACGTGCGCTCTGTAAATATAGGGTCGTCTCTTTCTATTACATTATCGCCGCTTGCGTAGTCCTTGATACAGGCTGGAACGTTTCCCCCTCCGGCTCCCGACGTGAGACCCGCTTCCTCGGGCAGCTTCATCGCGCTCATCTGTTGAATCAGGCTTTCGATCAGCGCGCTGGCGCTACTTGTGAATACGAACTGGACTGTATGACAGCGGATTTGGGTGGCTAAAACTTGCCAGTGTAGATCGGCCACGGGGGAAACGTACTCAAAGCGAACGAATGAATGGTTCGCAATTTGGACCTGAGTTGGCGCTTGTTCGACGACATAATCCTCGCTCAAATGATCTTTGCTAAAATTTATTAACTCGAAGGCCGTAGCTGCCGGGACGCGGTTAAAAAACATATCCTGCGCAGCGATCAAAATTGTGGCGCGGCTCGGGCCGGTGAAAGTGTCGGAGGGGCGAATCTGCGCGAGGACGTAATAGGCACTGTCCGACGGCGGCGGCCCAGCGTACTTTTGGACCCAAGCAGCGCTAAGCGGATAGGTTAGGCCAAAATAATCGTTCGTATACGAATTCCTGGCAACCTTCCCACCTTCGGGGACGGGAGTGGTCGAATCGCTGGCACTGGACCAAGCTCCCTTCACGAGGATTACTCCCGTTGGCAGCTTTTTGCCTTGAGTATTTTGCGAGAAATCGCCTCCATTTTGAGGCAAGGCGTGAACAGGTGCGAGAAACAACGGGGATACTCCAACAATCGCCACGGTTTGCAATAGAGCAATACGTATGAGGCTCACTTGATTGGGCCTCCGCCCTGTCTCATTGCGAGTTCCAGCAAGTACCGGGTTGTTATTCGGCGCGAACCCACGACACGGTTTCTCCGGGCGAGAAAGGTGGCATCGCGCCCGGAGAAGCTGCGGCATCAAAGCTATAGGGAGCGCAGGAAGTCCAATATGTCCTGCTTCTGTGTCGTTGAGAGCGAGCTGAAATTTTCCTCCGCCTGCGTGGCCTCAGAGCCGCTGCTCGCGTGATCTTGGATAGCAGTCAGCAAATTGGTTGTGCGACCGTCATGCAAGAAGAATATTCGCTGTCCCGCTCCCCATAGGGGGGCCGTGCGGAATTGATCGCCACCCGCGCTTCCCTGCGACACGTTGTCCGCCAAACCTGTTCCCATGTGGTGGATTTCAATGTCGGAGAACGCACCAACCTGTGTGTTGGCCAGCGAGGAGGTGATGTTCGAGTTCTGTGTGGAGTTGATCGTTGGAGTATGGCAGGTGGCGCACCCGATCGACGAGAATAACGCCTTGCCAGTCGCGATCGCGGACGCGCCGCCCGGTGTAGTGGTCGAGGGTATCGGAGGCGCTAGCAGACGCATGAACTCCGCGAACAGTACGATATCGGAGGGAACCTGAGCATTCTGCGCGGCCGGGTCCGAGTTCGACGTCACCGTGAAATTGGTTGCGTCTTCCGGGTATCCGGTGCCCGAAAGGTTGAGGCACGAGGAAGGAAGGCCGGACCCGGTCTGATCCTCGCCTGGCAATGGCCGGTCTTGCGTGAAAAGCTCGTTGGTGATGCCCATTTCTACGTTGTAAGCTTCGCCGGCAAATAGCAATAGCGATTTGTTCTGTGCCTTCCAGCCAAAGCGGGAAATTGTGCCGTCATTGCCGTTGTGGTTGAAGGTGCCGCTAATGCCAAAATTATTCCCCACTTCGGACAGCTGGACAGCGATCAGCGTTGAGTCGTCAAGGTTCTCCAATAGACCGGCACCAAACGTCGGGGTGGGAATCCGAAATATAATATTGTTTGCCGCCTCGGCGATAGCAAAGCTTGGTTGCGGCAAACTGCAACTCCCCGCGTCAGACCTGCCGGAAACCGTATATATATCTTCCACGCCGCCGTTCGGGGCATTCGTGTTGACAGAGCCATTTGAATTGAAGAAGAACGGGAAGCGCGCTTCTCGCGTAGGTCCGTTCGCGGTCAGGAACGATGGAACGGTATTGTCCGACCCACTAGCGATGCCTTTGGCGATCACCTCGAATTCAGGATTGGTGGAGGGTCCTGATCCTCCGATGGTCGGTTGCGAATGGCATCCCGAACAGGAATTGAAGTTGAAGCGAGGTCCGAGACCGTTGTTGGTACCGTTTGAGACGACTTCAACTTCCTGGAAGCGCCCGAGACCGTTCTGAAAAAATTCTAAGGAGCCACTGGGAGTATCTGCGACGACCGAAGGTAACGGGAGTGGATCGGTGGCGGTGGCACCCGATTGTCCGTTGATAGGCCCGGACCGGACTCCTGGATCGGTCTGTGCGACTCCGATCGCCGGAAACAGTACGATCACTGCGAAAAGCCACGCCGGTCTGACTAATTTCATTTTGTGATCTCCTTCGTCGTCTGCAGACTCAATGCAAAGGTCCTGCCGTGCCTCCGTTCAGAGCTTTGTAGTTGCTCGGTTCAGCTACTTGCAGCGCATTCGTTCCGGATACAGGCGCACTGAGCAGCAACGCGTGAACGACCCTAGTGGGTCGACGCAAGCATGACCGATGATTTGTGTGTTAACTGCAGAGACAATAGCCGTGTCTCGTACAATGAACGCTGTATAACATCAGGTTCGGCGAAGCTGCAAGAAAAAAGAGTTAGCATTTTCGGCTGTTCTGGGGGTGAACACGGCTCATGCAATTGGGCACGTGGTGAAAGATGCCGACGCGCGAGGGACGCTAGGCTAGGCGACGCGCACGGCTGGAAACTGGGTGGAGATTTCGATTACGGACTCGGGGACGGCGACAGCGGAAGAAGTACGGGACAAGATGTTTGCAGTGGGGAAAGGCACCGGGCAAGCACTGGCTGGGCGCGGGCTGCGGCGAATGACCCGCCGGGCGCGATGGCGCAGCAGATTGTGCGCTTAACATTGCCATGTGCGATTAGAATGTGCTGCGTATGGGAGAGATTTACGCGGGAACATCGGGGTGGGGTTACTCGAGCTGGCGGCCGGGATTTTATCCGGCGAAGCTCGGGCCGGGGAGATTTTTGCAGCATTATGCGGGGCGCCTGAATTCCGTGGAAGTGAATTATACGTTTGGGCGGCGGGTGAGCAAGCAGTTGTTGCAGCGCTGGGCCGCGGCGGTGCCTGAGCAATTTCGGTTTGCGGTGAAGGCGCACCGGCGGATCACTCATAGTAAGCGGTTGCGAGATGCCGGAGCGGCGACGGCGGAATTTCTGGCTTCGCTAGAACCGTTGCGGCTTGTGGGCAAGCTGGGGCCGGTGCTTTTTCAGTTGCCGGGGAATTTCAAGTGTGATGTGGGGAGGTTGCGGGAGTTTTTGGCGGGATTGCCGACGGGAGTGCGGGCGGCGTTTGAGTTTCGGCACGAGTCTTGGTTTAGCGAGAGAGTGTATGCTGCGTTGCGCGACGGCGGGGCGTCACTTTGTATGGCGGAAGACGAGAAGCTCGAGACGCCGGAAGTGGTGACTGCGGATTTTTGTTATTTGCGGCTACGGAAGAAAAAGTATTCGCGAAAGACTGTGGCGGAGAGGCTGCGGAGGCTGGCGGGGAGCGGCGATGTGTTCGTTTATTTCAAGCATGAAGAGACGCCGACGGGACCTTCGCGGGCGGAGGCTTTGCTGAGATTGGTGCGGAAGAAGTGAGCGGGGTGGATCGGCGGAGCTGAGTTTTTTTTATTTTGACGCGAAGCGAGGGAATCTTGAGGACTCAGTTGATTTTGCGTTCGATTGGCGGAGGCCTGTTGGCTTGTACGGCGGCGGTGTGGGGAGTTGCCGGGGTGCGATCGGCTGCGCAGGACGCTGGGCAGAGTGCCACGCCAAGTGGCGCGCAAGTTGTTGCGGAACATCGTGTGGCGATTACGGTGGATGATTTGCCTGGAGCGCTGCCTGGTGACGATTTTGCGTACGGCGAATTGAAGGAATTGCAGAAGATTAATCGGGGGGTGTCTGCGGCGCTAAAGGCGCACCATGCTTGGGCGATTGGATTCGTGAATGAACGCAAGCTGCAGGTGCAAGGCGAGCGTGACGCTCGGGCCGAACTCTTGCAGATATGGTTGGAGGCGGGGCTGCAGCTGGGCAATCACAATTTCGCGCACGACGATTTCAGCAATACTGCGCTGCAGAAGTATGAGGACGACTTAATTCGTGGAGAAGTCGTGACGGAGGCGCTGCTGAAGGCTGCGGGACAGAGCGAGAAATATTTTCGGCATCCTTATTTGAATACGGGAATGACGATGGAGGCGAAAACCGCTTTCGATGCGTTCTTAAAGGAGCGCGGATACACGATTGCGCCGGTGACGATTGAGGATGCGGATTACGTGTTTAACGATGCGCTCGCGCACGCGCTCGAGAAAAAGGACAAGAAGATGGCGGCGCGGGCGAAGAAGGAATATCTGGAGTACGTGGATACGGTGTTTGACTACGCGGAGAAGGAATCGGCGGAAATGTTTGGCCGGCAGATTCCGCAGATTTTGTTAGTGCACGATAATGCTTTGAATACGGAGTGTCTGGACGCCTTGCTCGAGAAACTGGAGAAGCGCGGGTACAAGTTTGTGTCTTTGGATGCGGCTTTGGCTGATCCGGCTTACGCGACGCCGGATCTGTATGTGGGGACAGGGATTTTATGGATGGACCGGTGGAAATTGGCGTTGGGGATGAAATTGGATCTGAGTAAGGGGCCAGAGCCGCCTTCGTGGTCAGAGCAGATTTTTGAGCAGATGCGGAAGGAGCGGCAGAAAGAGTAGTTGTTTGCGATCTGGTTTTTACGTGACGTTACGAGAAGCAGATCGCTCGCTTTGTCCCACGGCGGCCCGGCCCGCACTTGTAGGAGGCGCCGGGAGAGAAAAAGCGCGGGACTTCGTTTGGGTCGACAACTAATTGCCCGACCTACGCGATGGCTTGGGGGATGGCTTTTTTCCAGCGGCCTTGGGCTTTCAGGATCAGTTCTACTAGTTCGCGGACGGCGCCTTCGCCGCCACGGACGGTGGTGATGTAGTGGGCGGCGCGCTTTACTTCGTAAACTGCATTGGCGACGGCTACAGCCAATCCTACGCGTTGAAGGATTGGGAGGTCGGGGAGGTCATCGCCGATGTAGGCGACCTCTTCGTCGATTACTCCGGCGCGGAGCAGGATGGCTTTGTAGGCTTCGAGTTTTTTTGGCTGGCCTTGGATTACGAATTCCATCGAGGCTTCGCGGGCGCGGCGGGCATTGGCAGGGGAATCGCGTCCGGTGATCAGGCCGGTGCGGATGCCCATGATGCTGGCTAGTTTGATGCCGGCTCCGTCATGGGCGTGGAACATTTTCATTTCAGCGACACTGTTGTCGGGGAAAGTTTGCAGGCAGACATAGCCCGGGGTCATGGTGCCGTCGACGTCCATGAGGAGGACGCGGACGGGTTTGGCACGTCGGAGCACGGCGGCTGGGAATTTTAGTTCTTTGATTGGCATGTGGCGATCCCTTCCTTAACAGACTCGAGTGTTGCGCGAAAAGCAGACCCGTCTCTGCGTCCCGCCTCCCTCCCGCGGTCGCGGGACGGCAAAGAAAAAGCGCGGGACTGCGTCGGGCATGACATCCACGACACATGTCCCGCGATCGGTTTGATCGACCGTCACGTCAAGGCGCCCAGCTAAATGCTGGCCGCTACAAATTCCAGAACAAATACAAATTCAACGGCGACCGCAAAAAACCGGCGAGACGCCGACGCTACGCTAACTTCAGAGCAGTTGCAGGGTCCATAGATCATGGATGTGCAGGACCCCTTCTAGTTTGCCGGCTGGATCTGTGATGAGCAGGCTTGTGATTTTCCTTTCTTCCATCACGCGGAGGGCGCTGGCGGCTAGTTCGTGGCCCGATAGAGTGATGGGATTTTTGGTCATGCAATCGGCGGCGGTCAGGGCGAGGACGTTTTCCTGGCGTTTTTGCATCACGCGGCGCAGGTCGCCGTCGGTGATTATGCCCAGCAGCTTGCCGTTGGCTTCTGTGACGGCGGCCAGGCCCAGGCCTTTGCGGCTCATTTCGTAGATTACGTCGGGCATTTTTGTGGTGGGGAGGACCTGGGGGGCGTTTTCGCCGGAGTGCATCAGGGATTCTACGCGGCGGAGTTTATTGCCGAGGCGGCCGCCGGGATGGAGGGCTGCGAAGTCTTGTTCGTTGAAGCCGCGCCGTTCGAGTAATGCGATGGCTAGGGCATCGCCCATGGCCATCGCCGCGGCAGTGGATGCGGTGGGCGCTAGATTCAGCGAGCAGGCTTCTTCTTTTACGGCGATATCGAGAACGATTTTGCCCGCTGCGGCGAGAGTGGATTTCGGATTGGCGGTTAGCGCCAGGAGCGGGACGCCAAGTCGTTTGACGGTTTCCAGCAGCTCGATCAGTTCGGCGGTTTCGCCGCTGGCGGAGATTGCCAGCATTACGTCGCCGGCGGTGAGCATGCCCAGATCGCCGTGCAGAGCTTCGCCGGTGTGGAGGAAAAGCGCGGGGGTGCCGGTGCTGGCGAAAGTGGCAGCGAGTTTGCGGCCAACCAGGCCGGATTTGCCTAGGCCTGTGACTACGACTCGGCCTTTACACGCGTATAGAAGTTCGACGGCTTTTTCGAACCGGGCGTCCAGGCGATCGATCAGGCTGGCGATCGCTTCAGACTCCACGCGTAGGACGCGCTTGGCGGTTTCGAGGCTCATTGGGGCTGGGCGTCCCATTCGCGCGTCAGGGCTGCCAGTTTTTGGATTTTTTGCAGCAGCGGGCGGAGTTTTTCGAGTGGGAGAGCGTTTGCGCCGTCAGAGAGTGCTTGCGCGGGATTGTCGTGCACTTCGAGGAACAGTCCATCAACGCCTGCGGCTATGCCGGCGCGTGCCAGCGGCTCGATGAATTCTGGTTGGCCGCCGCTGGACTTCCCTGCTCCGCCCGGAAGTTGGACGGAGTGGGTGACGTCGAACACGATCGGGTAGCCGAATTTGCGCATGATGGGGAAGGAACGCATGTCCACCACTAGATTCTGATAGCCGAAGGACGTGCCGCGTTCGGTGAGGATAATTTTTTCGTTGCCGGTGCTGGCGATCTTTTCGGCGGCGTTGGACATTTCCCAGGGGGAGACGAACTGGCCTTTTTTTATGTTGACGGCGCGTCCGGTGCGGCCTGCGGCGGCAAGCAGGTCGGTCTGGCGGCAAAGGAACGCGGGGATTTGCAGGATATCGCAGACTTCGGCGGCGGGGGGGACCTGGAAGACGTCATGGACATCGGTGAGGATCGGCAGGCCCGTGCGCTTTTTTATGGCGGCCAGGATGCGCAGGCCTTCAACGAGTTGCGGGCCGCGAAAGGAGGAGACGGAGGAGCGATTGGCTTTGTCGTAGGAGGCTTTGAAGATGTACGGGATGTTGAGATCGCTGGCGATGGCAGCGATTTTTTCGGCGATCGAGGAGGCGTGGGCTTCGGATTCGATTACGCAGGGGCCGGCGATCAGGAACAAGGGGGCGTTGGCGCCGAGGCGGATGTTGGCGACGTTGAAGGTGGTGGTGGGTGGCATGTGCGAACGAATGGTTGCGGGAACAGACTATGCGGGAATGGGAGGTATTTCAACTTTGAATTGCGAGTGCGGCGCGGCTGGGTGCGATCGGGGAAATCTCGCAGCGTGGCGAAATTATCTGCTGCGCGGAGGACTGTGAAGCTGGGGGTAGGCCCAAGGTGGGCCGCAGTCGTGACGGGGCCCTAGGCGGAAGAAAGCTATTGCCGCAAAGACGCGGAGAATGCTGAGAAAATCCCACCGGTGCGAGAGTGCGGGACAGATCCTGCAGCCGGAATGAGGGCAAGGCGCCATGCTCCAGACGACGATGCTCGTCGCATCGTCGGAGAATGAGAAGCGCGCGTGTGCTAGTCGGTGGCGGGTTCGGCTGCGGTTACGCGGCTCTCTGTTGCGGCGCCGAGGCGATGGTGGCGATTTTCCAGGCTGGCGCGGATGAAGGCGGCGAACAAGGGATGCGGAGCCAGCGGTTTGGATTTGAATTCGGGATGGAATTGGCAGCCTACGAACCAGGGGTGATTGGGGGCTTCGATTATTTCTACGTAGACGCCGTCGGGGGTACGTCCGGTAATGCGGAAGCCGGCGCGGCCAAGGGATTCTTCGTACTCGCAATTGAATTCGTAGCGGTGGCGGTGGCGCTCGGAAATTTCCAGCGTGCCGTAGGCTTTGGCCGCGAAGGAACCGGGCTCGAGTTTGCAGGGCCACGCGCCGAGGCGCATGGTCCCGCCCATTTCGTCCACGCCCAGGAGTTCGCGGAGTTTGTAGATGACGCGATTGGGAGTCGAGGGATCGAACTCGGTGCTATCGGCGTGTTCGATATGCGAAACCTGGCGCGCGTATTCGATCGTCGCGCATTGCATGCCGAGGCAGATGCCGAAGAACGGGATTTTTTTCTCGCGGGCGTAAGTGATGGCGTGAACCATGCCGGCGATGCCGCGCTTGCCGAAACCGCCGGGAACCAGGATGCCGTCCACATGGCGCAGCAGGCGTTCGGCGGTGGCAGGCGAGTCAATTTCTTCGGCTTCAATCCATTCGATCACCACGCGCTGGCGATTGGCGAGTCCGCCATGGCCTAGAGCTTCGCGCAGGCTTTTGTAGGCGTCTTCCAACTGCACGTATTTTCCCACTACGCCGATGCGCACTTCCCCGTTGGGATGCTCTAGCGTTTCGAGCATGGCAAGCCAGCGGCTTAGGTCGCGCGGCGGAGCTTCGAGGCGGAGGAGGCGCAGGATTTGTTCGTCGAGGCCTTCGGAAGCGAGAGTCATGGGAACTTCGTAAATGTTGCCGACATCGGGCGCGGAAATTACACAGGATTCGGCTACGTTGCAAAAGAGGGCGATTTTCGCTTTCAGGTCGACGGCGAGCGGACGATCGCTGCGGCAGATCAGGACGTCCGGCTGAATCCCGATGCTGAGAAGTTCTTTCACGCTGTGTTGCGTGGGTTTGGTTTTCAATTCGCCGGCGGTGGGGATGAACGGGACCAGCGTGAGGTGCACGAAGATTACATTTTCGGGGCCGAGCTCGAGGCGCATTTGGCGGATGGCTTCGAGAAATGGAAGCGATTCGATGTCGCCTACGGTGCCGCCGATTTCGACGAGCACGACGTCCACACCTTCGGCAACTTTGCGGAAGGCGGATTTAATTTCATCGGTGACGTGCGGGATCACCTGCACGGTTTTGCCGAGGTAATCGCCGCGCCGTTCCTTGGTAATGATGGATTCATAGAAGCGGCCGGTGGTCCAGTTGTGGTCGCGCGTTAGATGCGCGCAAGTGAAGCGTTCGTAGTGCCCGAGGTCGAGATCGGTTTCGGCGCCGTCGTCGGTGACGAAAACTTCGCCGTGCTGATAGGGAGACATGGTGCCGGGATCAACGTTGAGGTAGGGATCGCACTTCTGCAGGGTGACACGAAGACCGCGGCTTTCGAGCAGGCAGCCCATGGAGGCCGCTGCTACGCCTTTCCCGAGAGAAGAAACCACGCCACCCGTCACAAAAATGTATTTTGGGGCGGTGCGCAAGTCGGGTGGAATCCTCCGGGACAATCTGCGTACGAAACATTATGCGGGGATTCGGGGTGAGAGTCAAATCGCGAATTTTTGATGGCGCATCAATTTTTTTGGGAGATGCAGGGAGGAAACAGGATTGGCCACAGGGGCAGAGAGACGCGGAGAAAGGCGGCGAAGAAATCTGAGAGTGGGTTTGTGCCACCGTGGCGGAGGGTCGAGGAGAGATCCTTCGCTGCGCTCCGAGGATGTGAGGAAATTGCCAAAAGGCGATTTTTCGTATCTGAACTCAATGTTTTCAGTGTAGCTTTCTGCGAAAAACAAAAAAATCACAGCCTCTCGGGATGACGATGCTCATCGCATCGTCAGAAAAAGCGAAGAGCACAGGCAGGACTGCCCACGCTGCCAAAAACTTAATTCGTGGATTGGGACGAGGCTTTGGCGCGGGATTGCAGGAGTTTTTCTACTCGTTGGATGTCGGCGGGAACGTCTACGCTTACGGCGTTGTACATGGTTTCTACTACGTGCATGTGGAAGCCGTTTTCCAGCCAGCGCAACTGCTCGAGTTGTTCGATGCGTTCTAGTTCGCCGGGAGGGAGCGTGGGAAATTCCAGCAGAGCGTCGCGGCGATAGCCGTAGAGACCGATATGTTTCCAGTGGCGTGCGGCGACGCGATCGCCGGTGTCGCGAACCCAGGGGATCGGGGCGCGGGAAAAATAGAGGGCCTGGCCGTCGAAGTCCAGAACGACTTTGACGATGTTGGGATCCATGATTTCGCCGGCAACAGTGATGGCCGAGCAGGGCGTAGCGAGTTGGATGGAATCGTCGTCGGCCACGGCGGCGGCAACGGCGTCCACGGTGCCGGGGTCAATCAGTGGCTCATCGCCCTGCACGTTGATATAGATGTCCGCGGGAATGTGGGTGGCGACCTCAGCGATGCGGTCGGTGCCAGTACGGTGATCGGGGCGGGTCAAAATGGCTTCGCCGCCGAAGGATTCGACGGCGGATTTGATGCGCTCGTCTTCGGTGGCGACGATGATGCGCGCGGGCAGGGTGGCCAGGCGGACGTGCTCAACAACGTGCTGAATCATGGGCTTGCCAGCGATGGGCGCCAGGGGCTTGCCGGGAAAACGGGTGGAAGCGTAGCGCGCGGGGATTACTACCAGGACCGTCGGTTCGCCGGAATTTGGCATGGGGGTTGCTCACCTTTCGCTAGCGCTGGCATCTTAACATTTATTGTCGGATACACGGCGCTGAGTTCTGCCGGCTCGGACGGCTCGGAAGTTACAGAGAAGTTACACCTGGCGCTTGCTTTGCGGATGGCCAGTGGTAGAATCGCGGCCAGCGACCTGCAGAGCTGCCCAGAGCCAAGCGAGTCCCGCGGCAGAGGTGGGGGCCAAGTTGAGATACCGCGCACCGCAGCCAGCTGGAAGTGCAAGCCTTACGCGATTTTGCGCGTTGCTCGTTTTTTGCTGTAGTGGGTTGATTGCGGTTCCCGCCGGGGCGCAGACGCAAGGCCCCACGCATCCTGAAAATTCCCAGAAAATCGAAAAAGGAAAATCGCTGAAGGCGGAGACGGAGATTACTCTGGTTCCCATTTCGGTAACGGACCCTTATGGGCGGCTGGTTACCGGATTGGAACAGGAAAATTTCCGGGTGTTCGAAGATAACAGCGAGCAGGAGATTGTACGCTTCACCAGTGAAGACGTGCCGATTTCGATTGGCGTGATTTTCGACATGAGCGGCAGCATGACGGACAAGATTGAGAAATCGCGGCTGGCGGCGGTGCAATTTTTCCGCACGGCGAATCCGCAGGATGAATTCCTGCTGGTGAATTTTAATGACCGGGCGCAACTGGCAAGTTCGTTTACGGGAAGCGTGGAGGAGTTGCAGAACCATTTGATGTTTACCGCGGCGCGTGGAGAGACGGCGCTGCTGGATGGGATTTACCTTGGGCTGAGCGAGATGAAAGGAGCACGCAACACAAAGAAGGCGTTGCTCATCATATCGGACGGAGGCGATAATCATAGCCGGTACTCCGAGACGGACATTCGGAGATACGCGCGGGAAGCGGACGTACAGATTTACGCGATCGGGCTTTTCGAACCCAATGGCGGTCCGACGCCGGAAGAGCAGCTTGGGCCGTCCTTGCTGGCTGATTTGACGCAGATGACGGGCGGCCGCGCGTTCGCGGTGAATAACCTGAAGGATTTGCCGGATGTCGCGACGAAAATCAGCATGGAGCTGCGCAATCAATATGTCTTGGGATACCGACCCAGTGATCACAACCGCGATGGAAAATGGCGCAAGATTAAAATCAAGCTGCGCCCACCGAAAGGATTGCCGCCACTTACCGTCTATGCCAAGACCGGATATTACGCGCCGGGACACTAGGCGAATTCTTTCTTTTGCGTTTTTGATTCTGCTGCTGGTTGTGTGCGCCGGGCCGTGTGCTTTTGCGCAAAATCCGATACCCAATACCCCGCCCCCATCGCCCCCTCCTCCTCCCGGTTATCCAAGTTCTTCGAACGCGCAGACGGACCAGAGCCATCATCTGAAATCGGTGGTGGATTTGGTGGTGCTGCACGCGACTGTGGTGGATGACAAAGGGCAATTCGTGCCGGGGTTGACGGGGAACGATTTTCGCGTGTTTGAAGACAAGGTGGAGCAAAAGATTTCGGTGTTTTCGAAAGAAGATATTCCGGTGACCATGGGGCTGGTGATTGATAACAGCGGCAGCATGAAGGAGAAGCGGCCGCAGGTGAATGCGGCGGCGCTTTCGTTTGTGCGGACGAGCAATCCGGCGGACGAAGTTTTTGTGGTGAATTTCAACGACGAATATTATTTGGATTTGGATGAGGACTTCACGAGCAATGCGCAGGAATTGCACGAGGCGCTGGAGCGGATTGACACGCGGGGCAGCACGGCCTTGTATGACGCGATCATTGGGTCGCTGGACCATTTGAAGAAGGGGCACAAGGACAAGCGCGTTTTGCTGGTGATTACGGATGGGGATGATGACGCCAGCCGGAAGGATTTTTCTTATACCGTGAAGGCGGCGGTGGAATCAAATGCGGTGATTTATGCGATTGGCGTTTTTAGCGATGAGGACCGGAAGAACCAAAAGAAGATGGTGCGAAAGTCGAAGAAAGAGTTGACCACTTTGGCCGAGTCAACTGGCGGATTGGCTTTCTTTCCGGACAGGCTAGAGGATGTGGACCCGGTTTGCGTGCAGGTGGCGCGGGATATTCGCAACCAATACACTTTGGGGTATTACCCGACGAATGCGGCGAAGGATGGGACGTTTCGCGCTGTGAAGGTGGAATTGAGCGCACAGAAGGGGCACGAGAAATTGGCGGTGCGGACGCGGACCGGGTATTATGCGCAGAAGGCTGCGCAGGGGGATTAGGCGGCAGCGATTCGTTTGATTGTGTTTCTGTTTCCTCGCATTACTTCTTCACGATTCAACTCTTCAACATCGGCAGAAAGCTGACTCCGTGCGGGATTTTCTTGTGGAAATTCTCGGCGACAGTCTGGCCCATGTCGGCGAGCGTGTCGCGCGAGCCTAGGTTTGCGGCTGTGAGGCTAGGGCTAGGGCTGTAGGCGAGGATGGGAACGTACTCGCGGGAATGATCTGTGGTGGGATTTACGGGGTCGGGATCGCAGCCGTGGTCGGCGGTGATCAGGAGCAGATCGTCGGGGCGCAGGGCTTCAAGGAACGGGCCTAGCAGTTGGTCGAAATCTTCCAGCGAGCGGGCGAAACCTTCTACATCTTTGCGGTGGCCGTAGAGCATGTCGAAATCGACCAGGTTGGCGAAGATGAGGCCTTTGGGTCGGCGCTTGAGTGCTTCGCTGAGCTTGGCCATGCCGTCGGCGTTATTTTTTGTGGTTGCGTACTCAGCGACGCCGCGGCCGTTGTAGATGTCGTGAATTTTGCCGACGCCGAAGACAGGGGTTTTGTTTTCGGCGAGGACGTCTAGGAGCATGGGGTTCGGCGGTTCGACGGCGTAATCGTGGCGGCGTTCGGTGCGGCAAAAATTTCCTGGCGTGCCGGTGAAGGGCCTGGCGATGACGCGGCCTACGCGGTTGGGGCCAGCGAGAAGTTTTCTGGCGATTTCGCACATACCATAGAGCTCCGGGACGGGGATTACGTCTTCGTGCGCGGCGATTTGGAAAACGCTGTCGCCGGAGGTGTAGACGATCGGGTAGCCGGTGCGCACATGTTCTGCGCCTAGTTCTTTTAGGATTTCGGTGCCGGAAGCCGGCTTGTTGGCTAGGGTGCGGCGGCCGATCTGGCGTTCGAATTCGGCGATTAACGCTGGCGGGAAACCGAGGGGATAAACCGGGAAGGCTTGGTCGAGCCAGATGCCGGCCATTTCCCAGTGCCCTGTGGTGGTGTCTTTTCCGGGCGAGTGCGTGGCACCTTTCCCGTAGCTTCCGGCCGGGTGTTCGGGTGGAGTGAGATGGTCGAGCGGTTTGATATTGGCCAGGCCCAGGCGCAGTAGATTCGGCAGACGCAGCGGACGCGAGCGGGCGATGTGTCCGAGCGTATCGCGGCCGACGTCGCCGTAGTCGGCAGCATCCGGCAGTTCGCCGATGCCGACGCTATCGAGCACGATCCAGATCACGCGCGCGAAATGGATCGTGCCCTGCCCCACTGATGCCTCCTACTTCATTTAATTGAGCGACGCTGCGGAAACCAGATTGTACTCCACACTGATGGATGCGTCAGTGCGGACGGTTTGCGGAGGCGGGTGGCTCGGGGTCGAGCGCTGCTGCGGCGAAGTTGAATCAAGCAGAAAACAAACTTGGGCTACGGAGTATTGGCCCATGTGCGGGCGGCCTCGAATGTGCGGGGTCCCCACCACACATCGTGTTCCATCGTTGTGATGGAAGCGAAGGCTTGCTGGGCCGAAGACTTGTCCTGTAGATGGACGGCCATAATCGCAAAACGATTGGCGTTGAGATTCGAGAATCCATAGAGGCGCTGGACGTTGGCGTAGCCATCTCTGATTTTCGGCAACGACACGCCGGGCATTTCCGCAATTTCCGGCGCGCAGTTGCACGCGAGCGAACTGACGATGCGGAAGTAGAGTATCGAACTATCGGGTTCGGGAAGTCGCGCGGAGGCTTCTTCCGCGAAAGCCGGGATTGCGCCGGGTTTGCCGTACCACTGGGGCCTCAGGTAATCGGCATATTCGCGATAGTAATGATAGTAGCTAGGCTCGAAGGCCACGGCTTGGTCGAGTAGATCGCGCGCGCGGGCGTTTGTCCATCCTTGTCGGAAGGCTACCTGTTGCATGGCCTCGTACCAATGGGAATCGCGTTCCCCGAGGCGGGCCGCTGCGAGCAGGGCGTCTGTCGCGAGGGCGGATCGCTCGTGGTAAAGATCCCATTGAACATCCGCTACGGTGTCGGCCGCGCCGTCGCCGCGAGCGAGATCGGCGTAGTCGGTATAGGCGCGCGCGAGAGTAATGCGGGCCGCGGAGGATTGCGGATAGGCAGCGATCCATTTTTCAATGCGGCGAATTTGAAATTTGTAGTTGGAGTCGGTTATGTCGCCGTCGTGCGCTGGATAGCCTGCCGCGTTGAAGAAGGCGTTGTTCTTCCAGACGCCACCGACGAAGAGCCCTCGCTCAGCGCGATTCTGTGCGGCGATTTTTTCGAGCTCAGCGAAATTTTCTTCGGCGAGCAGCAGGCTGATATCGGTGCGATAGCCTTCTTCGGTTTCGGAAGTTGCCGTGGATGCGGCGGGGGGAGGCAAGACTTGGTGGCCACGGCCGTAATCGTGGACGGCCTGCATTACGGTTGCGATGGAGGCGCGGCCGGGGGATGCGCCGAAGCGACCACAAGAGCTGATGGCGACGGCGAGGATTGCTAGCGCCAAGAGTTTGGTGATGCGCGCTGCGCCGGGAATGTGTTGTTTGAACATGCGGTATGATAACTAGGCGGATACGGTAGATGTACTGTACTGAAGTTCAGGTGACTCCAAAAATTAAATGCCGAGGTTCGGGCAATATGAGACTCTCGCTCGAATCAAACAGCGGTTCCCACGCTTGAAAAATGCACGTCCGAACATCTGCACCCCAGAATTCAGCAACTTCCGGTCACCACAAATCGGCGCCGACTTCAACCGGCACGCCAAGCGTAGAACCATCGTCGAACTCTCGGATTATGCTTTGGTCGAGCTTCTCATCGAATCGTGAAACTTGTTTATCCGCGAACGCGCTCGCGACGGAAAGACAGCTCGGCTACGCGCGGCGAAGCAAAGGTGAACAGATACCTCGAGACGTGTTTTTTTGAGATTTGCGCTTAATCGTGGTCGGTTCGAACCCTTCAGGGCCACCTGGTATTTCTGATTCCACCGGACATCTTCGCCTTGGGTCGTCACGAGTTCGACTTCTTCCATACCAATACGAATATCTTAGCCGGAATCCCGGCTCTGCGTTTGAGTCATGGCCACGGGAACCCAGCTGTGGCCGTCATGACCGTCATGAAGGGCGATTTGCCGGGGGTGCCTGTCGGGCGTATAATTTTGGGTTTATACATATGGCTACGGACCCTATAGAGAAGCTGCCTCGTGACCGAGCGGAACCGCAGGCTGTTCCTGGCGGGGCGAGCGCGTCCAGCGGCTCGGCTGTTGCCGCTCGCGGAAGCGCACCAGGCGGGACGACCGCTGGCGCGATGGCTGGCGATACGGCCGGAGTTCCCCTCCCTGGGGACATCGAGGAGATCCGCGTTCGGGGGGCGCGGGTGCACAACCTCAAGAACATCGACTTCGTGATCCCGCACAACGCTATCACTGTCGTGAGCGGGGTTTCCGGGTCGGGCAAGTCAAGTTTGGCGTTCGACACTTTGTATGCGGAGGGGCAGCGCAGGTATATCGAATCGCTTTCGGCTTACGCACGGCAATTTTTGGAGCGGATTGAGAAGCCGGATGTGGACGAGATCACCGGGATTGCGCCGGCGATTTCCATCCGGCAGAAGAATTCGACACGCAATCCACGTTCGACCGTGGCGACCGCTACTGAAATTTACGATTATTTGCGGCTGCTGTACGCGCGGATCGGGAAGACGTTTTGTTTGCGCTGCGGCGAGGAAGTGCGCAAGGACACGCTCGACGAAATCGCTACGCGGGTGCTGGTGTTGCCGACGGGGCGGCGGTTTTACGTGTTGTATGAACTGAAACTGACGCCGGAGGCGGCGACGAATGCGCCGCAAGCGCCGCGGGCGCGCAAACCGGTGCGCCTGGGTGCGGATACAGTTCGCGAGGCGCTGATCAGTTTGCGCAAACGCGGGTTCAACCGGATTTATCAGGCGGGGCGCGTATTCGAATTTGCAACGCCGGAAGATTTGCTGGACGTGGATTTCACAAAGCCGGTGTACGTGCTGGTGGACCGGCTGGAGCTTTCGCCTGAGGTGCGTTCGCGGGTGATGGACTCGATTGAGATTTGCTACCGCGAAGGGCGCGGCGAAGCGATTCTGGAATTTGTGCCGGACGCGCCGGGAGCGACGCCGGAGCGGATGGTCTTCAACGAGCGCTTCGAATGCAAAAAGTGCGGCGCGATTTACCAGGAGCCGGAGCCGCGGCTTTTTTCGTTCAACAATCCTTATGGCGCCTGCCCGCGTTGCCAGGGGTTCGGGAATACGGTGGATTTCGATCTGGACCGGGTGATTCCGGACAAGAGCAAGACGCTGAACGACGGCGCAATCGAGCCGTGGACCAAGCCGCGGTACCGCCAACTGACGATGGACCTGCGGCGGTTTGCGCGCGCAAAAGGGATTCCGATGGATGTGCCGTTCCGCGAACTGACGACTGCGCAGCGGCACGCGATATTGGACGGCGACAAGGCCGAAGACTATATCGGGGTAAAGGGATTTTTCGGTTGGCTGGAGCGGAAGAAATACAAACTGCACGTGCGCGTTTTCTTGAGCCGCTACCGTGGGTATGCGACTTGTCCGGATTGCCGCGGGACGCGTTTACGCGCGGAGGCTCGCGCGGTGAAGATTGCGGGCCGCTCGATTACGGAAGTTTGCCAGATGACGGTGAAGGAAGCGCGGCCGTTTTTTCAGCATTTGCAGTTGAGCGAGACGGAGGCGGCGATCGTCGAGAAGGTGCTGGAAGAAACGCAGCAGCGTTTGCGGTTTTTGGACGACGTCGGGCTCGATTATTTGACTTTGGACCGGCTGACTTCCACGCTCTCGGGCGGCGAGGCGCAGCGCATTCAGTTGGCGACTTCTCTGGGGTCGCATCTGGTCGGCGCGTTGTACGTGCTGGACGAGCCTTCGATCGGATTGCATCCGCGCGATACGACCCGGCTGATTGAAATATTGAAGGGTTTGCGCGACCTGGGAAATACTTTGCTGGTGGTAGAGCACGATCCAGACACGATCATGGCGGCGGACTACATGCTGGACTTAGGTCCGGGTGCAGGCGAGCACGGCGGCAAACTGATTTTTGCGGGCACGCGCGAGGCAATGATGACGGACGCGCATTCGCTGACAGGACGTTATCTGCGCGGCGAGCTGAAAATCGCGGTGCCGCCGCGGCGGCGCAAGCCCACGGGAAAATTCCTGAAGATTATTGGCGCGCACAGCCACAATTTGCAGGGCGTGGACGTGATGATTCCGCTGGGACTGCTGGTAGCGATAACGGGAGTTTCTGGCTCGGGAAAATCCACGCTCGTTTACGACGTGCTGTACAAAGCGCTGCAGGCAAGACGCACCGGCGGAAATTGGAAGGAGTGCTGCGACCGGCTGGAGGGCGATAATTTGCTCGCGGGCGTCGAGATGGTGGACCAGTCTCCGATTGGGCGGACGCCGCGGTCGAACCCGGCAACATATTTGAAGGCGTTTGATCCGATTCGTGAAGTGTTTGCTGCGACGCCTGAGGCAAAGAAGCGCGGATTTGCGGCGGGACATTTTTCGTTCAACATCCCGGGCGGGCGTTGCGAGGCTTGCCAAGGCGACGGGACCGTGACGGTTGAGATGCGCTTTCTCGCGGACGTGGAATTAGTTTGCGAGGAATGCCGCGGCACGCGTTATAAGAGCGCGGTGCTGGACGTGCGTTATAAGGATAAAAATATTCACGACGTGCTGCAGATGACGGCGCGCGAGGCGATTACTTTTTTCGCGGCCTATCCGAAAGTGACGGCGAAGTTGCGTGTGCTGGACGAAGTCGGCTTGGGTTACTTGCGCCTCGGTCAATCCGGCACGACGCTTTCGGGCGGCGAGGCGCAACGTTTGAAACTCGCGGCGCATCTTACGCGGCAGGAAAATACCGGCATCCTGTACATTTTCGATGAGCCTACCACGGGGTTGCATTTCGACGATATACAGAAATTGCTGACGGCGTTTCGCAAATTGATTGAGGGTGGCGCTTCGGTGCTGATCATCGAACATAATCTGGACGTGATCAAATCGGCGGACTGGGTGATTGATCTGGGTCCGGAGGGTGGCGAGGCGGGCGGGCGCGTGGTGGCGGCTGGAACTCCGGAGCAGGTGGCGCGCAACCAGCAGTCGCACACGGGGAAATATCTGGCGCGCGTATTAAACGGCGGCCACACCGGCGCGAATCGTAGCAATCATGCGGCGGAGAAGGCCGAGGCTCGCGGCTCCGCAGCGCCTGCTGCGACGCCGCCGCGCGATTTGCCGACAGAATGAAACAGCGGAGCACTCGATTGATGAAGCCGCTCGGGTTTGGCGCATGGAGCGTGTTTTTGAGCGCGGCGGTCGTGGCGTTTCCGGGCTCGGCATTGGCGCAAACCGTTGGAAGTTCTCGCACGAAAATTCCTCAGGACCCTGCCGCCGTCGAACTGAACCGTCTGCTGAGTGCCGCGCAGGATGCCGTGAATAAGCAGGATTACGCCAGTGCGGCGCAGGATTATCAGGCTTATCTCGCGAAGAAACCGGACGATGCCGTCGTGCATTACGATTTGGGTTACGCGTACACGGCGCTGCAGAAGCCTGCCGAAGCGAAGCGCGAGTATGAGAAGGCGATTGCGTTTGATCCGAAAATGGCGCCGGCTTATCAGAATCTGGGCGTGACTTTGATTCCTACCGATCCTGCGGCAGCGATCGAGCCTTTGCAGCACGCGGCGGAGTTGATGCCGGAAGACGCGCGGACGAAGTGGTTGCTGGGGATCGCGCTGGAAGCGACCAAGAAAGACGCGCTGGCTATTGAGCAATATCAGGCCGCGGAAAAGCTGGACGCAAAGAGTGTGGAGATTCGCAATTCGCTGGGATTCGCGCTGCTGCGAACGGGACGCGCCGGCGATGCCGAAACTGCCTTTCGCGCCGCGCTGGCGCTGCAACCTGCGGGCGCGGCGGGGGAGCAAACGCACAAGGGATTGTTGCAGGCGCTGCTGGCGGAGAAAAAGAATGCTGAGGCGGCGACGGAGATGGGTGTTGATCTCGCAGCGCATCCTGGTGATGCAGCGACGCAGCTGGAGTATGCTTCCCTGCTGGTCGATGCGGGAAAGGATGATGATGCACTGGCCGAGCTGGATAAGGCAGCGGCGGCTGGACCTGAATCTCTGCGCGCTTTGAAATTGCGCGCGCTAATTTATTTTCGCAAGAAGCAGTATGACAACGCGGTACCGGTGCTGGTGAAAGCGATCGCGCTGGCGCCGCAGGATCCCGACCTGCCGGCGCAGCTGGGCCATGCCTGTCTGGAGAAAAAAGATTATCCCAATGCGGTGAACGCGCTGGTGGCGGCGATCAAGGTGAATCCGCAATCCATTGACGTGCTGAAGGATTTGGTGACGGCGGAATATCTGAACAAGAATTATCCGGCGACCTTGCACGGACTGGATGTGTTGGCGCAAAGGGAAACACCAACGCTCGGAAGCTGGTTCGTGCGCGCGACCTGTTACGATAAACTGGGACAGGCGCCTCAAGCGCTCGAGGCTTACAAGAAATTTCTAGAACTGAACAAGGACGAGAACAGCGACATGTACTTCGAGGCCAGCGCACGTGTTCGCACACTAACTCGGGAGCTCGCGAACAAGAAGAGGTAGTACATTGCCGGCACGCGGTGTTTTTTGGCCAGGTGGTTTTTGGGCAGGAGTTCTTTTGCTGGCGCTGGTTGCGGGATCGCTGCTGGCCCAGGACCGGACGGCGCAGTTGCGTTCGCGATTCGAGAAGGAAACAGATCCCGTGCGCAAGGCACGAATGGTGACACTGTTGGCGGATTCCGAATTTCGCGAAATGCACCAGAAGATTGACACAGGCGATCTAGCCGGGGCCGCGGAAATTGCGGGGCGCGCGCGGGATGAAGCGCAGGCCAGCAAGAAATTGCTCGATGCGAGGAGCCGCGACGCCGAGACGCACCCCGACGGCTACAAGCAACTGGAAATTTCGGTGCGCGAATCCATGCGGCGGCTGGACGATATCATGGTGAGCCTGGCGCAGGACGAGCAGGCGCCGTTGGCGGAAGTTCGCAAGGATCTGGACGAGTTGGACCGGCAGATGATTCGTCAACTTTTTCCTAAACGGCCGGAAGCGGCGCCGAAGACGGAGCCGGAGAAGCCGAAGAGTTAGCGGGGAGCGCGCGATGGGGCGGCGAGTGCGAAGGCTGGCGAGCTGGATGATGTTGCTGATGGTGGCGGCGGCGGTTTCGGCGCGCGGGGTTCAGGCGCAGCAGGAGAAGAAGGACTATTTGACGGATGCGGAGGGGGATCGCATACGCGATGCGGTGACTCCGCCGGAGCGGATGAAGCTTTTTGTGATATTCGCGGATGATCGGCTAAAGAAATTTCAGTACGAGCTGACGCGGACGATGCCGGAAGGCCGGCGAGCTGAAATTTTGAATGGCCTGCTGAACGCTTATGCCGGATGCATCGACGACGCAGCCGACCAGATCGAAGTGGCGCGGGAAAAACAGGTGGATATTCGCGTTGCGTTGAAAAACATGCAGTCGAAGGGCAAAGAGTTTCTGGAAGCGCTGCAAAAGATCAATCAGGGCGGGCCGGAGTACGACATATACAAGGATACTTTGCAGGACGCGATTGAGGGGACGCAGGACGCTTTGAGCGACGTGGACAAAGCGCTAAAGGAATTGAATACGGCGCCGGTACGGAGAAAGCCATCTTGAAGAAGCGGCGCGTGAAGAACGCCGTGCCTGGCGGCGAACGAATTTTCCAGCGGATTTATACGCGACTGGGGTGCGAGGGGCGGCCGCCGCATTTCGTGGTGGAGTTTCATCCTTACACGGACCTGACGCACACGATTCGTTTGCGAGAGGATACGGCGTACGTGCGTTTGTCGGATGCGCTGGACGATGCCCCGCATCCGGTGGTGGAAGCGACTGCGGCCATTTTGCTGGGACGTTTGTATCGGCGGGAGCCGCCCAAAGAATTGCTGCAGACGTATCGCGAATTCTCTTATGCGGGGGCAACGCGGCGCCGTTTGCTCGCTTTGCGGCAGCGGCGGGCGCGGCGCGTGGAGCATCGGCCGGCTGGGACGCATCATGACCTCGATCAGTTATTTGAGCGGCTGAACACGCGTTATTTTGCGGGGGAGCTTGCGAAGCCGCGGCTGGGTTGGAGCCGGCGCTTGTGGAGCAGTTTACTGGGATGTTTTGATCCGGCGCTGCAGCAGATTGTGATTAACCGGCAATTGGACCGCGAGGGCGTGCCGGAATTTGTGGTGGCTTATGTGATGTATCACGAGATGCTGCATGTGAAGCATCCGATGAAATTTGCGCGTTGCCGTCGGCAGTCGCATGGGGCGGACTTTCGTCGCGAAGAAAAGAAATTTGCGGATTATCAGCGGGCTATGAGGTTCTTGGACCGGTTTCCTACTCGCTGAGTGGACCCTCGTCGCCCGAAGCATCCGACCTTTCTCCAACGCTCAAGAAAAAACAGATCCCCCGCTGCGTCCCGCGGCCGGCCCGCAGTGGCGGGACGGAGCAGAAAAGCGCTGGACTGCGTGCGGGATGACAATCTCAATGCTTTTTTCTTCCCAGCGTCACTTCTTCGAGAGTTTGTCGATTTTCTCGCGGACCTTCTTGGCGTCGGGCGCGTTTGGAAGCACCTGAAGATATTCCTTGTAGTAGCGTAGAGCCTCGGAGGGGTCACCTTTCTTCTCGTAGCACTCTGCCAACAATAAGCGCGGCTTGGCGAAATTGGCGCGCAGGCGGATCGCGTCTTCGAAGCGGCTGATGGCGGCATCTGTGTCGCCTTTGTGCAGATAGAACATTCCGACGTCAATGTCCTGCTGCGCGTGGAAGGGATCCCAGGCGGGATCGTCTTCCGCAGGCAGCACACCGGGCTTGGATTTTTTCGGCGCGTCCGCGGGAGCGGCGGCGGGCGCCTTCGTGGGCGCAGGATCGTCTGGCGGCAGTTCCTTTTTCGACGACGACTCTTGCGAGGAATCGGGATTCGAGCTCGAGCTCGGGCGCGGAGGTGTCGCGGCCGGCGGTTGCTGTTGTTGCGCTGGAGCGGCAGGTTGCGCGGGCTGCGGGTCCTGTCGGCTGTAGCGCGGCGGAGCGGAGAACAAAATTGCTGTGGGCAGCGTCGCTCCGAGCAGCGCGAGTAAAGCGAATTGTGTCACGTTGCGATGCATCAGGCTCCTGCAGCAATTAGATAGCGTTTGCTATCATGAACGTTGTACGCGGTTCGGCGGATGATTCTGCGCCCGGGCCTGCGTCAGACATTGTAAGTCTTGGATATTGTAACTCGCCTCCATGGAACTCCGCGAAAAAGTCGCGCAATTGCCCACGCAGCCCGGGGTCTACCTGTTTCAGGACGCGGGCGGGAAGATTTTGTACGTGGGCAAGGCGAATTCTCTGCGCAGCCGGGTGCGGTCTTACTTTCTGGAATCACACTGGCAGGACGCGAAAACCGGGTCGCTGGTGCGCGAGATTGTCGACTTGGATTACATCGTGGTGGACAATCAGAAGGAAGCGCTGGCGCTCGAAAATAATCTGATCAAGCAGCACAAACCAAAATTCAACGTACTGCTGCGCGATGACAAGACCTATCCGTACATTCGTTACACGGCGTTTGAAAAATATCCGCGGGTTTACGTGACGCGGCGCTTGTATAAGGATGGCTCGATTTATTTCGGTCCGTATTTTCCAGCGCGGTTAGCGTATCAGATGGTCAATTTGATTCACAAACATTTTCTGGTGCCTTCGTGCACGGTGGATTTGACCCGCGCGCATCCGCGGCCCTGTTTGCAGTACTACATTCATCGATGCCTGGGTCCGTGTGTGGCGGGACTGGTGGCGGATGAGCGCTACAGCGAGGCGGCGCGCGACGTGCGACTGTTTCTGGAAGGCCGGCGCAGCGATTTGGCGCAAAGCCTGAAGCACCGGATGCAGCGTGCCTCGGAAGCGGAGCGATACGAGGAGGCCGCGGGATATCGCGATTTGCTGCGCACGATTAATGAGATGGAGGAGCGGCAGAAAATCGCGGCGGCTTCAGGAGACGACACAGATGTGCTCGCTTGGTACGCCGAGCCGCCGCAAGTGGCTGTGAATCTGTTTCACTTGCGCGGCGGGAAAGTGGTGGACCGGCGGGATTTTTACTGGGAGGACATGGAGGAATTCAAGCCGGAGGAATTTCTGCCGTCGTTGATCAAGCAGCTGTATTTGGATGCTGCTTACTTGCCGCGTTACATTCACACGCCGATGGAATTTGAGGATTGCGCGCTGATCGAGGAAGTGTTGACGGAGCAGGCGGGCCATCGCGTGGAGATTTTGAATCCGCAGCGCGGGCAGAAGCATGCGTTCCTGGAATTGGTGGAGAAAAATGCACAGCACTCGTTTATTCAGCGCTTCAGGGTCTTGAAGCCCAGCTCTGCAGCGATTGTGGATGCGCTGGAATCGGCGCTGGGGCTGCCGGAGCCGCCGAAACGGATCGAATGTTTCGATATTTCGCACATTCAAGGATCGGACACGGTTGCTTCGATGGTGGTGTGGGAATCGGGCCGCATGAAAAAATCGGATTACCGGAAATTTATTATTCGCGGCGAAGCCATGCCGGAAGGGGCGGAGAAAGCGGCGGGAATTCTGCGCGACGATTTTGCCAGCATGCAGGAGGCTGTGGAGCGGCGTTACCGGCGTCTGCAGCTGGAAAAGAAGCCGATGCCGAGCTTGATTCTGATTGACGGCGGGATTGGACAATTGCACGCGGCGGCGAAGTCACTGGACACGCTGGCGATCATCAACCAGCCGATGGCGAGTATCGCCAAGAAGGAAGAAATTCTTTACGTGCTGGGGCGGGAGGACGAGCCGGTGGTGCTCGAAAAACATTCCCCTGTGCTGCACTTGATCCAGCAGATTCGCGACGAGACGCACCGCTTCGCGGTCGCGTTTCACCGGCAGCGGCGATCGAACCGACGCCTGCGCACGGCGCTGACGGAGATACACGGCGTGGGGCCGCGCACAGCGCAAAAGTTGCTGCAACGCTTCGGCAGCGTGGCGCAATTGCGGCAACTGAGTCTGGAGCAGCTGGCGGCGGAGATTCCGCGTGCGCAGGCGCAGCGCGTGTTTGAAGCGCTGCGCGAGGTCCCTCCGCCAGAAGCCTCGCGCGCGTGAGAGGTCATCAAGCCCCGCCCAAATCAGCAGGGCTTGACGGCCCACGCTCAGACGATCACACACTAATGCAATCACACGAGCGAACGATTCGAATGGCGCGTTACTTCATCAGGGGTAACTCACCACCGTAACCGGAGTATCCGGGTTGGCGATGGTGGACGACCCCCCCGTGTTGTTGATCACGTTCAAGATCCCGCCCGACCCCGACGTGCTGAGAAAGATCGTCAGCAGATCGTTCATACTACCCGCCGGAAGAGTGCTGGGAACTTCGAACGCATTCGCAGCGTAGATGTTTATGCCCTGGTTGAAGAAGCTGTAACTGCCGAGTCCGTAGCCGTTGAAGCGGGTGATGTGATTCGCGACTTTGAAGGCCGCGTAGCCGTCGACGCCGGGAGCTTCCATCCACGCCGCTTGGCTGGGCGGGTCGTAGGGCATTTCGTTCTGTAGAAAAATGTCCGTCCCGCCGTTGCCGTTCCAGATGACCTCGTACTTCTGATAATGCTCGATGAAGAGTCCGTACGAGGTCACGTTGTCACCGTTGACGACCAGACCGGTGTCGGCCGTGTTGACCGTCCAGCCCACACCGTTGCCATGGTCAGCGCGCCAACCCCAAATGTCGTCAAGAATCACGTTGTTGCTGTTGACCACGAGGCTGAAAGTCGCCTTTCCGGCCGCCGCGCCGCCAATGCGGAAGAACACGTCCTGAATGGCGGAGGGGTCAGAGGCCGTGCCGTCACCGCCCAGGAGCGAGAGCAAACTTCCGACCTCCAACAGGACCGGCGAATTCTTCGGGCCCGCATCGAAAATGATTCCGGAGACCAGGACGCCCCTGGAACTGAGGACGCTCATGGATGCATTTCCGTTTTGCGGGATCAGCGTGGGCATGCCCAGACCAAGTACGACGGTGTCGGGATACGGAACGACGATGGCGCGGTCCAGGTCGTAGATGCCTGGCGTCAGGACGAGATCTTTGCCGAGCAGTAATTCCAAATTGATTTTTTCGGCGCTGTCAGTTGGTTGCGCAACGTAGAAGCGTTCGATCGGGATGGAGGAGCCGGGCGTGGCTGCGGCGGCCCATGACGCGCCGGACGTGTTGTGCTCGACCGCCGGGACGAAGACATTGTAGTTTCCATTGGCGTCAAGGTAGAGGTACGGCTCCTCGCGTGTGACCGGGCTGGTGGCCAGTGTGGTGTACGGTCCACTGCAAGGCGCCACGATCGGGAAACACTGAGCGGGCGCGCCGACGACGCCGGAGAAAACCTGGTTCCAGACGCCGTTGGTCCAGCTATCGATGTTGCTGTTCCGTGTGATCCACTGCTGCTGCCCGCCGTTTATGATAGCTCCACCGGTAAACTGTGAATCCGCGATGAACCCACCGCTGGCGAAGGCAGGATTGCTGCAATAGTCGAACAGGAATAAGTTGCCATTGATCTGCACGCGCCGGATGGGCGAGGCTTGCGAAACCGCCCAG
>Ga0209420_1000055_pt1 | contig 72994 bp, 57 predicted proteins | sample BlaSpr_A8_OM1_O1_FD_187972 | JGI IMG/M metagenome (GOLD analysis project Ga0209420, IMG submission 187972) | Forest soil microbial communities from Thunder Bay, Ontario, Canada - Black Spruce, Ontario site 2_A8_OM1_O1 (SPAdes) (version 2) | ecosystem: Environmental > Terrestrial > Soil > Boreal... | reverse complement strand
CGAGATCGGTGGAGAGGCCGAAAGATCCGTGCTGATCAAAGCTGTTCACGATCGGAATGCCAAAGTGATCGTAAGTAATGCTGTAGCCGCCGCGAATCGTGAACTGGTCTTTCTTTCCCAGAATCTTTGAGACCCATCCGTCGCCGGTGTCGGGCGCCCAAGCCACGGCGATGCGTGGTGAAAAATCCTTGTGGTCCCAGTTCCACAGGCCCGGACCGTTATTCTTGGGGCCGCCAAGGACAAATGAAATCTCTCCGGCGTTGTTGGCGGGCATGCCTTCCGAGGCTAATTGGGCAGTGTGGTTGAACCAGTCGGCGACGTTTTGATTGGTGCAACCACCGCCTGCGGCCTCCACGCAAGGCGCAACTTGATATCCATTGGTTTCGTAAGGCGGAGCTTCGAGCACCCAGCGCAAGCCGTATGTGAATGTCAGCCGAGGCGTCATCCGCCAGGTATCCTGCCCAAAAAACTCGTAATCGTTGATGGCGTACCGGCGGTTAATCGGCGTGCCCTGAGCCAGGGCGGTCCCGTTGCGGTTGAAGTTATAAATGCCGTCACCCTCGGCGAAGATTCCCAATAGGATCGCCACGGCGGCATCGTAGTTCGGGCCGAAGCTGGGATCCACAGTCGGATAGCCGTTATTACCTGGATCCAGCGGGCTGGGCGTGTTGGCGATTCCACCCGTGTTGAGATAGACCGGATTAGTCTGAACGTCGGAGAACGAGTCAGCATAGCTGACGTGATTGTCGCGAATCAGAAATATGTCGGTGCCGAACTCGAACGTGTGATTTTTCCGAGTCCAGTTCAAACTGTCGGAGAGCTGGTTGTTGGGCACAAAGGAGATGGTCGAGCGAGTGAAAGGAACAAGATCGTCGAGATCAGTCAACTCAACTGCCGGATACTGAGAAGTACCGGCATTGTTCGTTCCCTGCCTGATATACCCCCAGTGAAAGTTGTTGATAAGCCTGGGGGAGATTAGCGAGGTGAGTCCGACGGTCATGCCCTTGCTGTCGTCCAGAAGTGTTGTCGAGGCCCCTTGGCCGGGAAACTGCTGCAACTGAGGCTCCTTGAAATTTTGCATCTCTCCGCGCCAAAACAGAGTTTGCGAGCCGTTCGCCGTGATGTGGTAATCGAGCCGGGCGATGTAGGTGTTGTAGCTGGAGTCCGCGTTTGAAGAAAACCGGTAACCGAGTATGTTCAACCCATCGCCCGCGTTTTCATTGGCCGCAGGATATTGCGAGAGGAGAGCCTCGATCGCCGGGTTCGGACCTTTTTGTCCAGTAGCGGTGTTCCCCGGGTCGATGCCGGTGATCTGGCTGGGAGTGAGCCAACTGTATCCTGGCTGGACGGTGACGGCCTGCCCGTTCGCTGTGAAACTACCGCCGGGACAACCTTGTGTGTTCAGGCTGCCGTCCGGGTTCAGCGTACACAAGTATTGGAGATAGCCACTCTGCAATGACGCGCTCGGCACGTCACGCAATACGCTCGTGCCTTGTGCGTCACGCCGCCCTTCATAGTTAGCGAAGAAGAAGACCCGGTTCTTCCGGATCGGCCCTCCGACCGTGGCGCCGAATACGTTGCGCAACAATTTCGGCGCAGTGTTGGATTCGCCGCTGCTTACCTGAGACCATCTCAAGAACGGGTCATTGGCGCTGAAAATGGTGTTGCGGTTGTATTCGTAGGCCGATCCGTGAAAGTTGTTAGTGCCGCTCTTGGTCGCGAGCGCGACCTGAGCGCCGCTGGAATAGCCGGAGTCGGCGTTGGCGTTGGCGGTGGTGACCCTGAATTCCTCGACCGAGTCAGGCGGTACATTCAACACACTCGTGAAAGCGTACCCATTGTTCTGGTCGTTGACCCCAATGCCGTCGAGCGTGACGTTCGATTGGTCGCTGCGCATGCCATTCACGGCGCCGCTGCGCGTGTCCGTGTCTTGTAGCGACTGACTTTGAATCCCCATGTACGACACCCCTGGCTGGAGACTCAGCAATTGAACAACGTTGCGGTCGGCGATGGGCAATTCCGCGATTTGGTCCTGCTCAAGAGTGTTGCCGAGCGATGCGTCCGTTCGATTGATAAGCGGCGTTTCGGCTTCGACGTTTACCGTTTGCGCCACGCCCGCAACCTGCAGGCGAATGAGGATGGTGGAGGGCGTGCTAACCACGAGCGGGACCTTCGGGACCAGATAAGGTGCAAACCCGGTCGCTGTTGCATCCAGCCGATAGTCACCCGGAGGCACATCCAGGAACTGATAGAGACCGGTGGCGTTGCTGGTGGCATTGCGCTGCAATCCGTTAGCCGGGTTGGTCAAAGTAATCTTCGCACCGGAAACGCTCGCGCCAGACGGGTCAGTAACGCTGCCGTTCAGCTGACTGGTTGACTGCGCCATCGCCGCCGCGGCCAGCAACACCGCAACTACGAGCAACCAAAGCACGCGCGTTGCTCCCTGCCGGCATCGAGCGTTAAACCGGTACCAGCGCTCGCGTTGCCCTCTGCCCGCCTGCTGATGGATTCGCATCATCGATATAGCCTCCGAGGACGAACGCAACGCCGGGCAAAAACACGTGAAAAACACACGTGCATTCTTCGTGCGCCGCTCGCACCTCTCCGTTTCGTGTGAAGATTCTGGGTCAGATCCAACGCTCTCGCCCAAGTGCCGCGAATTATACTCGAAGATTGCATTCAGGAGCATTCAGAAAAATGTGATCGCAGAACGATTTTTTCAGTCGGCGTGTGGTGAAGGATGACGATCCGGCGCGATGCGATCAGAGTAAGCCGCCTTCGCGCCATCACCTGTCGAGAAAATCGCGGCGGTTTGCGCTCGACCCATCGGTGTGTAAGATGGTTGGTCTCGGAGTTCCCGGTTCCAGCACTGATGGTGATGAATTCGACGTCTTCACCGATCCAAACATTATCGATTCAAACATTGTCGATCCAAGCATTGCTGTGCCTCCGGTGGTCGAGGACTAAACCGTCATGAGTATGGACTCCCTGTTCGCGAAGCTCGCGGAAATTCGCGCCAACCCCTCTGGCGGGACTTTTATTCTTGCCGATGCGCGGGACGCGGACATGTCTTGGGGTATCCCAAGCTTCGGCAAAGCACGCTCGGGCCATGGTTTTCGGTCGGCGCCGGCGTTCCTGGAAGAGATACGCGCGGTCGTGCGCCAGGGTTTTGTCGATGTATTGCTGGCATCGGTATCGACGATGGAGAAACTGGCCCACGAGGAGCGGCTTTTCGACGGCACGCACGTCACTCCGGCGGTGCGCATCAACGATGCGACGGACATCTGGTGCCAGCGCGGGGCGCGCTATCGCGAATTGCCTTCAGCGCCGTTTGCGACCGCTTACATTCAGGAAGCGCAGTTCGGCAGCCTCATCGCGCCTCGCGAAGGCGCACCGGTGGTAAACCTGGGTTTGTATTCGATGACGTTCAACAACGATCTGGAAGCGGATCTGCGAAGCTTGCGGGCCTTTCGCGAATTCCGTGCCGATGCCGAGAAGTGCGGCTTCCACTATTTTCTCGAAGTGTTCCCTCCAAATTCCCCGAAGGCGGGGTTAACTTCCGAACAAGTGCCGGCCTTTGTGAACGACCAGATTGTGCGGGCCCTGGCTGGCGTACCTTCCGGTGGACGGCCGCTGTTTTTGAAAATCCCCTACTTCGGGCCGGGACCGCTCGAGGAGTTGGTGGCGTACGACCCCTCGGTTGTCGTTGGCATCCTGGGAGGCAGCAGCGGGACAACGTACGACGCCTTCAAACTATTGGCCGACGGCCGGAAGCACGGGGCGAGAGTCGCGCTGTTTGGACGGAGGATCAAGGATTCCGAGCATCCGCTGGAATTCATCCGCATGCTGCGCTTGATCGCCGATGGAGAGATAGAACCGCAAGAGGCGGTGAAGAGTTATCACAGCGAAATCGGGAAACACGGCGTAAAAGCCAAGCGCACACTCGAAGAAGACCTGCTGCTCACCCCGACGGAGAGCAGTTAGTTTCGTAGCTTAAGTTTTCTAGACCAGTTGCGGCGTTCTCTCCGTCACAGCGCAGCCAGGCGCCGCTGCACCAGCAGGAAATAGAGAGCCAGCAGAATCAGGAGCAGGCCGTTCACTCCCAGCACGACCGGTGCTGTGAAGATGGGGACGAGCCATCCCGACAAGAGGTTCCCCATGGGCATGCCTCCGCGGAATGCGAAATTGTAGACACTCATCACGCGGCCGCGCATTTCGTTGGTGGTAATCAACTGCACCAGCGAATTCACGGTGGCGAAGACCGCCATCATCGAAGCGCCCACCAGCACCAGAAAGGCGCCGCTTACTGACAAGGATTTCGAAAGCGCAAATCCGGAAATGCCCGCGCCCAGACAGAACAGCGCTCCGAGGGCGACGAGTCCCTTCCGTCGCACATTGCCCGCGGTCGCGATGGTGAGCGAACCCAGGATCGATCCCAAGCCCATGAGCGCCAGCAAATTGCCGTAGGTTTCCGGACCGCGATGGAAGATGTCTTTCACGAATACAGGAATGTAGGTGCGCATGGGCATGCCCAAGGCGGTCATGCAGAAGGCGAGCACAATCAGCGCTTCCATGGAACCTTGCTTGCGTGAGAACCGGATGCCCTCCTTCAGGCTGCTGAACATTGAGTCCGTGGTTTTCACTGGCAGGAAGCGGGTGGTGATGATCGATAGCGATACGATGGGGGCCAGGAACGAGAGAGCGTTCAGGCCGAAGCACCACTTCTCTCCTAACTTCGCCAAGGCCTGACCGGCGAGTGCCGGGCCCACCATGACCGCGACGTTGAACTGGATCGAATTCAGGGCGATGGCGTTCGGCATGTCCTCCTTTTCGACCAACGTGGGAATCAGCGCCGAATAGGCCGGTCCGCCGAAGGCCTGGGCGAAGCCGGAAATGAAGGAGAGACAGAGAATGTGCCAGACGTGTACCAGACCGGTTGCCACCAGCATGGTGAGAACAGTGGCGGTGAACATCTGCACATACTGGGAGCCCAGGAGAATCTTGCGGCGCTCCGCGCGATCGGCAATCACGCCGCCGATCAGAGAGAAGAGAAAGATGGGGATGCCGCCAAGAAATTGATCGAGAGCCAGCAGGAACGCGGAGTGGCTAAGCCGGTAAATCAACCAACCCTGGGCTACGATCTGCATCCAAGTGCCGATGCTGGAGGTGCAGGCGCCAACCCACATTAAACGGAAATCGCGATATTGGAATGCCTTAAAGACGCGGCGGATCACACTCAGTCTCTCCACAGTCCCGTCAAAGCGTAACACGCGGCTTTTGCAAGTTCGTATGACTGAATCCCATAGTCGGGTCCTGCAATCACCTCTTGCATCTCCAGCGAAGTCGTATCGTTCAGTTGAGTTTGATCTGGCACCGTTAGAATTTGGGCGCCTACGCACCATGGTAGTACTGGAGAATATTTTGCTACTTTTGCGCGTTTCATGTGTTACGACTCAAAATGATTAGAAAAACCAGGGTTCAATCACGCCAGAAAACGGCGGCCTGCGGTTTGGTGCTCGCGTTGGAGGTGGGAAATGCTACATCGCAGGACGTCACGCTGCAGGTGGGAGCATGGTGCTGACGCCGAATACCACAACTGCCATGAAACCAAGCAAATACTCTCGCGACCTGCTTCGCATGAATTCGACCCCTCTTTTTTCCGGCCTGCGCAGGCGGAAACCTCGTCGGAAAACGATGCAGATTGCCTCTCTTGTTGGTGTCATTCTGTGTCTTGTGTACTCCTCGCTGGCGCAGGTCGATCGCGCAGGATTGAGCGGCATTGTCACCGACCCCTCCGGAGGCGTTCTGCCACAGACCCGGGTCACCGCTGTGCAAAGTGCGACCGGGCTGCAACGCAAGACCATTTCCTCTTCGAGCGGAGCTTACGATATCCCAGAGTTGCCAGTCGGAGTTTACAGCATCACATTCGAGCATGAGGGCTTCAAGTCGCTTACGTTCGTTGATGTCGAGGAGGTCATCGGCCGAACGCGGACCCTCAATGCCACGCTGCCGGTTTCCGGCGTTAATGAACGAGTGGTAGTGTCGACCAGCTCGGCGCTGATGGACCGCAACACCAGCGCGGTGACCGGTTTGATCGAGAGAGAGCAGGCGGATGAATTGCCGCTGAACGGCCGCGACTGGTCGGAGTTGACAGCATCCGTCCCCGGCGCCATCGACAGCGGTGGCAGCAACCAGCGGTCGGTGCGGTTCGCTGGACGGGGTCTCGACGACAGCAACTTCACCTATGACGGCGTTGACGCAACCAGCATCGTGAATCAGACACAACGCGCCTGGGTGCGGCTCGCCATTCCGCTGGACGCGATCTCGGAATTCCGCGTCGATTCGCTGATGGCATCTGCGGAGGAAGGCGCGACGGGCGGCGCTCAACTGGACGTCACCTCGCCTTCGGGCACAAACCGCTTCCACGGACTCCTCTTCGAGTACTTGCGCAACAACGTTTTTGACGCGCCCGAGCCTCAATGGGCCTCCAATGGCGAATCGCTGCAGCCGCTTCGGCTGAATCAATTCGGCGGGTCGTTAGGCGGCCCCATCGTGCGCGACAAGACCTACTTCTTCCTCGCTTCGGAAGCCTACCGGCAAAACTGGGGCTACCCGGTGAGCGGCGACGTGCCGAGTGCCTCGCTCATTGCAACAGTTCCTACCTCGTCGCCCATCTACCCGCTCATCACCGCCTTCCCGGGAGCAGGTCCAAGGACAATTCTTACGCCCTGGACGCCAGCCACCGACCCGGGTGACCCCAACTACGCGGACTATGACCTGCTGACTTGCTCATGCACTCAGGTGGCCAACGAGAATTCGGCGATGCTGCGCCTCGACCAGCATTTCTCGGCGAACACCACGGGCTTCGTACGATTCAATTACGACCGGTCAGTCGATACGCAGCCGCTTTCGGCTGCCGCCACGGACTTGGAGCAGAGGGTGTCGACGCCGGTCAACGGCGCTATCGAATTGCTGCACATCTTCAGCCCCCACCTGGTGAATGAGGCCAAGTTTGGATTCAACCGCTCCACCGACAACACTTACAACCTCAATAAAACCGGCATCCTCTATCAGATTGCCATTGCCACCGGTCCTGGGCCCGGATTCATTACCCAGAACTACGATTACAGCAGCATCTACGTGGGCAACTCATTTTCTTGGCTCGACAACCTAACCTGGATTCATGGCCGACATACCTTAAAGTTTGGAGCGGAGATCCGCCGTATTCAATTGAATCAGGAATACGGGGAACACGGAAAAATTACGTTTTCCACGGTGGAGGATCTGGCCGCGAATATGGTAAACAAAGCCAGCCTCACGGGCGCCTTGCCGGTCAACCACTTGCGCAAGAATGATTACGTCGGCTACGCCCAGGACGAGTACAAGTGGGGAACCAGCCTCACCCTGAACCTGGGCGTGCGCTACACCGTCTTCGATCTCTTCCACGAGGCGGAGGGGCTGGCCAACCCGTTCGATTTCGACACCTGCGGGCCGCAGGGATTCTGCGGAGTGGGCGCCAGCTTCGGCCAGCAGAACTACGGCGATATCGATCCCCGAGTGGCCTTTGCCTGGACGCCGTGGAAGGATGGTGAGACTGTGATTCGAGGCGGATTTGGCATCTATCACGAAGACGGACAGTTGGACGATCAGAATCTGCCCGCCAAGAACGAAGTGCCCTCCTATTCGGCGAAAAGCACTACGAGCCTGCAGCTCACGTATCCGGTCGATCCGTATTTTACCGGCCCCGGAACCCTCTCGCCGAACGCCGAACAACGGAACCGCAAGGATTCGTATGTCGAGCAGTGGAGCCTCTCGGCGCAGCGCCAGTTGCCTGCCAACTTCGTCGGAACGGTCTCCTATCTGGGAAGCCACGGCGTGCATCTGCTGGAAACCAACGTGGTGAACCTGATCAATCCGGTCACGGAGGTTGTGCAATATCCGGCCTTTGCTCCCGCCATCGGCTGGCGCGGCTCAATCGGCATGAGTTCGTACAACGGTCTCTCCGTGGCATTGCGGCGTTCGTTCACCCACGGACTGCTGGTGACGGCCAACTACATGTATTCGCACGAGATCGACAACGGCTCCAACGGCAGCGGCGATGGCGATGAAATATCGCCACAGAATCCGCTGTGCCCGGCCTGTGATCGCGCCAGCGGCACCTGGGACGCCAACCATGTGGTGAATGGCAATGCGGTCTATCAACTGCCCTTCGGCCGGGGCAAGCCGCTGTTGAATGATTCCGGGATTGCAAGCGCTATCCTGGGCAACTGGGAATTGACGACCACCGCCCTGGCCCGCACAGGGTTCCCGGTGAATGTGCTGATGCCCAGCAGTTATACCGCGCCGGACGGAGCCTCCGGCACGGAGCGCCCCGATCTTGTTCCGGGCGTTTCTCTCACTCCGCCCGGGGGAAGAAGCGTTGCGGAGTGGATCAATCCCGCAGCCTTTGCTACCCCGGCTGGGCAATTCGGCACGGCGCCGCGCGACCTCCTCCGCGGGCCGGGCACCTGGCAAGTGGATCTGGGCGTCGCTAAACGCATCTCGCTTACGGAACGCACGAGCCTCGAGTTTCGCTCCGAGTTCTTCAACATCTTCAACCACCCGCAGTTAGGTCAGCCGCAGGCTACTTTCAATCCGTCGAACACCACGGGGTTCGGCAGCATCATCAATACAGTGAACTTGAACACGGCCATCGTAAACCCGATAACCCCGGTGGGCTCCGGAACTCCGCGCGAGATTCAGTTTGCGATGCGGATCGCTTTCTAGTTGCGCGGAGGCTTTCGGTGTTCAACGAAGCCGCCGGCCTGTCGGCCCGGGCAATTTTGGAGTGCTGCAGGAAATCGGTCCACACGGCCTGCCTCGCATGCTGCAGTTTTCGGCGCGATTCACGTTCTAGGTTTCCGCGTGGAGAACCCGTCCGCAGTACACTCTAGTGTCGGCACGTTGCAATCGTCTCGACAATCTTTCATGCATGAACTACGACCAAGCATGAACTACGACGCCATTCTGGTTGTTTCTTTCGGCGGGCCCGAGTCGAACGAAGAGGTCATTCCCTTCCTCGAAAACGTGCTGCGCGGTCGGAATGTTCCGCGCGAACGCATGCTGAACGTCGCCGAGCACTATTACCATTTCGAGGGTAAGAGCCCGATCAACCAGCAGACGCGTGAGCTGATTGCCGCGCTGGAAGCGGAGTTGGAGCGGAACGGACCCAAGCTTCCGATTTATTGGGGAAATCGAAACTGGCATCCGTTGCTGCCCGCGACCCTGCGGCAGATGAAGCAGGATGGCATCCGGCGGGCGCTGGCGTTTGTGACTTCGGCCTACAGCTCTTACTCAGGGTGCCGGCAGTACCGCGAGGACATTGCCCGGGCACAAAGCGAAGTTGGGCTTTCTCAGTGTGAACCGGGCGCGCCGGAAGTGGAGAAGCTGCGGGCGTTCTTCAACCATCCGGCATTCGTCGAGGCCACGGTCGAACGCGTGACTGATGCGCTGCAGGCTGTTCCCGCGGACGCGCGGGAAAATGTGCAGATTGTTTACCTGGCCCACAGCATTCCGGTTTCGATGGCTGACAGTTCTGATTATGTGAGGCAACTGGAGGAAGTGCGCAGCCTGGTTTCGGGAGCGCTGCGGCACAAGAATGATGCTCTCGTTTATCAGAGCCGCAGCGGCGCGGCCGGGCAGCCTTGGCTCGAGCCGGACATTCTTGACTGCCTCCGAAAGGTGAAGACGGAGAATCTGGCGTCGGCTGTGGTGCTGGCGCCGATTGGCTTTATCTCCGATCACATGGAAGTGGTCTACGACCTGGATGTCGAAGCGCGGCAGCTTTGCGATTCGATGGGCTTGCCGATGACTCGATCGAAAACTGTGGGCGTGCATCCGAAATTCGTTGCCATGATTCGCGAGCTGATTGTGGAGCGGGTGAATCCGGGTTCGGAGCGGCGGGCGTTGGGATCGCTGGGGCCGCGGGGGGATGTTTGCGCGGAGGGTTGCTGTCCGGCGCCGCGGAGAGCAGTGGTCAGTGGCTAGTGTCTTTCGGCCCTCAGGGGCTTGTTCCCTTTCCGCCTTCTGTCCCACGGCTTACGCCGTGGGCTGCATTCTAGCGCCGCTTCGCGGCTGGTGAATCACGGCTAGACGGAGGTGGTGACTTTCGGTGGTTCGTAGTCGGTGGCTTTGGGGCGGCCTTCGACAAGACGCATGGTGTCGAGGATGGTTTCGATTACGGATTCGTTTCCTACTGCTGTGTTGATCATCACGTGGTAGAGGGAGCGGGTGGGCCAGTCGGCGTCGAAGTAATGTTTGACGTAGGCGATGCGTTCGCGGTCGACAGTGTCGACCAGATGCTCGGCCTCCGATTCCGTGGAACCATCTTGGCGCAGGCGCCGTATCTTCTCGGCGCGCGGGGCGTAAAGAAATACGTGGAAGGCATCGGGGCGCTCGCGCAGGAAGTAAGGGGCGCCGCGTCCGACCACGACCGCGTTCCCTTCCTGGGCAATCTCTGCGGTGATTTTCTCCATCATCGACATCATGCAATCGGCGTCGAAGGACTGACTGCCAAGAGAGGACGTGGGCTCGTAGCTGCCGCGCCAGAAGACCTTCGACAGGCGGTAGAAGGGACTATCCACATGCTCTTCGCAGCGCTTTACGGTAGAAGCATCCACATTGGCAAGGCGGGCGATCTCTTCGGTGAGCAGGCGGTCCCAGAGTTTCCATCCCAAGCGCTTGGCCAAGCCTTCGGCGATGGCGGCGGCGCCGCAGCCGTACTCGCGCTCGATGCTGATGAGACGAAACATGCCCCCTCCAAATTATGGTTCTCTGACAGTTGCGGAGAAAGACGCGCCCAAAGACCACCTCAGGCGCTGAAGCGCGAGATTATTTTCGACGACTTTACGGCACGACTGAAGTCGCGCCCTTCCCGAACTCTATGTGCCTTTCCCGTTGGTTGCCGTTTGCCGCGAATCAGTGTACAGCCATTCCGCCGCCGGGTTTGCCTTTTTTCATCAGGAAGACGAGGGGAATCATCAGGAGAATGGCAATGGCGAGAAGGCGGAAGTCGTCGAGATAGGCCAGCATGGAGGCTTGCCGCTGGACGGTAGCCTCGATTAAGGCGTGCGCCTGCTGGTTGGCAAACGCAGCACTCGAACCGTGTGCCCGCATGGCCTGGGTTGCGCCCTTCAACATCGACTGATAGGCGGGATTGGAGGCGCTGAGATGGCGGGACAAATAATTCAAGTGGACCTGGCCGCGGCGATCGAGCAAGGTGGTGACGAGAGAAATGCCGACACTTCCGCCAATGTTGCGGCCAAGATTCATCAGGCCGGAGGCGGCGTTGTTCTTTTCGCGGGGGAGAAACGCGTAGGCGGCGGTGTTGATGGGAACGAAAAGAAAAGCCATCCCGGCAGCCTGGAAGACGCGAGCAGTGGCTACCATCCGGAAATCCATATCAAGATTAAAGCTGGTCATGTAGAACAACGAACTGGAAAGCATTACCAAGCCAAAGAACAGAAGCCAGCGTGGACTGTAGCGCGAGAGCAGGAATCCAACGAGGGGCAGCAAGAGAATAATGGTAAATCCGCCGGGCATGAGCGCGAGACCTGCCTGCTCCGCGGTGTAGCCGAGCAGGGTTTGCGAGAACAAGGGCAGCAGGAGCGTGCTGCCTAGCAGAGCAAAGCCCAACATGAACATCAACAAGTTGGAGATGCCGAAGGTGCGGTCGCGGAACAGATGCAGATCGATGATGGGATCCTTGTGGCGCCACTCCCATATGACGACGAAGATCAGCGAGACGGCGGCGATCATAGAGAGAGTCACGATGAAGTGGGATTCGAACCAATCGTCGCGCTGCCCTTTGTCGAGGACAATCTGCAGAGTTCCGAGGCCCAGGGCCACAAAGCCGAGGCCGACGTAGTCGATGGTGGTCTCGCTGAGCTTGCGGCGCTTGAGAAAGGGCGGGTCTTGAATGAGCCGGGAGGTGAGCAGGAGTGAAATGATGCCGACCGGGATGTTGATGAAGAAAATCCAGCGCCAGGTGAAGTTATCGGTAATCCATCCGCCGAGAGTGGGACCGATGGCGGGGGCGGTGACTACGGCGATGCCGTAGACTGCGAATGCCATGCCGCGCTTGGCTGGAGGGAAAGTGTCGGCGAGGATGGCCTGCTCGCTGGGCTGCAGGCCGCCTCCGCCCACGCCTTGCAGGACGCGACAAATGATAAGGGTAGTGAGGTTGGGAGCAAGTCCGCACAGGAAAGAACTGATGGTGAACAGGGCCACGCAGCTCATGTAGAAATTCTTGCGCCCGATGATGGAAGAGAGCCAGCCGCTCAGCGGGAGAATGATGGCGTTCGAAACAAGATAGGAAGTCAGGACCCAGGTGCTTTCGTCCTGACCTGCGGAGAGGCTGCCCGCGATGTGCGGCAGGGAGACGTTGGCGATGGAAGTGTCGAGCACTTCCATGAAAGTCGCGAGCGTAACTGTGATGGCGATGACCCAGGGATTGATGGCGGGACGCCAGACGTTAGCGTTCTCGAGCGGTGGCGCTGCGGCACTCATTGCCGAATCCAAACCTTCGGGACAACCGACATGCCGGGGCGCAGCGACTGGTCCTTGTTTTCTCCGGGATTGAGCACGATCTTCACGGGAATGCGTTGCACAACCTTTACGTAGTTACCCGTGGCGTTTTCGGGAGGCAGCAGACTGAAGCGTGCGCCGGTTCCTCCGGAGATGCTGTCGACTTTGCCCTTGTAGCTTCTTCCGTTGGCATCGACTTCCACGGTGACGGACTGGCCGACCTTCATCTCGCGAAGCTGCGTCTCTTTGAAGTTGGCGGTGATCCAGACATCGTTGAGAGGAATGATTTTCATCAACTCCTGGCCGGGCGCTACGTTTTGTCCGACCTCGACGGTGCGATCGCTGACTACGCCTGCGACCGGAGCAATCACTTTGGTGTACTGCAGATTGAGTTGGGCCTGATCGAGGTCGGCTTTCTTGAGTTCCGCTTCCGCCAGGGCCGATTCGGCACGCGAGCGTATGACCTGCATTTGGCTGGGTCCGGTCTGGGCGTTGCGCCAGTTGGCTTGGGCCTGCGCGAGCTTTTGCTGGGCCTGCGCTACCTGGGACTGCGCGGCATCGGCCATGGCATGGGCAGCCTCGACGGCAGCGGCGTTGGCTTTGGCAGCCGCGACGGCCTGATCGTATTGCTGATCCGAGATTTCTTGCTTGTCCACGAGTTGCTTGTAGCGGGCAAGATCGTCCTGCGCTTTGACGTTGTTTGCCTCGGCCTGGTCGCGCTGGGCGTTGGCCGCGGCAAACTGTTGTTTGGCGGCCGCAATTCCCGCTTGAGCGCTAGCTACATCGGCATCTGCGGCTGAGACCTGACTGGTGGTGTTCACGTCGGTGATGGGGACGTTAACTCCGGCTGCCGCAGCCGCCGCTTGGGCGTTATCGAAATCAGCTTTGGCGCGCTCATAGGCAACCTGGTAATCGGCGGGATCGATTTCCACCAGCACGGTACCTGCCTGCACATACTGATTGTCCTGAACATTGAGCTTCACGACGTGGCCTGAAATACGGGTGCTGATGGAATTGATGTGCCCATCGACTTCGGCATCATCGGTGGATTCGTAGCTGGTGACGTAACGGAAGACGAAAAATCCCGCCACCAGCAACACCAGCGCCGCGATGGTGACGGCGATGCGAAAGGCGGGACTGGCGGTGCGCGAAGGGACGGTACGGAAGTCGCGTTCGGTGGAGGGCAGGGGCTGGGTGCGGCTTTCGGGCTGGGCGTTGGCGAGCTGGGCGGCCTCGGGCCGAGCGTTACCAGGCTGAGCGATCTCGGGCGGAGCGGCGGGCGGACTTTGCGTCGTCTGGTCCATAAGTTTGAGTTAGTGTTGGCCTTTCAAATATCGTTCGACTCCCTGTTCGGCATCTCCGATGGCGCGGGCTAATTCGATCTTGGCCAGGTTGTGCGCGTAAAGACTTTCGATGTAACTCTCGTGAGCGCTGGCGACCGACTCTTGGGCCTGAACCACTTCGAGGTTGTCGGCCACGCCCGCGGTGAAGCGGTCCTCTGATTGGGCAAGGGTTTGTTCCGCCAAATCGACGGAGCTGCGGGCAACCTCGACTTGCTCGGCGGCGGAGGTCAAGTCCAGCAGTGAGGCACGGACTTCATAGTCGATGCGACCGCGCAGGTCGTTCAACTGAGAACGCGCCTCCTTCAACTGGGCATCGGCTTCAAGAACATCACTGTGGACTTTTCCGCCGGCAAAAATAGGGATGTTCAGACCGCCGTTCACTTGCCAGGTTCCATTCGATTGGGCCGGGGTAGCACCTATGTCGCCATAGTTCGCGTTGAAGTCCAGGGAGGGATAGTGTCCAGCGGTCGCGGCGCGACGCGAAAGTTCCGCGGCCCGCATTTGCGCCTGCGCGGCCTGGTAATCGGAGCGCGAAGTGTAGGCCCGTTGCAGGTAAGTTTCAATAGGCAAGGGAGTGATCGCCTGATAAGGGGCCTTCTCGGTGAGAACAAACTGCTGCCCCAATGGCAGGCCGATGACTCGAGCTAAAGAAAGTTTCTGTTTGTCGAAATCGTTGCGGGCGGCAATGAGTTGCTGCTGGCGGGTTTGCAATTCGACTTGAGAGCGCAGAGTATCGATGGCTGGATTGAGCCCGGCCCTCTGCTGGTCGACGGCTTTGTCGTAGAGGGCCTGGGCGTTCTTCACCTGGGCATCGGTGGTTTCTATGCGGGCGGCGGTCGCAATGGCCATTAGATAGGCGTTGCCGACGGCGAGCACAACCAGTTCACGTGCGTCTTTGAAGCTGTATTGCGCGGCCTTCAAACTCTGGGAGGCGGAGCGCTCCTTTTCGATGTCCCGGAAGCTGAAGAGCGACTGAGTGACGGAGGCGCGCGCATCGAAGTAGTTGAAGGCGGGAGTTACCGCCGGAATAGACGTCGGGGCGCTGCCCTTAGGGATAAATAGCGGGAAAAGCTTTTGGAAGCCGAACGCAGCCAAGCTTAGATTTTGCGCGTCTTCCTGGATTCGAGCCGAGAGGTCGGGCAGAAGGTTGCTGAGCTCTTTCCATCTTTCGCCCCGCGCGGTAATGGTCTGATCACCGGAGAGCAGCAGGCCGAGGTTGTTGCGGAGTCCGCGGTCGATGGCCTCCTGAAAGCTCAGTTGCAAAACTTCCGGGGAAGCTTTGCCCTCAGGCTCGCTGCCGGTGAACGGACTCTGCGATCCAGGAAGAGAAATAGACGGCACAGGGGTGGAATTCTGAGCCCAAAGGCCGGCGAGACCGGAGAGCAGAATCAGCGTGACAGCAACAAATCTGTTTGTATGAGGCAAGAAGCGGGGCATTTTCGGTTGTGAAAAAGTCCCATTATAAAGGAAGTCTTCGGGTCGACCTTTCTCGGTCATAGCATATCGTCCACCTATTGATTCGCTTAGCACGCCCGGCGATGCAAAAACCCCGAGGGCTGCCGGTAGAAACGCGATGCCGCCGAGAGCGTTTGGGGTTGCTGAACGGATCGATCATTGCCTATTGCCATTGCCATTTGGGACGGTCACTGCAACTGGCATTGCGACTGTCATTCCCACTGACCCAACTCCAACTGGAGATGAGAATTCTCTTGCAAGCGATTACTTTCGACACTACCGCTCCGCGCTGCCTGCCGATAAAGTACAGGAAGGCTAGGTGCTTCCCTATGCTTCGAGGGGGAGGTGGTTGGTTGCACTGGCGCGGTGCGGGGTTGCATGCACGAACGCCGGCAGGACGCACGCTTTGAAGCTGGTCGAGAGGAAACCACGGAGATTGTTTCACCTGATGTTCGAACCGAAATAACTGCAAGCGCCAGGAAAGATCCTCTTCGCCTCATGTCTGTCTCGACCCCAAAACCCGCCACCAGCCGGGCCGACCGGCGCCGGAGAAGGTATCCGAGATACGCGACTGATTTCCGAGTGACCGTGAGCCATCTTCTTGGGGATAAATACCTGAAGCTGGAGGGGCACTGCAGGGATCTGTCTGAAGCCGGAATCGGCATACTGCTCGCGTCAGAGCTGGATGGCGGCGAGGTGACCGGGTTGAGCTTCCTGCTTCCGGGATCGGCAATTGCGTGGGAGGTGCGAGCGGTGGTCCGCTACCGCCGCCTATACCAGTACGGGTTCGAATTCTTGTCTCTCACCGGTGCGCAGCAAGAAGCGTTGAAGAATTACGTCGAGAACCTGAAACCGATGGACTGAACGCTTTCCGGATAAACATCGCACCTGCTCCCCCGCGCGGCGTTCCTGAAGGGGCATTTTGGGAGATGACTTCCGTCATCTTGTGGACAGGTGACCTCTGGTTCAAGCTGATACCGGGGACGCGTTCGCGCGGACGAGCGGAAGTGCTATTTCTATGAGTGACTCCAAGCCTAACGCAGGGGTGGGAACAGACTGGACAGGGCTGTTGGCCGATCCGGACCTGTCCCGAAACCTGGGGAAACTGCTGCAGACCTATCGCGAGGCGCCGCCGGAACGCCGGGAAGAGGCTTTGCTGGCGGCCATGCGCGAGATCAAGCAGACGGCTTCCAGCGGGAGCGCAGCGCCACCTTCAACCACCAAGGCGGCTCCTGCACCCCAGCCTTTGCCCACCCCGGCTTCAGCTACTCCTCCGTTTGAGCCCGATATCTTCAGCTCGAACTGGGGACAGGACCGGCGGCGGCACCCTAGAATTAAGTGCTTTGTGGCGGTGGAGCTGCGGGTCGATGATTCCGAGGCTCCCGTGTGGGGCAATCTTTCAAACACGAGCATGGGCGGATGCCAGGTGGAGACCGTCGCCCACATCAGCGGCGGCGCCAAAGTGGAAATCGGGCTTTGGGTCTCGAGTGGCAAGATTTGGGTGAAAGGGCTTGCGCTGAGTGGGGTAGTCATTCGCAGCGCGCCGGCGGGCGGAGTACGCATCCGCTTCGCTGGAATGGAACTCGCCGAAAAAGAGAATCTCCGGCAGTTCCTCAAGTACGTTCAGGAAACCACCCGAGCATCGAACAGCGAAAGCAGCTATCTGCAACTCCTGAAATAGGCTGAGATTGCTCTCGCTCGGGCTACCGCGATTTCAGGAACCTTTCTTCATTAAAGTGGTATCTAACTCTCGTTAAACTCTCACCAAATTTTCACAGATCCCGCGACATTGGCCGCCAAGAAATTGGTACACTCCTTGCGTAGGTGAAACCCTTTCTGGCCTGGGAACTCTAATTAATCAGACAGTGGGCGAGCTAGCGAGCCGAACTGTCCCCTGGAAGGAGCGCGCATCGCTATGGCAGTGAGTGAACAAGCGGTGGTGACCGGCAAGCAACTGGACGAGCTATCCATTAACACGATCCGCACCCTGGCGATTGACGCGGTGCAGCAGGCCAACAGCGGACATCCTGGAGCGCCGATGGGCCTGGCCCCGGTGGCTTACTGCCTGTGGCAGGAATTTCTGCGCTACGATCCGGAGGATCCGAAATGGCTGAACCGGGACCGGTTCGTGCTATCGAACGGCCACGCCTCCATGTTGCTCTACGCCATCCTTTATCTGGCCGGCGTGCGTGAAGTCAACAAAGACGGGGAAGTTTTGAAGGAACTGTCAATTTCCATGGAGGAGATCAAGCGCTTCCGTCAACTGGGAAGCCGGACTCCGGGACACCCTGAATCACATCTCGCTACGGGCATTGAGACTACTACCGGGCCGCTCGGTCAGGGCGTGGGAAACAGCGTGGGAATGGCGATTGCGAGCCGGTGGCTGGCGGCAAATTTCAACCGTCCTGGCTTTGAGGTCTTTGACTTCAATGTATACGCCATGTGTTCGGACGGCGACTTGATGGAGGGCATTGGGGGCGAAGCGGCGTCACTGGCGGGGCATCTCAAGCTTTCGAATCTGTGCTGGATGTATGACCACAACGGAATCACGCTGGATGGTCCGGCGGATTGGTCGTTCAGCGAAGACGTGGCGACGCGCTTTGTGGGCTATGGCTGGAATGTGACGCGCGTGGCGGACGCGAACGATCTGGAGATGCTGGCCCGGGCCTTTGAAACCTTCCAGAAGACCAGCGATCGTCCCACTCTGATCATTGTCGACAGCCATATTGGCTATGGATCGCCTCATAAGCACGACAGCAATGAGGCGCACGGAGAGCCGCTTGGCGAAGAAGAAGTGCGGCTGACAAAGAAGTTTTATGGTTGGCCGGAAGATGCGAAGTTTCTGGTGCCGGAGGGCGTGCGCGAACACTTCCGGGATGGAGTTGGAAAGCGGGGCCGGGACGCACGGGAACGCTGGGCGCAGATGTTTGCCGGGTACTCGCAAAAGTATCCGGAACTGGCTGACCGGTTGCATCGTATGCAACGCCGCGAGCTACCTGCGGAGTGGGATAAGAACCTGCCTACGTTTCCAGCGGATGCGAAAGGGATTGCTACCCGCGAAAGTTCGGGCAAAGTGCTAAATGTGCTGGCGCAGAATATTCCCTGGCTGATCGGCGGCTCCGCGGACCTGGCTACTTCGAACAAGACCACGCTGAAGTTTGAAGGCGCGGGCGATTTTCAGCCGGGCCAGTATGGCGGACGCAATCTGCACTTCGGAGTGCGCGAGCACGTGATGGGCGCGAGCGTGAACGGGCTCACTGTATCTGGAATCCGGGCGTTCGGTGCGACTTTCTTTAATTTCAGCGACTACATGCGGGCCAGCATCCGGCTTTCCGCGCTGATGGAAATTCCATCCATTTTTATTTTTACGCACGATTCGATTGGCCTGGGAGAGGACGGCCCAACCCACCAGCCGATTGAACAGCTGGCATCTTTGCGGGCGATGCCGAATCTGATCGTGCTGCGCCCTGGGGACGCGAATGAAGTGACCGAAGCGTGGAAGGTTATTGCTAAGTTGCAGCATCAGCCCGTCGCGCTGGTGCTGACGCGGCAAGCGATTCCGACTTTTGACCGCACCAAGTACGCCGCGGCATCGGGCACGGCGAAAGGGGCGTACGTCTTAGCCGATGCGCCTGGCGGCAAGCCGGACGTGATTCTGATGGGCACGGGCAGCGAAGCTTCGTTGTGCATCGAGGCCTACGAAAGGCTCAAGGAGGAAGGCGTTGCAGCGCGCGTGGTTAGCATGCCCTCGTGGGAACTTTTTGAGCAACAGGATGCGGCTTACAAAGAAAGCGTGCTGCCCTCTTCGGTGACAGCGCGGGTTTCGGTGGAAATGGCGGCCACTTTTGGCTGGGAACGGTTTGTTGGATTGAAGGGACGAAAGATCGGCATGCACCGCTTCGGAGCCTCGGCGCCGTTGAAAGACTTGTTGAAGTTTTTCGGTTTCACGGCGGACGCGGTGGTTGCGGAAGCGCGCAAGGCGATGACAGAAAAGTAGCGGCAGCTTTGGCACTCGCTCAATTCGCCGTGCGAGACGGAAAAATCGTCGAGCTTTCGCTCGACTGACAGCCCCTTGTGCTGCGCTCAGAGCAGGCTCAGGGCGGCTGTCCCCACAGGATGAAAGTCCCACAAGATCGAAGGAGAAATCATCATGCAACCAACGGGAGTGCTGGAAACATCAAAGGCTAACCCTCTAAAGGCGCTGCTCGGCTATGGGCAGTCGATGTGGCTTGACTACATTCGCCGCGATTTGATCACGAGCGGAACTTTGAAGACGATGATTGCCGACGACGGTCTGCGCGGGATGACTTCGAATCCCGCCATTTTCGAGAAGGCGATCGCCGAAAGCTCGCTCTACGACGATATCTTGAAGTCGTTGGCTTCGCGCAGTGACCTCGATACCACCGCGCGGTATGAGCAGATTGCGATCCGCGATATTCAAGACGCTGCCGACGTGTTGCGCCCGGTGTATGACAGCTCGAAGTTCAGGGACGGATATGTCAGCCTGGAGGTTTCTCCTCTGCTCGCGCGGAAAACGCAGGAGACGATCGATGAGGCTCGCCGTCTGTGGAAGGCCGTGAATCGCGAGAACGTGATGATCAAGATTCCGGGAACGGCGGAGGGACTTCCCGCAATCCGGCAGGCGATTGGCGAAGGCATTAATGTCAATGTGACCTTGTTGTTCGCGCAGGAAGTGTACGAGAAGGTTGCGGAGGCGCACATCGCCGGACTTGAAGATCTGGCAAAGCACGGCGGCAATTTGAAGAAGATCGGAGGCGTGGCCAGCTTTTTCATCAGCCGTATCGACTCGCTGGTGGATTCGATGATCAACGACAAGCTGAAAACCACGACCGACGCTCAACAGCAGGCGTTGCTGAAGAGCCTGCTGGGGAAAGTTGCGATTGCCAATGGAAAGCTGACCTACCAACGCTATCAGCGCATCTTCAGCGGGCCGCGATGGCAGGCCCTGGCAGCCCAGGGAGCGCAGACGCAACGCGTTTTGTGGGCGAGCACGAGCACGAAGAATCCCGCTTATCGTGATGTGATGTACGTCGAGGAGTTGATTGGGCCGGACACGGTGAACACCATGCCTCCAGCGACGATCGATGCATTCCGCGATCACGGGAAGCTGCGCAACAGCCTTACTGAGGACGTGGCTGACGCGCAGAAGGTGATGGACGGCCTGGCGAAGACCGGCATTTCGATTAAGGAAGTCACTACGAAGCTTACGGATGATGGAGTAAAGCTGTTTGCCGACGCATTCCACAAACTGCTGGCTGCGGTGGAGAAGAGCACTCAACTCAAAGGAAAGACCGCTTGAACAGCCTGGAGACGATCAGCATAAAAACTTCGCTACCAGAAAGTCTGGCTGCGCCGGTCAAGACGAACATCGCCGATTGGAAGGCGGGCGGGAAGATGCAGCGCCTTTGGCGGCGCGACCCGACGCTTTGGACCGGCGAAGATGAGGCCGACTGGCTGGGATGGCTGGACATTATCGAAGATCAGATTGCGCATCCGATCCAGTTGCGAGGTCTGGCGAAAGAAGTCTGGAGCGCGGGTTACAAAGATATTCTTCTTCTGGGCATGGGAGGGTCGAGCCTGTGTCCGGAGGTTCTGCGCATGACGTTTGGCAAGATTGCGGGCTACCCTGATTTGCACGTGCTTGATTCGACCGACCCGGCGCAAGTGAAAGCCTTTGAAAATAAGGTCGACATTGCCCGGACACTCTTCATTGTTTCGAGCAAGTCGGGCACCACGCTCGAACCGAACATTTTCAAGCAATATTTCTTTGAACGTACGAAGCAGGCGGTGGGCGCAGACAAGGCCGGCAGCCACTTCATTGCTGTTACGGATCCTGGGTCGAAAATGCAGGAGGTCGCGGAAGAGGACCGCTTCCGGCTGGTATTTTTTGGCCGGCAATCGATTGGCGGGCGCTATTCCGCGCTTTCGAACTTTGGCATGGTGCCGGCGGCTGCAATGGGGTTGGACACAAAGAAATTCCTCGACCGCACGCAGGAAATGGTGCAAGCGTGCGCACGAACTACGCCACTCGAAGAAAATCCTGGTGCGATGCTGGGCATTATTCTGGGCACCGCGGCACAGAACGGCCGCGATAAAGTTACGATCATCACTTCCCCGGATATTTCTGATTTCGGCGCATGGCTCGAACAATTGCTGGCCGAGTCTACGGGAAAAGTTGGCAAGGGCATTATCCCGGTAGACCGTGAAGAACTGGCGGCGCCGGAGGTTTACGGCAACGATCGCGTATTCGCATACGTCCACACTTCACACGGAATCGATGTAAAGCAGGATGCGAAGCTGACCGAACTCGAAAAGGCCGGGCATGCGGTGCTGCGAATCTCTATGACCGACATCTACGATCTGGGAGCGGAGTTTTTCCGCTGGGAGATTGCTACCGCGGTTGCCGGCTCCATCATCGGCATCGATGCTTTCAACCAACCCGATGTAGAAGCCAGCAAGATTGCGACCCGGAACTTGACCGCTGAGTATGAAAAGACCGGTTCGCTGCCTGCGGAAACACCCGTGGTCGAGGACGGCGGCATCAAGCTGTTCACCGACGAGAAGAACGCCGCAGAACTTGCAAAGGCCGCCGGCGGAGACAAGTCTCTCGCTGGATACTTGAAGGCTCATCTGGACCGCATCCACGCAGGCGATTATTTTGCGGTGCTGGGATTCATTCAGATGGATGATGAACATCAAAAGATCCTGCAGACGATACGGCATGCGGTGCGGGACAAGAAACGTGTGGCTACCTGCCTGGGCTTTGGACCTCGTTTTCTGCATTCCACGGGACAGGCTTACAAAGGTGGGCCGAATTCGGGAGTGTTTCTGCAGGTGACTTGCGACGATGCTTTGGAACTGGTGGTGCCGGAACAGAAATACACATTCGGCGTGGTGAAAGCGGCGCAGGCTCGAGGCGATTTCCAGGTGCTGGCCGAGCGCGGGCGGCGGGCGCTCCGGGTGCATCTGCATGATGTGGATGCGGGTCTGGCGAGTTTGACGGGTGCGGTTCAAAAGGCTCTGGGATAGTTTTGGCGGCGAGAAGCCGGCGGGACGCCGGCGCTACGTTCAGGAGTGACGCATGCAATTGGGGATGGTGGGTCTGGGCAAGATGGGCGCGAACATGACGCGCCGTCTGATGCGCGGTGGGCATCAACTTGTGGTGTCGGATCTGAGCGCGGATGCGGTGAAACAGCTGGCCGGAGAAGGGGCCGGTGGTGCGTTGTCGCTGGAAGACCTGGTGGGCAAACTGAAGCCGCCGCGGGCAGTGTGGGTGATGGTGCCGGCGGGCGGTCCCACTGAGCAGACGGTACAGAAACTGGCGCAGTCCATGCAAGCTGGGGATGCCATCATCGACGGCGGCAATTCGTATTTCAAAGACGACGTTCGGCGCGCGGGGCAACTCAAGGGCAAAGGCATCCACTACATGGACGTGGGCACCAGCGGCGGGGTCTGGGGTCTGGAGCGCGGTTACTGCATGATGATTGGCGGGCCGAAAGAAGCGGTGCAGCGGCTTGATCCTATTTTCAAGACGCTGGCTCCGGGCGTGGGCGATATTCCGCGCACTCCCGGCCGGGATAAGCTTGGCGGCTCCGCCGAGCAAGGCTACATTCACTGCGGTCCCTCAGGTTCCGGCCACTTTGTGAAAATGGTGCACAACGGCATCGAATACGGGATCATGCAGGCTTACGCCGAGGGCTTCGATATTTTCAAGAACGCCACCAGCAAAGACTTGCCGGAGGAAATCCGTTACGATCTAAACCTGCCGGATATTGCCGAGGTTTGGCGGCGGGGCAGCGTGGTCAGTTCGTGGCTACTCGATCTCACGGCCATGGCTTTGACTGAAAATCCGACGCTCTCCGAATATGAGGGCTATGTGCAGGATTCCGGCGAAGGACGTTGGACAATTCAAGCGGCGCTGGAGGAAGCCGTGCCAGCGGATGTGTTGACCGCGGCTTTATACGTACGCTTCCGCTCGCGGCAGCAACACACGTTTGCCGAGAAAATGCTTTCTGCGATGCGGCAGAAGTTTGGCGGACACATCGAGGCCGGCGCGGTCCAAACTAGCTCAAACCAGAGCGACTCAAACCAGGCTGGCTCAAAGAAGAAGAGCGCGTAAGCGGACTGCATTTCGGTGTGAGAATTTGAGGATCTGATCATGGCTCAATTGGCGGAACAACCCACAGCAGCGACGCCGCGCGTCGGGAAACAGGGCGATCCTTGCGTGATGGTGATTTTTGGCGCCGCCGGCGATCTGACAGCGCGCCTGTTGATTCCCGCTCTGTACAACCTGGCACGAGCGGACTTGCTCTCGAAGGAATTCGCGGTGCTGGGCGTGGCCCGCAAACAGATGTCGGATGAAGAGTTCCGCAAGCAGATCCTGGAGGATGTGAAAGAGTACTGCGGCGATTGCATCAACGACGCCACCTGGGAAAGCTTCTCCCGCCGCTTCTATTACTTCGCCGGCGATTTCAACGATGATCAGCTCTATCCGGCGATCAAAGATCGCCTTGCCAAAATCGATCAGGAGCACTCCACTCATCAGAACTTCTTCTTTTATTTGGCGACGGCTCCGAGTTTCTTCGGGCCCATTGTCGAAAAGCTCGCGGCGACTGGATTACTCGAGCAAGATAACGACCACTGGCGCCGGGTAATCATCGAAAAACCTTTCGGCCACGACCTGGAATCAGCCAAAGCTCTGAATCAGAAACTGCTGAAGCTCGCCGCGGAAAACCAGATCTACCGCATCGACCATTATTTGGGTAAGGAGACGGTGCAGAACATCATGGCGTTCCGCTTTGCCAACGGAATCTTCGAGCCCATATGGAACCGGCGCTACATCGATCACGTACAAATCTCAGTGGCCGAAACCGTGGGCGTGGAAGGCCGCGGCAGCTATTTCGAGCACGCGGGCTCGCTGCGCGACATGGTGCCGAACCACATCATGCAGCTAATCAGCTTGACCGCGATGGAGCCGCCGATTTCGTTTGACGCCAATGCCGTGCGTGACGAACAAGCCAAGATTTTGCACGCTATCCAGCCCATCGACGATGAGGAAGTTCTCACCCGCTCGGTGCGCGGGCAGTATGGAGAGGGAACCATGGACGGAGAACGGGTGCCGGCTTACCGCTCCGAGCCCGACGTCGCGCCGGATTCGCGGACTGAGACCTTCGTCGCGATGAAGCTGTTGATTGACAACTGGCGCTGGGCCGACGTTCCCTTCTACCTTCGTACTGGCAAACGGATGCCGGCGCGCAATACTCACATCGTGATCCAGTTCCGCCGCGCCCCGTTTGTGCTTTTCCGCGATACTTCCGTGGAGCATCTGATGCCGAACCAGTTGGTGCTGCATATTCAGCCGGAAGAAGGCATTTCGCTGCAGTTCGCGGCGAAGGTGCCCGGCCCGGTGATGCGCCTGGGCACGGTGGACATGAACTTCGAATATCAGCAATACTTTGGGAAGCAGCCCAGCACCGGCTATGAGCGACTGCTGCACGATTGCATGATCGGCGACCAGACGCTGTTTCAGCGGGCCGACATGGTAGAGGCGGGCTGGAGCGTGGTCAACCCGGTGCTTGATCTGTGGAAGGCGCTGCCGCCGCGGAACTTCCCCAATTACGCTTCTGGCACCTGGGGACCGAAAGAGGCCGACGAATTATTGGAGCGCGATGGCCGGCGCTGGAGGAACTTCGAGAAATGATACTGGCCGGCGATATTGGCGGTACCAATGCTCGACTCGCTTATTTTCAGCCCCAAAACGGCCATCTCCGGCTGGTTTCCGAGTGCATTTTCCCCAGCCGGGACTACAGCGAACTGGGTGAGATTGTTTCCAAGTTTCTCTCCGACTCTGCGACGCGGCCTGAGGCTGCTTGCTTCGGTATCGCAGGCCCCGTCCATAACGGACGCGTCGAAGTTTCGAACCTTCCTTGGGTCGTCGACCAGTCCCGTCTGGCGAAACAGATTCACCTGCCGTCAACTTTGCTGATCAACGATCTCGAAGCCAACGCGTGGGGCATTGGAGCTCTCGGCGCGCAGGATCTGGTGTCTCTTAACCGGGTAGTGCCGTCGGATGGCAATCAGGCAGTGATCGCACCCGGAACCGGCCTGGGAGAAGCCGGGTTGTTCTGGAACGGCAGTCAGCATCAGGTATTTGCCTGCGAGGGTGGACACGCAGATTTCGCGCCGCAAGGCGATCTGCAGATCGAACTGTTGCGGTTCCTGGCACGCCGTTATGGGCATGTCAGCTACGAACGTGTGCTCTCCGGACCAGGCCTGGTGAACGTTTACGAATTTCTTCGCGAAAAGGGATGTGGAAACGAACTTTCTGAATTTGCCGCCAAACTTTCTCACGGGGACGCTGCGGCGCTGATTTCCAACGCCGCCTTGGAGGGCAGGAATCCCTTGGCCGAGCAGGCGCTTGATCTGTGGGTTTCAGTTTACGGAGCGGAAGCGGGTAACCTAGCGCTTAAGACGATGGCCGTCGGAGGAATCTTTCTTGGAGGCGGAATCTCGCCGAAGATTCTTCCCAAGCTTACGGGGCCGCTATTTATGAGTGCCTTTCTCGAGAAAGGCAGATTGCGTACACTGCTCGAGAACATTCCGGTGCAAGTCATCACCAACGATAAAGCGGCTCTGCTGGGAGCGGCGCGCTGTGCCGCCGCAAAATCCAGCAACGGCCGGGTGGGGGTATCGTGACCGCCGCGGTCGAAATACGCCGATTGACGACTCCGCAGGATCTTTTTCAGGCGGCGGCAGAGGAAGTGCTGCGGGCCGCTACCCACGCAGTCGCTGAGCGCGGGCGCTTCACCATCGCACTCTCCGGGGGGTCGACGCCCAGGAGCCTGTACACACTGATCGCCGCCAACGCCAGCGCAACTTTGCCCTGGGATCGAATGTTCTTTTTCTTTGGCGATGAGCGCCATGTGCCTCCGGACGATCCGGACAGCAACTATCGGATGGCTAAAGAAAGCTTGTTGTCGACGGCTGCCATTCCACCAGCCAACGTCTTTCGCGTTCCCGCGGAGAACCCGGACGCCGACGCGGCAGCGGAGATCTATGAACAGACTCTGCGGAAGTTTTTTGCTCTGGCTCCCGGCGAATTTCCTCGGTTTGATCTGATTCTGCTGGGTATTGGGCCCGATGGACACACTGCGTCGTTATTTCCGGAAACCGCGGCGTTGCAGGAGAAAACGCGGCTGGTGGTCGCCAACTGGGTGGAAAAGCTGAATACCAGCCGGATTACTCTTACGCTGCCCGTACTCAATGCGGCGCGGTGTGTTGCCTTCCTGGTGAGTGGAATCGATAAAGCGGCGGCGCTGCACGAAGTTCTGGAAGGCAAAGCCCCGGCGGAGAAGTATCCCTCGAAGCTGGTGCGGCCGAGTGACGGTAGACTGATATGGTTTGTGGATCGGGCCGCGGCCAGCGAACTGTCAACCGCAGCGTGAAAGGGCTTGCCGGGCGGGTTGAATAACTATCCGCGCCAGCCGCAGATTTCCTTCAAGCCCCTGCCCTTTGCGTGCTCGAAAAGACGCACGAAATGGCGGGAGTGTTCGAACTCGTGGATATCCGCCCAGACTTCCGCCTGCCAGGCCTTGCCGTGAGCCGCGGAGTCACCGCAAGTGGCGCAGCGGGTGTGCAGGCTCACAGAGGTCGTTTCCGGCAAAATCGCGCCCGGCAACTCGATGAAGATGCAGCGGACTTCCTGAATCTCCTCGTGTTCATCGAGCATGTGCTCGTAGCGAAGCAGGTAACTGAATCCCAGCTTGCGGGCTTCGGCTTCCGCCTCGGCACGGGTGTGGAACGGGCCATACTCCGCCCGTAGCTGCTCGGTAGAGTCGCAGGCCATCCAAAAGGTTTCTTTGTAGTCCATTCCTGCCCCGCCCAGGGATTGCGGAGCCGGCTCGAGGCTGCTGGTGAGCCCGCTCTATTGGGTCAGGTTGACCAGTGCAATTTACAGGCCGACCGCGAATGAGACGAAGCCGGTGTTTTTTCAATGCCTTACCGGCTCTGCCTCGAACAGCCCGCCGCTCCGAGTGCAAATGTTTTGCGGCAGATGTACTGCCGCGCAGCGCAGGCCGCAGAAACCTGCATGGGTTGCGAAGTCCGCTACGCCTTAGCTTGCGGCGGCTCGGCCCGCCGCGAAGACTGGCCGTTCCCCTTCTTCCAGCCAATTCTTGCCCCGTGGCTGGCCACGTACATGGCTAACTCGAGCCGGCTCCAGACTCCAAGTTTGTCGAAAGCGCTGCGCAGTTGATTCTTGATAACCCGCTCCGGCGTGCCTATCAGCCGTCCGATCTCACGATTCGTGAGTCCTTCCCAAACCAGGGTGGCAACTTGAATTTCCTTTGGAGTCAACCGCTCCCGTGGCATCATGGCTTCACCTCCGCGCGTTCGAAGGCGGCGGTGGCCAGGCGCACCCGCTTGCGGCCCTCCCGAATTCCGGCGCGCAGAAAAAGTGTGCGCAGGTGCTGTTTTACGGTGCGCGGGCTGATACTCAACTGGCCGGCGATTTCCTTGTCGCTGCAACCCTGGACCAACAAATCCAGCACTTGCTGATCACGAGGCGTAACTTTCATTCGTTCAAGATCGATCACACTGGTTCTCCTGCGGAGTCGCGTTTTTCGTTCGTTTGGTTGCGACCCGCAGTGTCGATCATGCACATCCTTCGCCAAACCTTCTCCAACCGGCGACCACGGTTTAAGGCCGGCAACGCCTTGCTCTTAGAGGCAAGAACCGGGACCATTAGGAAAAGCTAAGAAACTTTGCGAGGAGTCAGTCTGTTCAAATCGGGAGGAAGACAGACAACAAAACGGTTGAGTTGCAATCGTAGGTTCCGTCGAAAGTTCGGTATGAACTGAATTTCGCGGAGAGCTTGGCCAACTCACGGCGAATCGTTTGATCGAGATAGACCTTTCCCTTCAGACTTTTTGGGCATGTCCTCAACGGGATATGCGGCTTGCGAACCGAGCTACCAGAAGGCCCAAGCGCCAGGCTCACGCGAGGAAATATGGTGGTTCCAAAATGGAATCAGGGAACGGCGCGGTTGTTCATTTTGACTCTCGTCGCCGCAATCGTCGCAGTTTTTGCACAGGGTCCGCTTTAGGCGAGAGATCCGACCTACGCTCAGCGCGCATCGGACGATCGGAGTTCCCGGCATACGCGCATCGGCATCGAAAAGCGTTGATCATCGAACCCAAGTCGAATCGGAATCCCATCACGCCGTGCGCATCTTAACTTTTTTAACTTTTTCTTTTTGAGCTTTGGGGTGTGGGATAGACAACGGAGTTGCTGCAACCACGTGTGCACGATCTTGCACCTTACGAGAGTAACCCTTCGAACCGGCTTTGGCAGAAGCGGAGCGGGGCGCGGGCTTCTGTGCGCTAGGTACGCCTAGCCTGTTGAATTCAGTACGGTTGTGCGCTCAGGGTTGCGCTGGCATTGACAGATTTTCGATCTCCTTCTCGGCGGTCAGTCAAGCGTCAACTTAATACCTTTAGGTTTTTTGGTGGAGGAATTGCACTAGAATGGGGTGTGGCCTCCGGGTGGAAGGAGTCCGCTTCCCCGAGCTGGCCACGAGGGCGCCCAGAAAAAATCGTGACCGATCAAGAAAAAAAACCAGTCCTCGACGAGCAGGCTTTTGAAAAGCTGCTGGAAGCGGCTTATGTGCTGCAAGAGCACAACTGCAGAATGCAGGACCTGGAAGAAAAAATGGAGTCGCAGAGTGCGCGGCTCCGAGAGCAAGAGCCAGCGAATCAGGCGCCGGCGAACGGCACAAAGCCGGGAGAGACTTCCCGCCCTAGCGGCGACTACACACTGACTCTGGCAGAGATCGTTGAGGCCCAGCGCCAGATTCAGATGCGCCATCTCGAATTGGATAAAGCGATGGCCGTGGTCGCCGAGAGGGTGGCGCGAATCACGGGCGCGAGCGGCGCGGCGATTGCAATTCTGGAAGGCAGCACCGTGCGTTACCGGGCGGGAGCGGGCGCCCCGGCTCTGCCTGTGGGAAGCGAAGCGCCGCTGAATACGGCGGTTTGCGCCGCCAGCCTGCGCACTGGACAAGTGATTCGCAGCGAGGATCTGAATCTCGAGTTTCTGTTCGACCCGGACCCGTGCCGTCAGCGGGGAATCCTATCGCTGGTCGTGGTCCCGGTTTACCGCGAAGACGAGATTATCGGTGCGCTGGAACTTTATTTCGACCGGGTTCGCGGTTTCGCCGAACAGGACATCCACACCTGCCAGCTGATGGCCGGACTGGTAACTGAAGCGATTGGCCGAGATGCCGGGTTGGCGCTAAAGAAGTCGATGGCCGAGGAACGATCTACAATGCTGGCGGCGATCGAAAGACTGCAGCCGAATTTGGCGGCCTGGGCCGACGTTCAGCCTGTCGACGTTCAGCCCGTCGCCGATCCACCTGCAGCCGATCCACCTGCCGCAACCGCCGGCCCGAGTCGGGGCGCAAGCACGGCGGCCGCGGCGAAAACGTCATGCTGGAAATGTGGCAGTAACCTGCCGGCTGAGGAACAGTTTTGCGGTAAGTGCGGCGCTCCGCGTGCCCGCGACGGGGCGCCATCCGGCATGCAGAGCGAGCTGGCATCGGCGCAGGTGCACCAGCCTGGTCGCGATCCCTTCGCGCTGCACGAGCCCCAGCAAGGCGAGGATCTTGGGGGAGCGAACGACGCCTTCAAACCACATGAGGCGTTTTCTCTGCCGGAGTTCGACGAGGATGACGCACTCTCGACACGATCACTCGCTGCGAGCGCGCACGAGGATGCGTTGTCACTTTCAGCAGAGCCGCAGCCCGAGGAAAACGAGGTCGCCGCCCAGTCAAGTGCGATGGTGAAACCGCCGGATGCTGTTGTCTGGAGTTCGGCGGCGCGAGCTCGGGAATTTCTGGAATCGCTGTCCGCGACCCGTACTCCCACAGCTCTAGCCCGCTTCTGGTATTCCCGGCGCGGTGATTTCTATCTTGGCATCGCGGTCATTCTGGTGCTGGTTGTGATTCGGTGGGGAATCTGGTCCAGCCACTCGGTCGGCGCCGTGGGCCGTGGAACAACGGTTTACGGGAGCGCGACTCGGGGCAAGCAGCCGGCCCCCGACGCGGATCTCTCCACGTGGGACAAGCTCCTCGTCAGTCTCGGGCTGGCGGAAGCTCCGGACGCTCCAGAATACAAAGGCAATCCCTATACCCAGGTTTGGGTCGACTTGCAGACCGCTCTGTACTATTGCCCCGGTTCCGATCTCTACGAGAAGACACCGAAAGGCAAACTCACCACTCAGCGCGATGCGCAGATGGATCAGTTCGAACCGGCCAATCGCAGGGCCTGTGAGTAACTTCACCGCGGGCCTAATCAAGGCCAAGCCAGATTCTGCGCTGCCGGATTCTGCATCACCAGATTTGACAACCTTTCTTCCCGGTAGTGCAATCATAGGTACCGCCGCTTCCCCGGAGAATGCCGGTGCCTGACCGAGCAGATAAATTTGACGCAGACACACTGAATCCACTTTTGAATCCACTCCTGGCGTCCCACATGGGACGATGGGCCGAAGTGTATTTCACTAGCCCTCCCGAGAAGCGCGAACAAGCTGTTTCTGAATTGCTGCGGGAACTGGAAGATGTTGCCGCTCCGGCGACTGCTTCCGTTCAAGGCGTCGCCGGCATGAGCGCGAAAGGAAGCATGGAGACAGCGGACCCTGCGCACTCGTCTACCTCTGCATTCGAGACCGTGCACACTTGCGGGGTATGTGCGTACACCAATTCGGCCGGGCATAGTTTTTGCGGGATGTGCGGCGCGCCCTTGCAGGTCGGGCCGGAGACCGACGTACTGCAAGACGTAAAGCAAGATGTGCCGCGAGATGTATGGCAAGACGTGCCGCAGGTCGCCGAAGCCGCGCCGATCCCAGCGCAGAGTTGGCATGAACGTTCTCTGGACCCTAATTCCGTGGAAGAGACGATTGAGCCCGCCGTGCGCTCCAGCGCAGCCCCTGAAGCTAGGGCCGCTCTCGAAGCGAGCTGGCGGCAGATGGAAAGAAATCTTCCATATCGCGGTGTGAAATCCGATCCTCCTCCCAATCGTTACCGGCTCTACGTTGGAGCAGTGCTGGCAATCCTTCTCGCCGCATTCGGTTATGGAGCCTGGCGCGGAACCGAAGCCCGCTCCCGCGCAACCGCTTCGTCGTCTGCTCTTGCCGGCACAAAGGCGCAACCTGCGCCGAGTCACTCCGCACAACCGGCGGACGCGACCGCGAGTGCTTCGCCGGCCGGCACTCAACCTGCCTCCCCGGTTCAACGCCAGGAAGCAGCTGTCGCGAGTTCACCAGAGGGTCAAGCTGCTGATTCGCGAACTGCGCTTCAGAGCGTCGCGGTGCCGGCAAGCTCTTCCGCCGTTCCAGCTGGCGCCGTCGCGGCTGCACAAAATGGCGCGGGAGAGTTGGCTATAGCAGAGGAATACTTGAACGGCACCTCGGGAATGACTCGCGATAGCGGAGAAGCTGCCCAGTGGTTATGGAAGGCCGTGAGTAAGCGCAACGTCGAGGCCACGCTGGTTCTGTCCGATTTGTATCTCCGGGGAGATGGCGTGTCCAAGAGCTGCGACCAGGCGCGTTTGTTGCTGGATGCGGCGGCACGAAAGGGCGCACGAGCCGCCGCCGAGCGGCTGCGTCAGCTGCCAGCTTCAGGTTGTCAGTAAAAGCCAAAGCCCCGCAGAATCATCCTGCAGCCCGGAAGCAGTTTACGCTTCGATTGGACGAGGGGCCTTCCCGTTACTCAGGCTATAAGTTGCCGCTCATTCCTGCGCGACTCATACCACAGGGCAAGTTCGACCCGGTTCCAAAGTCCGAGCTTGTCATAGATCACACGGAGATAATTCTTCACCACGTGTTCCGTGGTGCCGATGGCGTGCGCTACCTCGTGGTTCTTCAAGCCCTGGGCTACAAGCTCGATGACGCGGTTCTCGCGCTCACTGGGCGTACGGGTTCCATAACGGTCGTTTGAGAACACATTTGCCTCCGGTATAACAGGGTTGCGAGTTTCACTCGCTTGATACCGCCGTTGATTCCAAAACGTAAAAAGAGCCGGTTGAAATGAGCCTTCACGGTTCTGCGCGCCATCTTGAGCTGACTGGCAATCTCGGCATTGTCACAGCCTTGCAGAAGCAATTCGACAATTTGCTGCTCCCGCGGTCCTAGCCGAACGGACTGCTCCGTCATCTCTACCCCCTGGGTTTGGTTCGCCAACACGCTAAGACCTTGGTGCAGCTGGGATGCTTCCATATTGCGTAGCATCCACAATGCCACTTTGAGACGAAAATAGCTGTGACCAAAGAACATCCATTTCCACAGGCAGTTGCAGGGGTTGCAGTGGGCTCCCAGGAGCGGGAATTTGGCCTCCGAAAGACCGGTTTGGGTACGCCGTCCTCGCGATCAAGGGTGGACGCCTTTGCAGGAAAGGCGCGTAAAATCAGCCGTAATTTGACCCTACCAGAGGCAAGGGTAGCAGACAGGCCGCGCGACCGCGCATCAAGGGATCCGGCCAAATCCGGCACCAGATGCGGCCCGAGGCGCGGGTGAGTTTCTTTCGCGAGCCACGGAACCTGGTCAATAGGGCCGAGGCTTTAGGGTAAACACCCTATGTGGAAATTTCCAAACGAGCTACCCAAGCTCTGAACAATTTACATGACCCGGCATCGTGGAAGGCGCACCCTTCCGTGAGCCCAGGTCCGGGGGCCAATGTCCAAGAGTCTCAGAGCTGCAGGGCCCTGAGGACTGAAGCGCAGACTGCTCTACACTAATCCCCTCAGGCATATTGCCGGGGCCATGCTGCAGAAGCACATTGCTGAAACCTATTGTGGAAACACATTGTGGAAATAATGAAACATTCTCCATCGCGCATTTCAGGCGCCGTCCTCGCGGGGGTGGGCCTTGGGCGGACGCCCTCCATGGCTGAGGCGACCGGCCGCGGAGTCTGCCGATGATCAGGCTGCCGAGTGTGCTAGGAGCGCGCCCCAACTTCATGAAAATCGCGCCCATCGTTTATGAGCTGAAGAAACATGAGTTGAAGAAGGATGGGTACAAGAAGGATGGGCTGCAGTAAGGATGGGTTGAAGAAGGGTGATTTGGAGAAATTTCCTGCGATCGAACACCGCCTGGCGCGCTCCGGGCAGCACTGTGATGAACAGCTCTCCGGCAACTTTTTCGCCGATCTGGGCCTGCCCACGCCGGATGTGAATCTTGAGGCCGGTTCCGGCAGCCATGCCGTGCAGACTGCCGAAATCTTGAAGCGCCTCGAGGGGGTGCTGCTCGACTACAAGCCGCAAATGGTTCTGGTGGTGGGCGACGCGAACCTACGATCGCGGCCGCACTGACCGCCGTGAAGCTGGGAATCGGCGTAGCTCACATTGAGGCCAGCTTGCGCAGCTTCGATATGACCATGCCGGAGGAGATTAACCGCAAACTTACGGACGCCGTCTCGAGCCTGCTGTTCGTGACCGAGCAGAGTGGAGTCGAAAATCTAAAACACGAAGCTGTGGCCGCGGAGAAAATTTTCCTCGTCGGCAATGTCATGATTGACACGCCTGCTGCGGCACCGCGAGATGGCGGCGAGGTCGCCGCTTCTCGACGGGCTTGGCATGCGGCAGATTGGCATAAGACAGAATGGCGCTGGCTGCCGCGCTTACGGAGTGCTCACGCTGCACCGGCCTTCCAATGTGTACGACCCGGAGACGCTGCAGGGGATTCTGAGCGCGGTAAGCTCGCTCGCTGCCCAGTTTCCCGTCTTTTTTCCGATGCATCCGCGAACCCGGAAGAATATCGAGAGTTTTGGTCTGCTGCGGTACCTGGCCAACTCAGAAGGGCGAAACGACGGCGGAATCGTGCCTCTTGATCCGCTCGGGTACCTCGACTCCCTTTCGCTCAACGACCGGGCGCGCATTGTGCTGACTGATTCCGGCGGAGTCCAGGAAGAAACTACCGTGCTCGGCGTGCCTTGCCTTACGCTGCGTCAGAACACGGAGCGGCCAGCGACGGTTGAGCATCCTTTCGAATCAGGTTGTGGGAGTGGATCCAGATCGCATTCTAAAAACTGCTCGGGCGATCCTTCAGGAACCGGCAGGCACGCCGCGATGTCCTCCGCTTTGGGATGGCAAAGCGGCTGCGAGGATCGTGGCGATCCTCCGCGAGCATCTTCAGCACGAAAATCACGCTTAGAGCAATAGCGGACTGGGAGCCGCTATTGCAGCGCCGACTGCGATGCCTGCACTGCGCAGCCGCCGGTTCCACCGGACGTAGCACAGGTCTAATCGCTCAGAGTCGTGAAGTAGATCTGCGAAGCTCCGGCGCTTCGTGCCCTCCGAGGTGTCGTACCCCAATAAACCGCGGGCACCGTTCGACCGTGGTGACCGGGTTGTCGATCATGGTCACCGCCGCGGTCAGGGCGATCGTTCTGCCTGTAACCGAAGCGCCGGAATCCAGTGTGATCGAGGCGTGCCCGAGAATGTCTCCGATTGCAACGGAGCCCGCATTGAGGGTGGCGGAGCTTCCCACCAGCCAAATCACGTCGCCCGCCGGCAAGCAGGACTTCGATCTCGCACTTGAATTACACTACCTCCTCACTACACTTCACCACTGCGCCGATGATCCAAACGGATGATCAAAAAACGGACGATCCAAACGAATGAGACTCTCCGTCGTCATGCCGGTGTACAACGAACGCGCCACGCTGCGGCAGGTGGTCGCGCGAGTGCTTGCCGTTCCGCTGGACATCGAATTGATTTGCGTCGACGACGGATCCACTGACGGGTCGCGAGAGATGCTGCCGCAATTGCAGGCGGAGTATCCGCAGATTCGAATCCTGCTTCAGCCGAAGAACATGGGGAAAGGCGCGGCCCTGCACCGCGGCATCAAGGAAGCCACCGGAGACTTCGTCGTCATTCAGGATGCCGATCTCGAGTATGATCCGGCGGAGTACACGGTACTGCTGGAACCACTGATTGAAGGGCGTGCCGATGTGGTCTACGGTTCGCGCTTTCTTTCCGCTCGCCCTCATCGCGTGCTTTACTTCTGGCATTCGGTCGGCAACTGGATTCTTACTCTCCTCTCGAACGCACTGACTAACATTAATCTCAGCGACATGGAGACTTGTTACAAAGCTTTCCGGCGCGAGGTCATCCAATCCATCCCTCTGGAAGAAAAGCGTTTTGGTTTCGAGCCTGAAATCACGGTTAAGATCGCGAAGCGGAAGCTGCGCATCTACGAAGTGGGCATCAGCTACTGGGGCCGGACTTATGAAGAGGGCAAGAAAATTGAATGGAAGGATGGGGTGCGCGCACTCTGGTGTCTGCTGAAATATTGCATCACTGAGCCCGCAGTGGCGCGGCAGGAAGCGCTATCCCCCGACGCGCTCGCACTCCCGGCTCCCGCTCCGCACGGCAAGGATGAGTAAGGCTTGCCCCGGGCCATCATGAGCCAGATCAAGAACATCACCGGCCCCGGCTTCCACATTGAGTCGCCTCTCTCATTACCGGACGATGAAGTGCAACTCTGGCGGATCGACCTGGAGGCTCTGGGGGGCGAGGAGGCCCGTTGGCAAAGTTTGCTCTCCGCCGGCGAATCAGCGCGCGCCTCGCGGTTTCATTTTGCGCGCGACCGTCAGCGTTTTGTCGCCACGCGGGCGCTTTTGAGGACGATTCTGGCCTGCTATCTGGCCACCGACCCGGGCAGCCTTCACTTTTCTTATTCGAAGAAAGAAAAACCGTCTCTGGGACCGGCGCATGAGGGTGGCGATGTCAGGTTCAACGTGACGCATTCCGGCGGAATCGCGTTGTTGGCCTTTACCCGGCGCCGCGAGATCGGCGTCGATGTAGAACAGGTTCGCCGCGATTTCGAAGCGAGCGCCATCGCCCGCCGATACTTTTCCACGCACGAACAGAATCAACTTGCCGATCTACCGGCGGAGGAAAAGGCTGAGGCCTTCTTCCGCTGCTGGACTCGCAAAGAGGCATATATCAAGGCAACCGGCGACGGCTTATCGCTTCCCCTCAGCCAATTCGACGTGTCTCTTGCGCCTGGGGACAAGAACGCGCTAGTCGCAACGCGCCCCGATGAGTCAGAAGCAGGAAGTTGGCTTCTGCAGGAAGTGCCGGCGGGACCTGGCTACGTCGCCGCGCTGTGCGCGCGAGGCCGGGACTGGAAGCTCAACGACTGGTCCGCGACATGAGCCGGTAGCGAGGATTTGCAGCGCAAAAGGGAATTTGCGGCGGCCACTGGCGCAATTCTTTTCACACTCCAGATCGCGGCGAAATTTGGCACCCCCCGATGCAGGCTAGAAGCCCCTCCTTTTCATCTACTTACGCCGGTAGATCTGAGCTCTGAAGGTCGGAGAATTGCTGGACTGTTTGGTTATCCATGAAGCACAAATCGAGATTCCCGTAGCGCGCGGAAGTGTTACCCTGTGAGGTAATTTGTCGCGGTTTTCCCTCCCGTTAAGGATCCGCAAGGCGGTTTCGCTGGGCTTGGACAAAGTCTGCGAAGCAATCCGGGGAAATACAATAGACTTAGTAGACAAAAATAACCAAGAATTCCAGGAGGCTTAAGACTTGACCGCTTCGACCAGCCATCTTATCCCGCCCCACGGCGGAGAACTTATCGACCTAATCGCCCGCCCCGAAAGAATTGCCGAACTGAAATCCCATTCGAAAGGGTGGCCCTCGTGGGACCTGACCGGCCGCCAGTTTTGCGATCTTGAGTTGCTGCTCACCGGCGGGTTTTCTCCACTGCGTGGCTTCATGACCCGCGCCGACTACGAAGGCGTCTGCCACAACATGCGCCTGGCCAACGGAACGCTCTGGCCCATGCCCATTACTCTGGACGTAACCGAAGAATTTGCCAAGAAGCTGACTGCGGGGACAAGCAAGGTTGCGCTGCGCGATCCCGAAGGCGTGATGCTGGCGGTGTTGAATGTGGAAGAAGTCTGGCAGCCGGACCGTAAGGCAGAAGCGCAGTCAGTTTTTGCCAGCACCAGCGCCGCCCATCCCGGCGCCGATTACACCATCAACCAGGCGAATCCATGGTACGTGGGAGGAACTTTAGAGGGGATCCAGATCCCCTCGCATTATGATTTTCGCAATATCCGTTTGACTCCTGCGGAAGTGCGCGCCGAGTTTGCCCGTGTGGGCTGGCGACGTGCGGTTGCCTTCCAGACTCGCAATCCCATGCACCGCGCCCACGTCGAACTCGCGTTCCGTGCTGCCAAGCAAGTCGAGGCCAATCTGTTGATTCATCCCGTCGTGGGGATGACGAAGCCGGGTGATGTTGACTATTTCACCCGGGTGCGGTGCTACCAGCTACTGCTCTCGAAGTTCCCGCAGTCGACCGCCAAACTTTCTTTGCTGCCGCTCGCCATGCGCATGGGCGGACCGCGCGAGGCCATCTGGCACGCGCTCATCCGCAAGAATCACGGCTGCACACATTTCATTGTCGGCCGCGATCACGCCGGCCCCGGCAAAGACACCAACGGCAAGCCCTTCTACGGCCCCTATGAGGCGCAGGAAGTCTTCAAGAAACACGAAGCCGACATCGGCGTCACCATGGTGCCTTTCAACATGATGGTCTACCTCGAGGGTCAGGACAAATATGTTCCCGATGACGAGGTTAAGAATGGCGACCGGGTATTGAACATCTCCGGAACTGAACTTCGCCAGCGCCTGAACGAAGGCCGCGAGATTCCTGCGTGGTTCACGTATCCCGAAGTTGTCTCTGAATTGCGCCGCAGTTTCCCGCCTCGCCACAAGCAAGGCGTGACCATCTTCTTCACCGGACTTTCCGGCTCCGGCAAGTCGACCATTGCCAACGTATTGCTGACGAAATTCCTCGAAACCGGCGGACGTCCCGTCACCCTGCTGGATGGCGACCTGGTGCGCAAGAATTTGTCTTCCGAGCTGGGCTTCTCGAAGGAGCATCGCGACATTAACATCCGCCGCATCGGCTATGTCGCCTCGGAAATCACCAAGAACGGAGGCATCGCCATTTGTGCGCCGATCGCGCCTTATGACGCAACCCGCAAGCACGTCCGGCAACTGATTGAACCCTACGGGGGCTTCATTCTCGTGCACATTGCGACGTCGGTCGATGTCTGCGAACAACGCGATCGCAAAGGCTTGTACGCCAAGGCGCGTGCGGGAATTCTAAAGGAATTCACCGGCATCTCGGATCCTTATGAAGTTCCAGCCGATGCCGAAGTTACCATTAACACTGGTGACTTATCCGCCGAAGAAGCGGCCCAGGAGATCATCCTGCACCTCGAAAGGGAAGGTTTTATCGGAACCGCTGCGGAGTCGGTCTGATCACTGACATGGATCTGCTGATCAAGAGCCTGGTGGGCTTTGGAGTTGGGGCCCTCATCGGGATGACGGGAGTCGGAGGCGGCGTTCTGCTGCTTCCGATCCTCATTTTCGGTTTGGGTGTGCCGCCCATGCTGGCTGTGGGCTCCGACGCGCTTTTCAACTTTGTCACTAAGATCGGCGCCAGCGCTGTCCACTTGCGCAAAGGCACAGTGCGGCTGAGGGTTGTCGCGGCGCTTGCCATCGGAAGCGCTCCGGGCTCTTATCTGGGCGTAGGCTTTCTGGCTCACTTGCGAAACGTCTACGGCAATGGGGTCAACCACTTCATCACCGTTGCCGTCGGAGTTCTGCTGATTTGCATTCCGACTTTCTTGTTCTTCCAGAAGAAAATTGAAGACCGCGCCGCGTCAAAGCCGCCGACCATGAGGTCGTTCGCCTGGATATCACTTATTGGCCTGGTCGCTGGTTTTCTGGTGGGCATCACTTCCGTCGGTTCCGGCAGCATCGTCATGATGATGCTTCTGCTGTTCTACAGCCTTCAGCCGAAGGTTATGGTGGGAACCGACATTGTTCACGCCCTCATCCTTACAGGCGTTACCAGTCTTCTTCATTTTCGTTTGCACAACGTCGATCTTCACCTGGTGGGAGCGCTCGTGATGGGCTCAATCCCTGGAGGACTGCTCGGTTCTTACCTGAGCACGCGGGTCCCGGTTCCCTGGCTGCGCCGCATTCTTTGTGCAGTGTTGCTGGCTACGGGCGCCCGCATGTTAATGACTTAATCAGACTATGCATTCAAATTCATACGCACAAATATTGGAACGCATTCATTCCGCACTGGAAGCCTCCCGCAAGGTTTTCGCCCGCTTCAGCCCCGGAACTGTCGAGGCGGAATATAAAGTCGGGCATGATCCGGTCACCGAGGCAGATCGTGCCCTGGATGCGGTTCTACGCAAGGAACTTCTGCGCAACGGAGAAGGCTGGCTCTCGGAAGAGAGCGTGGACGATCCCATCCGGCTGGAGCACTCGCGGGTCTGGGTGGTTGATCCGCTCGATGGCACGCGCGAGTTTGTGCAAGGCATTCCAGAATTCTGTGTCTCGATTGGATATGTCGAGAATGGCCGTCCCGTTGCCGGAGGAATTTGCAATCCTGCCACAAATGAGATATTCCTCGGATCGATCGAATCGGGAGTCACTTATAACGGCGAGTCCGCGCAAGCAAGCCAGCGCAAAACGCTTGATGGTGCCCTGGTTCTGGCCAGCCGCAGCGAAGTAAAGCGCGGCGAATGGAAGGCGTTCGAGAATTGCAGTTTCAAGATCCGCCCCATGGGTTCCGTCGCCTACAAACTCGCGCTGGTTTCCGCAGGCCTGGCCGACGTTACTTTCACTCTGACGCCGAAGAACGAATGGGACGTCGTGGCCGGCGCGGCTCTGGTGCAGAGCGCGGGCGGCTTTGTGAGCACGCTGGAGAACACCGGCCTGATCGCCAATCGCCGCGACCCGCTGCTGTCGGGTCTGCTGGCCGGCGCACCGCTCTTGAAAGACAAACTATTCTCCCTTGTGGAGCCGCATATGAAGCTGGCCTCGTCGTCGATCGAAAAGTAAGCTGCCTGGAAAACCGAGTGACCGGGAAACTTTTCATCTTGCCCCCAGCCCTCGTCAGTGGTATTCCTGACTCTCTTCAGCGCACGCGAATATTTCTCGCGAAATACTGAATTTTGAAATTGCATCGTAACCTGACCACGGGGCAACCAATTGCCTGACGAAAATGCCGATGTCGACCCACTGAGACCAGCCCCGCTTGCCTCTTCGAGCGTATCGATTCCCGAAACCCTCGCCGCCCCCCCCGAAACGGAAGATCCCAACCGCCCCAAGCGCGTTCTCGGGTTCCGCGATCTGGTTTTGTTCTACGTGGTCACTGGTATCAGCCTTCGCTGGATCGCCACCGCTGCCGCCGCTGGCCCCAGCTCCATCGTCATCTGGATCGGCGCCTGGCTCTGCTTCTACACTCCTCTGGCACTTTCCGTGCTCGAACTGTCTTCCCGCTATCCCAGCGAAGGCGGTCTCTACGTCTGGAGCAAGCGCGCCTTCGGAGACTTCTCCGGCTTCATGTCCGCCTGGTCTTACTGGACCAGCAACCTCCCGTACTTCCCTGCCGTCCTCTATTTCGCCGCCAGCAACATTCTCTTCATACGCCAGAGCGCGTGGGAGCATCTCTCGAATAACGCCACCTTCTACGTCATCTTCTCTCTACTCACGCTGAGCGCAGCAACGGTGATGAACGTCGTCGGACTCGACGTCGGCAAATGGCTGCACAACGTCGGCGCACTCGCCATGTGGATTCCGGTGGGCATCGTCATTGTGCTGGGACTGATTGCGTGGCATCGCTACGGCTCCGCTACATCCTTCACGGTGCACTCGATGAGGCCCGGCACGCACTTCAATGACATCATTTTCTGGTCGGTCCTGACGTATGCCTTCAGCGGGTGCGAGACGGCTTCCTTCATGGGAGAAGAGATCAAGAATGCCCGCCGCTCCATCCCGTTCGCCCTGCTCTTCGGCGGTGTGACCGTTGCCTTCTGTTACATCGCGGGAACGGCGGCCATACTGCTGGCATTGCCCTCGACCGAAGTCAGCAGCCTGCAGGGACTGGTGCAGGCAATCTCGAAAACCGCCTCCCGCGTGGGTTTTCCCGGAGTGCTGCCGGTCACAGCGTTCCTGATCGCTCTCAGCAACATCGGCGCTGCCGGAGCCTACCTCGCCGCGGTCGCGCGCCTTCCCTTCGTCGCAGGCATCGACCGCTTCCTGCCGCCGGCATTTGGCAAACTGCATCCGCGGTGGAAAACCCCATGGGTAGCCCTGCTGACCCAATTCTTTCTAGGCGCGCTCTTCATTTTTTTGGGCCAAGCCGGAACCAGCGTCCAGGGAGCCTACAACGTTTTGGTCAGCCTGGGCGTGATCGTGAATTTCATTCCGTACATGTACCTGTTCGCCGCCATGATCAAACTGCAGCGCGATCCTGCGGGCCCCGATGTAATCCGCGTGCCCGGAGGAAGCGCGGTCGCCAAGTTGGTCGCCACCGTCGGATTGGTCACGACCGGGTTGACGATTCTCTTATGTTTGATTCCCCAACCGGACGAGCCCAACAAACCGCTGGCATTGCTGAAAATTGTGGGAGGGACCGGAGTGCTCGTACTCGTAGGTGTTGGGATATATATCGCCGGCAAGCGGCGAGCCGCGAGGGCTCTTTCCTAGAACGTGGTCGGCAGGAATGATGTGAGGACAGCCGCCCTCGGATGTCCGCCGGCGAAGCCCGGCTAGCCTACACCGGTGTCGCCGTCTTCCGCTCCGGATTGAAAAACGGCAGCCCGGTCACCTTAACATTCGTCTTCAGCCGGATTGCTTCAATCGTAATCTCCATCTGCAACTGCGTCCCTAGCTTCGAATGTTCGGTCTCCACACTGGCCAGCGCAATCATCTTCTTCAGGATCGGAGACCAACTGGTTGTCGTAGCCTTGCCGACCTGCTTTTCCCCCGAGTACAACGGCACCGCGACGCGCGAAGCCTGGCTCGGCGCAGCCGGAGTGAGGCCGTACCGCTCATAGAGCGCCTCAACGTCGGTCCAATCAACTTCCACGCCGACAAGTTGCCGAGGCACTCCGTTCTTCGCGTCCAATTCCAGGGCTTTCTTCCCAATGAAGTTTTCTTTCTCCAGATGCACCATCTTGCTGAAGCCCAACTCATACGGCGAATACTTCTGCGACGGAATCAGCGCCTTCTTTGAACTCGAGTAGTCAACTTCAATCAGCAACAACCCAGCTTCCACGCGCGCCACATCCAGCGCCAGCATGCCTGCTGCGTGCAGATCAAACTGTTTTCCTTTTTCTGCCAGCGCATCCCAAACCTTCACTGCATCGTTGGCCTCTTTTAATGGAACCCAGATTTCATACCCCAGATCGCCGGTATACCCCGTCCGCGAAATGTCCACCGGCACGCCTGAAATCTTGCCGCGAGTCACGCGAAAATATTTCAGATTCGCGATATCGGCGTCAGCAACAGTTTTCAAGAGCTTCGCAGAGGTCGGCCCCTGCAAAGCCAGCGCCGCAACTTTCTCGGAAATATCTTCGACCTGCACATCCATATTCAGGCCGTTCTGCCGAAACCATCGCAGGCTCGGGTCGGCCGCCGTCCAGCGATAAACATTTTCTTCCAGCCGCGAAATCGTCCCGTCGTCGATGACCTTGCCCTCTTCATCGCACCAGCAGCAATAAATCACCTGCCCCACTTTCACCTTATTAATGTCGCGCGTAATGACGCGGTTCACCAGCCGGGTCGCATCTTTGCCAGTAATCAGATATTTGTACAGCGGCGAAATATCAATCAGCGCCGCCGCATTGCGGATGGCGTTGTACTCGTGCTCGTGATGCACCTCATACACGCTGACCGTGTAGTACCCCGACCACTCGCGGTAATTCAAGCTCTGGCAAAGCGGAAAAGTTCTCTCGTGAAACGCGGTTCCAATAGGCAAGGGAATTACCTCGAAAAGATTTAGCTCGAAGCCGGATTATATGCGGTATAGTGGGCGCCGGGCAATGAAGATGCGGTCGTCTGATCTTGCAAAAGAGAATGCAATGAAAACTGTTGTCCCAATGCTGGCACTCGCCGCCTCATTACTCATGGGAACTTTGCCGATCGCTCGCGCAGACGCCGGAGTGTTCACAGGAAACGGGCAGAATTTACATCAGATCGCGTCGAAAACAGTCCAATTGGTCAGCATTGATGTAACGATTGTTCGGGGCCGCGGACCATTCCTTTATAACGGCACCGTGCCTGGCATGGACCGCGCGGAATATAGGTGCAAGTCCGTTCTTCGCAACCTACCGGACAAAGATGAGGATGTGCAGGTTGGCTTTCCTGTCGATTCCCAGTTCGCCAAAGGCACCAAGCCGGAATCTCCCAATGAGTCGCAGGATTGGGTACTCGAGTATGGCTTTATTGCGAGAGACGAGGCAACAACATATCACGTTGCCTTTGTCCACCGAAAGCCGGAAGGCGGGCCAGGAGACTTTGGGTCCGTTTTCGTATGGACGATGCATTTTCCCGCCCGCGAGTATAGAACCCTAATTGTTCAATACCAAATCCCGATGTCGATGGGGCTGGTACCACTGCAAAAGCAAGAGAGCGACGGATCTGCACCAGGCGTTTTTGGGCAGGAGTTCCTCAACATCGGCCAACTCGACATGGCCGGATATATCACGTCCACGGGTTCGTCCTGGGCGGGAAACGTCGAGATGGCCAAATTTACGCTGATTACGGAACCGTTCGAGCGCTACTTTGAGCACCGTGGAGTAACCGAGGAAGACAGCGCCGGATCGAGTCCGGAGGAGAAGGAGCAATTCAATTCCACATTTCCTGTGCGTCATCCTTGGTGGTTCAGGCGAATCGAACGCGAGGGTTGGCAAGAAGTTAAGGGTGGCGTGCAGTGGCAGTATAAAGACTTCAAGCCCAAGGACTCGATCGAGGTGCGTTACTACACGACACCATTTTCCACGCCTACCAGAAGAAACAGACGCTTTTGTCAACGGATTTGTGAAGGCTTTGGGATCCAAGGTGCCGGTCGCATCACAACTGGTTCACCTCAAACAGGTGCTGTTGGCGGTTTACGGCTGCGAACCGAACGATCAGGCGGCAAAAGCCTTCGTGTCCCAACAGCTATGGTACGAGCCGCGTAAGGACTGCTCCACAGCGCGACTCAACGTTGAGCAGCGGGCCGTCCTTCAGAAGAGCGATAGGCGAATGGCCGCAGCCGAACGGAAATGAGGTCCTTGTGGGGCCGGGATCCCGGCACGCCCGACGGCGTCAAAGACAGAATGCTTCGCCTTCAGCTAGAATGGCGGGATCTATGCGACGCCTTATCCGATGCACGATCCTTCCTAGCGGGCTCTGATCTCAGCCCATATCATTCCATTCGACGAGTATCGTTGCGTTTTCCTTATCAGGAACAGATCGGCACCAAGAAATCTGCAAGCGAACTGCAAAAGGCTAAGAGCTTATGGCCAATTCATACGACGTAATCGTAATCGGCGGCGGCCACAACGGTCTCGTTAATGCCGCCTACCTCGCGCGTGCCGGAAAGATAGTTCTGGTGCTCGAACGCCGTCATATTCTCGGTGGCGCCGCTTGTACCGAAGAAGTCTTTCCCGGCTTCAAGTTCTCCGTCTGCTCCTACGTAGTCTCGCTGCTGCGGCCTGAAATTATCCGTGATCTCGATCTCCCTCGGCACGGTCTCGAAATCCTCCCGCTCGATGGCACTTTCACTCCCATGCCCAGCGGCGATTATCTGTGGCGCGTGAACGATCACGGCAAAACTCACCGCGAAATCGCCCGCCACTCCCGTGTCGACGCTGAAGCCTACGACGAATTCGGCAAAGCCATGCAAGCCATGTGCCGCTTCGTCAAGCCGATCCTAAGCATGGTCCCGCCCGACCCCAATACGCTGAACCCGCGCGAACTGATGAAGCTTCTCTTCATCGGACGCCGCTTCCAGGGCATGTCGAGCCACGACAAATACAACCAGGTCCAGCTCATGACCATGAGCGCCATTGATTTTCTCGATCAGTGGTTCGAAACTGACGTCCTCAAAGCCACGATGTCCGCCTCCGGCATCATCGGTACATTCCTCGGCGTGCGCTCACCAGGCACAGCTTACGTTCTGCTTCATCACTACATGGGAGAAATCGACGGCGCATTCCGCGCCTGGGGCTTCGCCCGCGGCGGCACCGGAGCAATTTCAAACGCCATCGGCGACGCGGCCCGCGAAGCCGGAGTCGAGATTCGCACCCAGGCCGCCATCGCGAAAATCATCGTCAAAGATGGCAAAGCCAAAGGCGTAGTCCTCACCAACGGCGACGAGATTTATGCCGAAACAGTTTCCTCCAGTGTCGATCCCCGGCTCACCTTCAACAAGTTCATCGAAGCCGAACATCTTCCCGCGGACTTCCTCGAAGACATCAACCGCTTCAAGTACCGCGGATCTTCTGGCAAAGTGAACATGGCGCTCGACGCGCTCCCAAACTTCAAAGCCATGCCCGGACCCGGCGCGCACCTCCGGGGTGCAATCTCGATCTCACCCTCCGTCGAGTACATGGAGCGCGCCTACGACGACGCAAAGTACGGCAACTTCTCGCGCAAGCCATATATCGACATGGTCATCCCCTCGCTCACCGATCCTTCAGTTGCCCCGCCGGGCAAGCACGTGCTCTCCTGCTTCGTTCAATACGCGCCCTACAAGCTTCGCCCGGGACTCAACTGGGACGATCAGAAGGAAGCTTTCGGCGACACGGTGGTCAACACCATTGCCGAGTACGCACCCAACATCAAAGACATCATCCTGCACAAGCAGGTCATCACTCCACTCGATCTCGAACGCGAGTGGGGTCTGAGCGAAGGCAACATCTTCCAGGGCGAACTTTCTCTGGAGCAACTTTTCTTCCTGCGCCCCGCGCCCGGCTACGCGCGCTTCCGAACGCCCATCCAGAATCTCTATATGTGCGGCTCCGCCACGCATCCCGGCGGCGGCATCATGGGTGCACCCGGACGTCTCGCAGCTCTCGAAATCCTCAAAGACATCAAGGGAGCGGCCTGACTATGCCCGAGACCACCAGCGCGCGCGACATCGTCATCATCGGCGGCGGCCACAACGGCCTCGTCACCGCCTTCTACCTGGCGAAAGCGGGATTCAAACCCCTCGTACTCGAGCGCAGGCCGCAGGTCGGCGGCGCAGCGATCACCGATGAATTTCATCCCTGCTTCCGCTGCTCCACGCTGGCGCACACCGCGGGCCCAGTCCGTCCGGTGATCGTCCGCGACATGCAACTCGAAAAACATGGCCTGAGGCTGATCACGCCAGACACCTGCGTCACCGCGCTCTCGTCCGACGGCCGCGCCCTTTCGCTCTATCAGGACGAAGATAAATCCGCGCAATCGATCGCCCCCTTCTCGCAAAAAGACGCGACGAAGTATCCCGAGTTCGAGAAGTCGCTGGGAAAGATCAGCAAAGTAATCGCGGAAGCTCTGGCCACCACCCCGCCCGACATCGATCATCCGAGTGGTGGCGATCTCTGGAGCATGCTCAAGACCGGCCGCGCCCTGCGCAACCTGGGCAAGCGCGATATGTACCGCGTCCTGCGCTGGGGACCAATGGCCGTTGCTGACCTGGTGGCAGAATATTTCGAGACAGAACTACTACGCGCAGTCATCGCGGCCCGCGGAATTTTCGGCACCTTCCTCGGACCATGGTCGGCCGGAAGCAGTCTGCAGTTACTGATTCGCGCTGCTGGCGACTCTCATCCCGCAGGCTCGGCATTCTTCGCCGCTGGTGGCATGGGCGAGCTAACTCAAGCCATGGCCTCCGCCGCAAAAGCCGCCGGAGCCGGGATTCGCACCGCCGCCGAAGTCATCGAGATTCGCGTCAAAGACGGCGCCGCCACCGGCGTGCTGCTCTCGACCGGTGAAGAAATCAGTGCCCGTGCCGTAATTTCCAACGCCGACCCCAAGCGCACCCTGCTCAAACTCACCGATCCCACACATCTTTCTCCTGACTTCGTGCAGAAGTTGCAGCACTACCGCGGCAACGGCACGGTAGCTAAAGTGAACCTCGCGCTCTCCGCCCTGCCGACCTTCACCGCCTTGAAAAACGGAGATGGCGCCGCGCTAAAGGGACGCATTCACATCGGTCCTGAAATCGATTATCTGGAGCGCGCGTTCGACGAATCGAAGTACGGCAACTTCTCGCGCCAGCCCTATCTCGAAGCCACCATTCCGTCGCTGACCGATCCCACGCTCGCCCCCGCCGGTAAGCATGTGATGTCGATCTACATGCAGTACGCGCCTTACAAACTGAAGGGCGACTGGGAAGATCAGCGCAAGGCGCTCGGCCAAACGGTGGTACAGACGCTGGCACAATATGCGCCGAACTTGCCCGAGATGATCTTGACTCATCAGATCATCACGCCGCTGGATCTGGAAGAAGTCTACGGATTAACCGGCGGCCAAATTTTCCACGGTGACCTCGCACTCGACCAGTTCTTCACCATGCGCCCACTGTTAGACTGGGCACGCTATCGCACGCCTATCAAAAACCTTTATCTTTGCGGCAGCGGGACGCATCCCGGCGCGGGCTTGACGGGAGGCTCGGGCGCGAATGCAGCGCGAGAGATATTGAAGCATTTGCGGAAGTAATGAGGTCAGTGTGTGAAGAAAAAGAAGAGCGCCAAACCAACAAAGGCCCCTAAAACAATAAGCGATTACCTCCTGCTTGTCCCGGAACCCGCCCGCACCACCTTGAAGAAAGTTCGCGCGGTCATTCGCTCCGTCGCACCACCCGAGGCGACCGAGGGCATCAGCTACGGCATCCCAACGTTCAAATACAAAGGAATGCTGGCCAGTTTCGCCGCATTCTCGGAACATTGCAGCCTTTTCCCCGGTGCGGGGCCGACCATAGAATTCAAGAACGAACTCAAGAACTTTCAAACATCGAAAGGCACCATCCGCTTCGCACCGAATAAACCTCTTCCGGCGACCCTTCTGAGAAAGCTACTGAAGGCGCGGATCGCAGAGAACGAACGCAAGACACGCCGCTGACCGCGTCCCTTTAGCATGAAGAACTCCGCCATCCTGCTAGTCAGTTGCCCCGACGCCAAAGGCGAAGTCGCCACCATCGCCGACTTCGTCTACCGTCACAATGGCAACATCCTGCATGCCGACGAACACGCCGACGAGGAATCGGGTCTCTTCCTCATGCGCGTAGAGTTCGATCCCAAAGACTTCGACATCGACCTCACGGGTGAAGACCTCGCCGATTTTGCCAAACATTTCTCGCCCATCGCCGATAAGTTCCGGATGAAGTGGCGCCTGGCGCAGTCCTCGCATCGCCCCCGCATGATCATTCTGGTCTCGAAGTACGATCACTGCCTCGTCGATCTCCTCTACCGTCACCAGAGCAGCGAGCTAGCCTGCGAGATCCCGCTGATCATCTCCAATCACCCCGATAACCGACCCATTGCCGACTTCTACAAAATCCCGTACTCAGTCGTTTCCATCACAAAAGACAACAAGCAGCAGGCCGAAACCCAAATCCACTCGCTGATTGAAGCCCACAAAGCCGATTTCGTGGTCCTCGCCCGCTACATGCAGATTCTCTCCAACGACTTCGTCAATCGCTATCCGCAACGCATCATTAACATCCACCATTCGTTTCTGCCCGCCTTCGTCGGCGCCCGTCCATACCATCAGGCCTTTGAGCGCGGCGTAAAGCTGATCGGCGCAACCAGCCACTACGTCACCAAGATCCTCGACGATGGGCCCATCATCGAGCAGGACGTGGTCCGCGTCTCCCACCGCGACACCGTCGAAGACCTCATCCGCAAAGGCCGCGACCTTGAGAAAGTCGTGCTCTCCCGCGCCGTTCGCTGGCACGTTGAGAATCGCGTTCTTCTTTACGGCAATAAGACTGTCGTGTTTTGACGGGGCGGCTTTAGACTTCCACGAGAGATTCCTCCAGGCGACGCGGAAGTCCATGTACCTCCAGAAAAACGGAAGCAGCACGTAATGGTCCCACTCCGGTAGTAACTTGCAGTACCCAATGACTTTCGTCTTTACTTGAACAGCAGTAAAGAATTCCCCCAATCGACGGGGAGGATCTCGCTCGCGGAGCGTCTCTTTGGCCGAGGACCTTAAGTTTGAGCTGGCGATCCTGGCGACAGTCCAGGGTTTTTATCAAAAACTGTTACGCGACTCGCTCGGTGGACATGTTCCCATTCCGAGCGGGCTCGATGAGGTCTCGCTCCGCCACTCCGAAGACGATCTGCCGGAAACTCTTTCCCGGATGTATCGCTGGCTGCATCTGCTCGACATGGCTATCACGCCCGCCATGCTGCGCCAGGCGCTCACGCCCGACACGGATTCGGAAGTCGCCGAGGCTCTGCTGCGCTACTTCGTGCGGCGCCGCGAGGCCAGTGAAGTCAACCGCGACAAAACCGATTTGATTTGCACATTCCTTTACCGCCATCCTCGCGTCCAGGGTCAGTGGCAGCAACATGGCTATGGACTGGACGGAGCCTTGCCGCTTTCTCCGTTTGAAATTGCACTCATCGAGATTCTCGCCGATACCGACGTGCCCTCGTTGCCCGAAGAACACGTGCAGTTGCTGCGGAACTTCGATCCCTTGCGGGAAGAGATTGCCCGCTATCGTGATTTCAATTCGCTGATCGATTCCGGCATTGTTTCGCGAGTGCGCGAGTTGAAGCGCTGGCTGGATGCATCGTTTTATCATCCCGGTGTTCTGGCCACAGTTGCGGCGCACAATGCCGCGTTCGGCGCGCGCTTTGACCAGCTCTTCGCCAAGGCGCTGGGAGAGATCAAGCAATTCGCCCAGGCTCTCGACGAAATGGGCGGCAGCATTCTAAGCACAGTCGACGGCGTAGAAGTCACGGTCGAACACGTAGCCGCGATCGAGCAGAAAGAAATGCTGCAGGCCGACTACAACGGTGCTCTCGAAAAATTTCGCCGCGTCTCTCGCTTGAAAAAGGAACTGGACCGACGCCCGCCCATTCGTCGGTCGCTGCTGGCACCTGCGGCCGGAGACAAAGCACGGACTTCCGGCGGAGCGGCTGCGGCTGCCAAACCCGCACGGATTGCCGCGGCCAAAGCGCCCGTTGCAGCTCAGGCCTTCCAGCCTCCGGCAATTACGGCCCAGCAGATTTCCGCAGAAGAAAGCAAACTGCGGCGCGTGGAGGAATCGATTCGTGTTTTCGTCCGCGTGGCCGATCCTAAATACCGCCAGATTGTGCCCATGCGCTTCTTCAATCTGACGCTGACCACGCCCGAAGCCGAAGCCTACAACGCCAGCTTCCTCGAAGAGAAGAGCCTGCGCGCCGATGTCGCACGCAGCCTGATTCGCCTGGTTTCCTGCATTGCCCGCGTCAACACCGAACTTGAAGAACTCAAACGCAGCCAGAGCATGTCTTCGCTGTGGAAGCTCCACGCCGACGCGCTGGTAGTCTTGCTCGACGTCGCCAGCGCTGCCACCGAAGAAGCCGCAGGCGTGGCCAAAACGGCCGAAACCAAAGATGCGGCGTCGGCCAAGGCTATCCACGAAACCGTGCAGAAACTGCGCGAGCGCTCTGATCTGGCCGTGAAAGCTCTAGCCCATCCGGGGAGCTAAGGCAGTTCTCAGTCCTCAGTGTAATCCCTGTTTTCGCCAACCATCCCGTATCCCTTAGAATCGGTGTGAATTCCACGTTCACCTGAGGCACCAACATGCAAATGATTCATGGGCTCTGTTGTTTGCTTTTACCGGTCACTGCTGCCTTGGCGCGGCGTTCCGCTCCAGGAAGCGACGCGCTGATTGGCACGTGGCGAGTGGTGGAATTTGCCGGTCTTGATAAGGATGGCAAGTGGCAATACCGATTCGGTGAAACTCCGCAGGGATACTTCGTCTACGATGCAACCGGGCACGTACACGTTCAGATCATGAAGGTTCCCCCGCTGGCGCCTTTTCCAGAAGCAAACGTCGCCGAAGGTGCGCCGCCCTCAGCCGAGCATGCCCTCGCTGCTTACAACGCCTATGTCGCTTACTTCGGCACCTACATCGTGGACGACAACAATCATGTGGTCACTCATCATGTCGAAGGAAGCCTGGCGCCGGAGTTCACCGGCACTGACCAGCCGCGCCCCTTCAAACTCGAAGGCGACCGGCTGGAGATCGGCGATGGCAAGACCTGGCGACGTGTGCTGGAGCGTGTGCGCTGATTTTGGAGGGCAGGTTCCGTTTCGATAGATTTAGGCCGTCTTGGTGAGGGCGGCACGAATCCGCTCGCCCACGATCTCGTCTTCGCCGGGCTGCAACATCCACACCCCAACCACGAGCGTGTTCGCATCCGATGGGATGCCCTGGTTGGGCTTTTGGCCGGTGTTCGGGTTCAGCTCAATCGAAGGCGTCCCCTTGCGCAAAGCTTCGACGATCTGACTCGTGGTGACGCCAGTGACTGCCGGGTCGAAGCGTACGAGGAGATGTGGAACGTGGTTGGCGATCTTCGGAACCACCGTCTCCGTCCTGACCGAAGGGACGCCTTTCACAGCACCGGCGATGAGATCGGCCCGCTTCTGGTAATCGCCTTGCATCGACTCTTCCGTGTGCGAGAGAACCCAGTCGACCGCCGCAACCATGCCCACAATCTGCTCTTTCGCCACCTTCATGCCGCGGCCGATTCCGTCTCCCGGATTATTGTTCTCATGGGCCAGGTCCGTCAGGATCTTCCGGCCGAGAAGCAGGCCCGCGTTTTGTGGACCGCGCATTCCCTTGCCCCCGGAAAACGCTACCAGGTCGAAGCCCATGCCGGTGTACTTCCATAGATTTGAGATGGGAGGCATGTCCGCGGCTGCGTCCAGGTGGCACGGAATCTTGTACTCGTGGGCCACGCGCAGCCACTCTTCTCGACCAATCTGCGCGCTGGCTGCGATCCCATCATCGTCTTCCGCGGCATTGAAAAAATTCGTCATCACTGCATTGCCCGCGCCGCACGCGCGCTTATAGTCGTCGAGCCTGACCACCTCCGTCACTCGCGCGCCGCAGAGATACATGGCACGGTCATACTCATAGCGATGCGCACGCTGCACGATGACCTGGTTCTTCTTCCCGTCAATCGCCTGCGGCATGTCCACAATATCTGTGATGTGGTTCGCATACTGCATACACGCGGCTGCCGCCAGGCTGATGGCGCCCGAGGCTCCCGAAGTCACGACTGCTCCCTCGCACTTCAGGCGCTGCGCAATGTACTCACCTGCCTTCCGCTGCAGATCGTGTAGACGGACAGGATGAAGCGCGGCCTTCTGGACTGCAGCAAGAACCTCCGGCGGCATGCAGGCAGCAGTCAGCGTTGTATACGTTCCGGCGGCGTTGATAATTTTGGTCACGCCAAGCTTGTCGTAGTAGTCCTCACCATCGGACGATGTCGTCGGCGAGGCAATCGACGAGGCCATCGATGACGAAAGAGCCTTGGCGGAGGAAATCAGAGGCGCGGCGCCCACAACTGCGGCAAGGGAGCTGGCCCAGCGAAAGAAGCGACGGCGGGAGGGAAAACCTGCTCGAGATTCAGTCGATGCCGACATCCTGATCGCTCCTCTCAGTTATTGACTTGGCCAGTTCAACTATTCCGGCGTTAAGCGAAAGGCTAAACCGGCGGCGGAAGCATCACGAGCTTTTTTATCTCCGCGCCAAGCAGATCGAAATGGCGCACATTCCACGTATAGAGATGGTCCGCGCCCGCCTTGAGGGCGCATGCCGCGACCACGCCGTCATAAACGGCGCCACCCACGATTCCCAGCTGTGCCATGCGGCGAATGGCGGCGCAGTACTCATCACCGTCAAGCCAAACCAGGGTAAACCGATGCTCGATTCCCTGCAGCATCAAACTTGCGCCTTCGGCACTCAGCCGCTCTTTTCCGGGATAACGCGTGAAGGTTGAGTATGCTTCCGCCAGGCTGTGGGCCGCACAAGCCGCTTGCTTGCGAGTCGCAGACGCAAACACCGGGAAGCTGCGGGCATGGTGTGGATGGTCGGGCAGGAGCGCCGCAACCAGGACGGTGGTGTCGAAGAACCAGTTCACCGGGATTTCTTCCGTCGCGGGCGGCGCGCGGGCGGATTGCCCATAAAGCTCAATTCGCGCTCGCGGCGAATCTGGCGCAGCGTTTCACCGGTAGCTCCGGCGGGGATCGGCTCCCCGACGCCGAAGACCCATATCCCTTGTTTCTGGTGCAGCCCAACTCCGCCCCTTCGAGGGCGGAGCACGATGCGATCTTCCGAACTTTCCAGTTCCAGCGAGTCGCCCGCGCGGAGTTGCATTTCGTCGCGAACCGGCTTGGGCAGGACGACCCGTCCCGCTTTGTCGAGGGTTAGGGTGGTTGTCATGGATGCCATTGTACAATGGTATTTGGTGCTTTGAAATGCCATCATCTATTTGGGACAAACCCTGGAACGGGGAAAGTAGGTGAACGCCCATGGACACCGCGACAGACATTCTGAATGGATACGGGGCGAATTCGCGGTTCTCTCTGGGCACTCCCAAGGAAGTCTGGAATCAATAACCATACGGTTCGGTTCAGCCACCGTTTTGTGCACGTTCAATTCGGAGGTTTTGCCTTTCCAAATTGTGTCACGTACATTTCGCCGCGCGCACCATCGGGCCTACCACCCAGTTGGCGTCTGATCGCGACTACACTCACACCTCCTATCTTCGATTGGAGCGTGAGGAGTCGATGCTCGCAGGGGTTGAAGCCCGCGTCTTTATTGGTTCCGGGTGGCACGGCTGAAGCCGTGGCCTTCCCAAACGGTTCCAGGAAAAAATGAGTTGTTGCGGCGCAGGCAACCGCCGGGCTTCGCCCGGCGACAGCCGAGGATGGGTGTCCCCACACGGACACTGATGTCTTACGGCTGATGGCTAGTTAATATCGAACTGCTCCTGATGCAGCGCGGGATCGCTCTTCACGATGATGGTGCGCTTGGTTAGTTCTTCCATCTCGTTCAGCAGGCGGCCATTGTTGGCTTTCAGTTCCTTGGCCACATCCGGATGTACGCGCAGCATCACGTCTTCGTGTTCCAGATGTTTCGCGATCTTGCGCATCTCCACGTAAATCTCGTTCGCCACTGTGGTAAGCGACTTCACGTAACCCGTCGATTGGCAATAAGGACAAGGCGCGCCAATCGTACGTTCAAGCGACTGTTTCACTCGTTTGCGTGTAATGGCAACCAGCCCGAAATCGTTGAACTGCAGCACCTTCGACGGCGCGCGGTCATGGCGAAGTTCCTCTTCCAGAGCCTGCATCACGCGCTGCCGGTTGCGGCGCTCATCCATATCGATGAAGTCGATGATGATAATGCCGCCCAGATCGCGCAGCCGAATCTGCCGCACAATCTCCTTGATCGCGTCCACGTTGGTTTTGACGATCGTATCTTCAAGGCGCGAAGTCTTGCCGACGTACTTACCGGTATTGATGTCGATTGCCACCAGCGCCTCGGTCTGGTTGATCACAATGTAGCCGCCGCTCTTCAGCCAGACTTTCGACTTGAGCGCCTTGTCCATCTCTTCTTTCAGGCCGAATTGCTCGAACAGGGGCGTCTCTTTGGTAAAGAGCTTGACGCGCTTCACCAGGCCGGGCTGAAAGCGATTGAAGAAGCGCAGAATGCGCTCGTATTCCGGCTCGGTATCGACCCAGATCACGGAGAAATCGGAAGTGACCTGATCGCGCAAAACGCGCTCGACTACGTTGAGATCGTGATAGATCAACGCTGGGGGCTTCGAAGCCTCCGAACGCGTTTTAATGTCGTTCCACAAGCCCTTAAGAAAACGAATGTCAGCCCGCAGTTCGTCTTCACCCGCGTTCTGCGCGGCGGTGCGGACGATGAAGCCGCCGTGGCCGTTTTCGCGCTCGCTCATCACGATGCGCTTCAGCCGCTGCCGCTCTTCATCCGAAGCAATCTTTCGCGACACCCCGGTATGGTTCACGGTCGGCATGTAGACCAGGAACCGCCCCGGCAGCGCGATGTGACTCGTGATGCGCGCGCCTTTCTTGCCGATGGGCTCCTTGGCAATCTGTACCAGGATTTCCTGGCCTTCCTTCAGCAGATCGCTGATCTTCGGAACCTCGCGCTCCTCACGGCGTGGGAAACGGCGCCCGCCACCTCGGCGCCCGCCGCGCTGCCGGTCGAAACCAGGACGTGGACGCGGTGCGCGCTGGGTGTAACCAAACGTTCCTGCCGGAGCGCGAACCTCGGCCCGGGCATCGACTGTGCCGGTGCCACGCGCTTCGGCGTCGAGCAGAGCCTCGGCCTCGGCCTGCGCCTCTTCCAGTTCCAGTTCCTCGTTATCTTCCTCACCCTCCGCAGTTCCCTCAGCGGTAGGGGCTACTCCCGCGTCGGCCAACGACGCCATATGGATTTCATCCACAGTTTCACGGACCTCGGAAAGCTGGCCGGCCGCGCGAGTCTCTTCTTCAAATTCGTCGTAGCCTTCATCCGACGATTCTTCGTAACGGACGGTGTCCGCTTCTTCCTCGTCGATGGTCTCCTCTTCCAGCGTTCCCGGGGCCGCAAAAACCGGAGCCGCAAAAACCGGGGCTTCTGATTCGCGGGCAGGAGGCGCTGGCCGATCCGAATGCTCGAATCGAGTCGCCCTCTCGTTTTCTTCTACGACAAGCTCTTCCGTAATCTCTCGAGCGTCGCTGGCCGCAGTCGAAGCAGCCGCGCTCGCCAGTTCTTGCCTGCGAAATTCGCGGTTCCAGTCGACTGAAGTTGATGCGGTGGGATCTTTTTGCACGTCGCGTGAGTCGTGCTCCTGCACCTCTCCCGCAACCGGAACGGAGCTGGCACGGGCAATGGCGCTAGCACCAGCAAAGATGGGTTCGTCGTCCGGGAAAGTCGCCGCCACCGGGGCCGCAGGCGTGGAGACGGACACTGAAACCGGAGTGAAACTCGTTTCAGTTGCAGTATCCGGCGAACGACGCTCCTGCGCCACCTGGGGCTGCGCCAGCCCACGGTACTTAGAGATCGACTCGCCGGGAAGTAATATCGGTTGATAGCCTGCGGGTGGTCCGAACTGCTGGGACCTGCCTGATTCCTGGACTCGCGGAGCGACTGGAGCGGGAACACTCTCGATCGAAGGCCGGGCAAACCGCGGCTCCGGACTCCGCTCGCGCCCGTCGTTTCTCGGTTCGCTGCGTCCCTCGTTGCGACCATCGCCGCGTCCGTCGCGGCGTCCGCCACGGCGGCGGCGCCGTCCTCGAAAACCTCCGCGCTCTCGGTCCGCGCCCTCCGAAGAACCCTGCGCCGCGCCCGAGGCTGCCGGATGCTGGGCTTCATGTTCCCCGGCCTCTGAAGTCTGATCGAAAACTGGTTGGCTTTCTCCGGTGCTTACCGCCGGTCTTTCGATGTGCTCTTCAGCCTCTTGAGCGGTTGTACTCTGCCCCGTTTGTGGCCGCAGATCTTGCACTCCGCGATTTGCCGGCACGATGTCGGTTAAATCCTCGTCGTGCTCTTCCAACTCCATAAAGTCGGAAACGTAAAGGAAGGCGTCGCGCTCCAGGCCGATGTCGACGAAGGCAGATTGCATTCCAGGTAGCACCCGCGTGACGCGGCCTTTGTAGATGGACCCCGCCAGGGTGTACTCATTTTCGCGCTCGAGGTAGATTTCCGCGAGCAGATCGTCTTCCACCAGCCCCACCTTGGTTTCGTGCGGTGTGGAAGAGACAAATAACTCTTTGTTCATTGATACTCCGGTCCCACTCTGACTCACTTAAGTCGAGCGGGCTTCACCGGGGCGGAGCGAGGAAGGAACTGGGAGGATTGGGCGTCGCGATGCTGGCCCCGCACGGGGGACGGCTGGGGCCAGGGAGGTTTCTCCCTAACCGAATCCGCTGCACAAGCTTGGGTATCTTTTGCACTGTTTCGCTTTGCGCCTGCCAGCTTTGTGACCGCACTCTCAGACCGTTTCCGGTCGGGGGGCCGTTTCCCTGCCAGCAGCGCTATAGCTTCAATCCTGCCCGGCCTTCAAATGCTCGACTAGCCGGTGAAATGCCCCCTTTACGCGAGGGCGATCGATGTTTTTGGGGCTGCGCCTTCTGGCGCAGCGACTGCTCCCTGCTGTCTTCCAGATTCACGAATCAGGTTCAGGAATCCTGTTCAGGAATCCAGTTCAAGAATTGTGAACCTTTGATATTTAATCCCGTTGGATTAGCCGGCTCTTCTTCTTTCTTCACCCGGCTAATTCACAAAGCGGCGCATTCGAACGTTCATTACCATGCCCAGCGCCAGGAACATGAACAACACCGAAGACCCACCATAACTCATCAGCGGCAGGGGTATTCCGGTGACCGGCATAAAACCGACCACCATGCCGACGTTGACCAGGATATGGAAGCTAAGCACAGCCACCACACCCATCACCACGAACGTGCCAGCGCGGTCGGGCGCCGTTTGCGCGTTCTGGGTCAAACGCATCAGCACTATGAAGTATAACAGCAGAACCCCAAGAGCACCTACGAATCCATGCTCCTCCGCAAATGCTGCAAAGATAAAATCCGTTTGTGGGACAGGCAGGAAAGCACCGTGTGTTTGCGAGCCTTTCCCGCCCCACAGCCCGCCCGAACCCACCGCAATCTTGGATTGCTCAACTTGATACCCCGATCCTTGAGGATCGTCTTCCGGGTGCTGGAAACTGGTAAGCCGCTGCTTCTGGAAAGACTTCAAAATGTGAACCTGAGGGACAAAAAACACCGCTCCGACCGCCACCCCGGCCAGCAGAGCTACGGCCAATCCCTGCCTCCACTGCAACCCGCCCAGAAACACTCCCATCACGGCGATTGGCACATAGGTCAGGGCCGTGCCCAGATCTGGCTGCTTCATGACCAGCAGCATCGGAATCACGACAATGGCCCCAGCCTTCATGAAGTCCGGCCAGGAAAGCTCCCGGTGCCGCAAGTCGGCGAAAAACTTCGCCATCGCCAATATGAGGATCAGCTTCACCCATTCGGACGGCTGAAAGTGATTCCCGCCGGGCATCTTGATCCAGCGCTTCGCCCCAAGAAACTTCTGCCCAAACAGCAGCACAGCCACCAGCGAAGCAACCGCCGCAATGTAAAACCAGTGAATTCGCTCCAGCAGGACCTGGTAGTTCACCGCACTGATCAGGAACATCGCCCCCACGCCCCCCAGAACCCAGTAAATCTGCCTCAGGTGGGAGCCGGCAAACTTGGTGTGCACGGTGGCGCTGTGGATCTCCATCACCCCGAGCCCGCAGATCATGAGGACAAAGATCAGCAGCAGCCAGTCGAAATCGCGAAATGAAACGTAGCGTGACATCAGTTCTCAGTTCTCGGTTCTCGGTTCTCAGTTCCCAGTCGTGGCACTTTTTTTACACTGTCATCCTGAGCGGAGCACGCTGGTTCGCGAAGCGAAGCAGTATGCGGAGTCGAAGGATCCCTTCCAGTTCGCCGCCATCGCAAGCCCGAAAGGGCATCCTCTTCGCGACGACAATTCACCGCATTCCCGGAGCAGCCGTTGCCACAGCCAATGGCCTCTTCGTGACCTCGAGAAAGAAACGCCCCGCCTTCAACTCTTCCTTGTCTAGGTCCCCGCTCGTCTCCGGTATCGTCCAGACGGCACCTACTTCAACTGTTGCGGACTTCGATTTCTCGGCCAGCTTCGCAGGCTGCCGCCGTTCTTCGTCAACGAATGCCTTGATCACCTTTGCCGCGGTCCGTGCAGCCAGGTAGCCATGCTCACCTTCTTCGAGCAGCGCGCAGACCACGATCTCCGGATTCCGCCGCGGTTCCACTCCTACGAACCAGCCGTTATCTTTGAAGTTCGCCTTGCCTGCTGCGCCCAGCCTCGCCTTCAATGCGTTGCTAATGGTCTGCGCACTGCCTGTCTTGCCCGCGAAGTCTATGCCTTCAAGATGGGAGAGTTTCGCAGTCCCCCCCATCGGGTTCTCGGGAGTCGCCGGATTGACAACATCCGCCATCGCATCGGTGATGATCTCCCAATTCCTGGGGTCGATCGGCACGGTCGTTCCGTCGGGCACATTGGACGCTGGAATCAACCCAGGTGGAAGATCGCTGGGGTTGGTCACATGTGGCCGCACCAGCCGCCCTCCGCTGGCGATAGCGCCAATGGCTCGCGCCATCTGGATCGGCGTGGCCGCGATCGCTCCTTGTCCAATGCCGACAGAAATGGTTTCTCCCGCAAACCATTTCTGCTTGAAGTTGCGGATCTTCCATTCTTCCGACGGCATCACCCCGCTGACTTCCTGGGGCAGATCGATTCCCGTCTTCTGCCCGAGCCCGAACGCCATCGCGTACTTGGCAATTTTCTCGATTCCGAGTTTCTCCGCCAGCGTATAAAAGAACACGTCGCAAGACTGGTAAATCGCCTTAGTGATGTCTGTAATCCCATGTGTGCGGTGTTCCGCCAACACCCAGCACTTAAAGTAGCGTCCGTAAAACTCCGCGCCGCCCGTGCAGTCGACCTTCAGATCCTGCGCGATCCCTTCCTGCAGCCCCGCCGTGGCCATGATGATCTTGAAGGTGGAACCGGGCGCCAGTTGCGCCTGAATGGCCTTGTTCAGCAGCGGATGATCTTCATCGTTGACCAACTTGCTCCATTGATCGCGCGACACCCGCACCGCAAAATCGTTGGGATCGAAGGTCGGCCGGCTCACCATCGCCAGGATTTCCCCGGTGCGTGGGTCCATCGCTACAATCGCGCCGTTCTTGCCGTCCAGGGCTTCTTCCGCCGCGATCTGCAGATCAATGTCGACCGTGAGCTTCAATTGTTTTCCAGGGATCGCATCGGTTTCCCCCAGCAATCCCACCTCGCGGCCATGGCTGTTCACCAGCGCCCGCCGTGCTCCATTCGTGCCCATCAATACGTTGTTGTATTGCCGCTCCACGCCAGAGACTCCCACCACATCGCCCGGGCTGTAGAGTTCGAACTGCGGCTGGTTCAGCATGTCATCCGTCACTTCGCCCACGTAGCCGATCAGGTGCGCCATGAACCCGTTGCGCGGATACAGCCGCCGGTGCGCCACGATCGTGTCCAGTTCCGGCAATTCGTTGCGATGCGCATCGATGAAGGCCAGCTCGTCCGGAGTGATGTCTTCCTTCAGAAAGATCGGCTGGTACTGCGGTATCGCGGCGAAGTGGCGAATCCGGGCGCGCACTTCCTCTGCATCCAGGTGCAGACCCTGGGCAATCAGGTCGGCATCCGCATTGAGGTCGCGGGAAGAATCGCGCAGCAGCAGCGCCGAAAATGACGGATAGTTGTCTACGATGATGCGCCCTTCACGGTCCAGAATCTTGCCCCGCGGCGCGAGAATCGGAACGTTGCGGATGCGGTTCTTTTCCGCCGCCGACGCATAGTACCCGCTCTCCATCACCTGCAGCTTCCACAGTCCGTAAGCCAGCACCAGGAAGATGGCCAGGATGATGTACTGCGCCGCGGTCAAGCGGATGGGCGATACTTTGTCGTCACGACCGAACATCAGTTCTCAGTTCTCTGTTCTCAGTTGTTGAGCGATTCGCCACGCGGATCGCAATTTCGTCTCTGGGTCGAGGAATGTAAGTCAATTCTAGCTCGAAGGACGCCGACGCGCGTGGCCGAAGGGTAACGTAGGTCACTAGTGCTTAACTGGGAACTGACAACCGAGAACTGAGAACTGGTTTCAAGTCCTCTGCTTGAACTTGTCCAGCACAAAGTACAAAGCCACGCCCACCACAGCGTTCGCCAGTCCGGCGAGGATTCCCCGGCTCCAGCTCCAGTTCAGAGTCAAACTGACCATATAGCGAGCCACCCCGAAATATACCGCGGCGTGAATCAGATAAAACCCCAGCGTCACCAGCAGGCGCGTGCCAGCGTTCTCCACGTCAAGCTTGACGCCCAAGGACGACGCCAGGTACCCCACCACTGTCTTCGCGATCCCGTAGATTCCAATCGGATATGGCCCCAGCATGTCCTGCACCAGTCCGATCGCTGCTCCGGTCAGCAGTCCGGAAATCGGGTTGCGCCGCGCCATGCCAAAGTAAATGGTTACCAGCAAGGGCAAGTCGAAGATGGAAAAGAATGGAAGCCGTCGCGGCAGGAACGCTTGCAGGAAAAGCGCCAGCAAAGGCACACCCACCGTCACCGGAATGCTGAACCGGTAAACCTCAATCTGCTCCTCTGATGTGTAAGTAATGGGCACGCTAGTGGGGATTATCTGCGGTGGCAGCGGGGGAAGGAGCAGTTTGCGGAGCCTGGGGCTGCGGGGCTTGGGGCTGCGGAGTCTGGGTCTTGGGCTGCGTCTTTGCCGGTTTCGCCGGGGAATTCGCAGAGTTCGAAGTAACGCTCGAGTTAACTCCCGAGTTAATTCCCGAACTGGCGCTCGAAGCGCCGTCAGCTGCGCCGCTCGCGGGCCGCGCTCTCACGGTCGCGCCGCCAGCAGCAGCCGGTGCTGCCGCAGGCTTCCCGGCCAACTTCGTCACAGGAGTGACCGCAGGCTTGCCTACGCTGTTCGGCTGCTGCTTCGCTCCAGTGTTTCCTGCCGGAACGGCTCCCGCGACCGCTGCGGGCTTATCCGGCACCGAAGGCAGCCGCCGCGCCAGAATATCTGCCGCGCGCACGCTGGCGCCGCTTTCCGCCAGTGCTTCCCGCTCCTGCTTTTCAGTTACGACCAGCACTTCCTCCAGGCGGCTCAAATCGGCCGCTGGCTTCACCTTGATGCTCAGAAACAAGTCCTTCCCCGGACCTGCTTTGCTCACTGTACCCACCGGCAATCCCTTGGGAAAGATCTGGTCGCCACCACTGCTGAGCACGGTTTCTCCCGGAACAACTTGCTCGTCACTCATCACCCGTTCCAGAATCAATTCGCCGTTGGGCGTTCCGCGCAGCACGCCCTGTAACCGCGACTTTTCTAGAAATACGCCCACCCCGCTGCTCTGATCGTTGATCATCAGCACCAGCGAGGTCGAAGGATAGACCAGCCACACTTTGCCCACGATGCCGCCCGCCGTAATCACTGCCATATCGGGCTTCAGACCGGCGTTTTCGCCTTTGTCGATAAAGATGGACCGGGAGAGATCGCTTCCGCTCGACCCAATCACCTGGGCCCCCACGGTCTTCGAGATGAACTGCTCCTTAAATGCCAGCAGAGACTGCAACCGGTGTGCCTGTGTGGCGTCTTCGCTCAGCCGGACCTGCTCCAGCCGCATCTGCTCGATCTGATCTTTGAGTTGGCGGTTCTCGGCCCGAACCCCGCGCAGGAAAAAATAGTCGTGCAGCAGATTGTTGCCGCCATTCTGCACCCAGACCAGCCCGCGTTCGAAGGGAGTAATCGCGCCCACCGCCCAGACGCGGATCAGACGCGTGTTCTCCGCGTCGGCGCTGCGCTTCACCTGCACCGCCAGGCCCAGCACCTGCAGAAACAACACTCCCACCAGAATGGTCAGGTTGCGGTAGCGGCCAAGTACGGATTCCATAAAGCAGTTGCCAGTTCCCAGTACCCAGTTGCCAGTCTGTAGCGCCGACGTCCTCGCCGGCTGTCGCGACGCCGTCTCGGCCTCGCACCCATGCAGCCTTGTCTGGGTACTGGGTACCAGGTACTGTTGCTACTCGATCGAGATCTTGCGCAGCAGCTTGAAGTCACTGAGCATCTTGCCCGTGCCCAGCACCACGCTGCATAGCGGATCGTCGGCGATCGAGACCGGCAGGCCGGTCTCTTCCCGGATGCGCTTGTCCAGATTCTTCAGCAGCGCCCCGCCTCCGGTCAGCACAATGCCGCGGTCGCTGATGTCGGCCGAAAGCTCCGGCGGCGTACGCTCGAGAGCCACACGGATCGCATTCATGATCGTTGAGACACACTCGCTGAGCGCCTCGCGAATCTCGCCGTCATCCACTGTAATGGTTTTCGGAACACCTTCAATCAGGTTGCGGCCTTTGATCTCCATGGTCATCGGCTTGTCGAGTTGGTGCGCCGAACCGATCTCCATCTTGATCTGCTCGGCCGTGCGCTCGCCGATCAGCAGATTATATTTCCGCTTCAGATAATTCATGATGGCTTCGTCCATCTGGTTCCCAGCCATCCGCACCGAACGGGAGTAAACGATGCCGCTCAAAGAAATCACCGCGATGTCGGTCGTCCCTCCGCCAATATCGACCACCATGTTGCCGCTCGGTTCCGTGATTGGCAGCCCGGCTCCAATCGCGGCCACCATAGCCTGCTCCACCAGGTGCACTTCACTGGCTTTGGCGCGATAAGCGGAGTCCATGACCGCGCGCTTTTCCACCTGCGTGATCTCCGAAGGCACTCCAATCACAATCCGCGGATGCACCAGCATCTTCCGGTTGTGCGCCTTCTGAATAAAGTAGTTCAGCATCTTCTCCGTAACCTTGAAGTCGGCGATTACGCCATCCTTCATGGGCTTAATGGCCACGATGTTGCCGGGCGTCCGCCCCAGCATCTCTTTCGCCTCTTTGCCCACGGCCTCCACTTCGCCCGTGTTCTTGTTGATGGCGACAATCGAGGGCTCGTTGACCACAATGCCCTTGCCGCGGGCGTAGACCAGCGTGTTGGCCGTGCCCAGATCGATGGCCAGGTCGCTTGAGAACAAGCTGAACAGAGACCTGAGGTTGTGAGAATGTGATGAATGAAATCCGTTCTTTGACATTGACGAAGCTCTTCTCGCGATCCACATTGATCGCATTGTTGTCGGGCGAACCCGATTTGCGCCATCCGGCGCGGCTGCATCTTCCTCTCTAGTCTATGAGAGTCTCCGCAACCCTGCCGGGACCGAAGGTTCCTCGTACTCCTGGCCGGAACCCCACTTCCTGACCGCTGTGCATCCGGATTGTCATCCTGAGGCGGGCGCTTTTTGCCCGCCGAAGGATCCGGGCGAGCCGCGACGCGTCGCGTTCTTTGCGACGCAATACCCGCGCGTTTGGCTCGCTTCCCTATTACGACCGCGCCGCTGCTCCCACCACAACCCTACTGAATAATGATCTTCTTCTGCTGCGTATTCACGCCGCCCTGGGCCGTCTGCGCGGTCACCGTAATTACCGCTTCCCCGGTCGTCAGCGGCGGCGTGAAGTAATGGAACGTCCCGTCCGTAGATATCATCGGAACCTCCCGCCCATTCACCATCACCCGGGCACCGATCTGCGTCTTTCCTGTCACTTCAATGACGTGCCCGTGTTGAATGAAGGGATCCAGCTCCAGATCGATGGCTTCCGTCTGCTTGCCCTTGGGAATGATGGTGAAACGGTTCTTCTCGCTCTCCACCGATTCCTTCCCCGACGCTTCGTACGACTGTACCATCCAGTAGTACGCTCCTTCGCCCAGGCTTGTAACCGTAACATCCGCCGTGTTTACTTTCTTGTCAACCAAGGTGGAAGAAAAGTACGGATTCCGCGAGATCTGCAGCCGGTAACCAACCGCATTCGCCATCGGTGTCCAGGAGAACTCCACGTCCTTGGTCGCCTCCCCGGAAGTGAAGATCGGAGCCATGTTCGCCGGAGAAATCGGCGTGGGCGGTCCCGCATCCTTCGCTTTTTCCATGTGCGGCTGGGCCGCCTGGAAGCTTACTTTCTCCCAGTTGGCCAACTGCACAGTTTCGCCGTTACGGGACACTTCGCCGGCGCCCTTTTTCATCAGAATTTCGTGCTGATCCAGCTTGGGATCGTTATGCACCTGCGCCGTTGATTCCGGAGCCAGTGATGCTGTCGCCCCGTCCACAATCACCTGCGACTTCGATCCTTGAGAATAAGTTGCGGTCGAAAGATCCACGGTTCCGGTGCTCACTGCCACGGCGACGTTGGTCTGCTGCTGATCGTTTGCCGAGTTTTCTTCAATCACGATCAGCGAGTCCTGTTTCACGGTATAGCTCGTGCCGTCATTGAACACCACCTTCGCCATACCCTCGGAACTCGTCTGCACCACATCACCCTTTTCCAGAGGAATGTTATAGTCCGCCGCCACCCAGCTATTGCCGTTGCCCTTCTTCACCCGCACCGTGCCATCGAGCGCCGTAAAATGCGCCTGCTGCGCTGTGGAGATGCCGCTGCCCGCAGCCGGCGCCATGCCCGCCACCCGCTCCAGAGCTCGGTTGGCCAAGCCGCCCGCCGCCTTGATGCCGCTCTCGGTAAATTGCGGGAAGGTGAAGCGCACCGCGATAAAAAACACCGCGGCACCAGCCAGAATCAGCAGAGCCACACTGCGATACGTGACCGTTTTCCACGCGACGTGGATGCCCGGTTTGCGAGTCGACGAAGACACGTGAACCTAAAAACCTTATTGAAGCCTATGGAATTAAGAGGTAGCTCAACGTTAACACAAGCCCGTAACCGCAAAAAATGAGTAATCCCCCGCAAAGGTTACCTTCGTTTGTGCCTCCCCCTTGAAGTTTTCATCGTGTCCGTCATTGCTCAGAAGCCGCGGCGCTCCCCATGACATCCCCGCTTCTTTCCGTTATTCTTCTTCGTCGTGTCCACCGCTTCCACAACCTTCTCCACGCCCCGCCGCGGCCCCCGGTCATTCCTGGGAGGGGGCATGGTGATCATCTGGCTCATCGCACTCGCCAGGCTTCTCTTCCACATCTATTTCAACAACCGCTACGGTTACTTCCGCGATGAATTCGACTACATTTCCTGCGGCGATCACCTTGCCTGGGGCTATGTTGACCAACCCCCGCTCATACCCTTTCTCATCCACATGAACCGCGCCATACTGGGAGACTCCCTCCGCAGCATCCGCTTCATCCCTGCGCTGGCATCGTCTCTGCTCGTTGTGCAAACCGCTGTCATAGCCCGCGAGTTCGGCGGGCGCCGCTTCGCCCTGCTTCTCAGCGCAATCGCCGTCGTCATTGCACCGCAATACCTCTCCAACGGAAGCCTGCTCGGCACCAACTGCCTCGAACCCAACCTCTGGATGGGCTGCGCCTATTTCGCCATCCTCGCTGTCAAGCGTGCCGGAACTGAAAAAGCCCACCACTGCTGGTTCTGGTTCGGCGTCGTCGCTGGAGTCGGCATGCAAGAGAAGTATTCCATCGCCGTCTTCGGCTTCGGCATTGTCATCGGCTTACTCTTGACTGCACAACGCCCCTGCGTCAACTCGTCGGCAACGGCAGCATTCAAGAGGTATAGCTTGTCGATCCCTTCAAGAGCCTTACGCACCGTGATGGGGTCGAGCAGATCTCCCAGGAAGACCTCGACTCCTTTCGGCAGCGCCGTCGACGCCTCCTGTTTGCGAACCAAGGCGCGGACGCTCGCGCCGCGTTTGGCCAGTTCCATGATCACCTGCGACCCAATGCGGCCGGTACCGCCAGTTACAAGGATCTTCATTCCAAATCCTCCGTGAATCGCGAGTATCTGACTTCGGTTTCCCGAATGCTGGTCAGAATTGATCGTCTTGTGAATCGGCGCCAAGAGTGTGCGCCCACAGATCCGGCGCTGACTACGCGGGCGACCGCCTTCCCTTGCCGCATCTCTCCCACCCGCTGTAGCATCAATATCCAGGTATTCATAAGGAGCGATCATGGCCACCGAGACTCTTGCTTCCCCCGCGACCCTGGGCAGCAGCAATCCAACCAAGGTACTGAAGAACTTCATCGACGGCGAGTGGGTCGAGTCCGTAACCGGACAAACTTTCGAAGACCGCAACCCCGCCGACACCCGCGAAGTAGTCGCCATCTTCCAGAAGTCGGCCAAAGCTGACGTTGACGCCGCCGTGGAAGCGGCCAAGCGCGCCTTCGCCAAGTGGCGACTGGTGCCCGCCCCACGCCGCGCCGAGATCGTCTTCCGCGCCGCCGAAATCCTCATCGAGCGCAAAGAAGAGCACGCCAATGATATGACCCGCGAAATGGGCAAGGTGCTGGCCGAAACCCGCGGTGACGTCCAGGAAGCCATCGATGCCGCCTACTACAACGCCGGTGAAGGCCGCCGTCTCTTCGGCCCCACCGTCCCCTCAGAAATGCCCAACAAATTCGCCATGGCCGTGCGCCAGCCCATCGGGGTCTGCGGCATGATCACACCCTGGAACTTCCCCATGGCCATTTCTTCCTGGAAGCTCTTGCCGGCCGTCGTCTGCGGCAACACCTGCGTCATCAAGCCCGCGCAGGACACTCCGCTCTCCACGTTCAATCTGGTTCGCGCCCTGAGCGACGCCGGCCTGCCCAAGGGAGTAATCAACGTCGTCGCCGGCTTCGGTGCCGACGTAGGCACGCCGCTCGCCGAGCACGCCGATGTGCGTGCCATCTCGCTCACCGGATCCTCCGCCGTGGGCCGCATCATCGGCGGCATCGCCGCCAAGAGTTTCAAACACTGCTCGCTCGAACTCGGCGGAAAGAATCCCATGATCGTGCTCGACGACGCCAATCTCGACCTCGCCATCGAAGGCGGCCTCTGGGGTGGATTCGGCACCACCGGCCAGCGTTGCACCGCCACCAGCCGCATCATCGTACAGAAAGGTGTCTACCGTGAGTTCGTCCAGCGCTACGTCGCCCGCGCCAAGAAACTGAAGGTGGGCAACGGCCTCGACGAAACCACCGAGATGGGTCCGGCCATCAACGAAAAGCAGCTTCAAACCGACCTCAGCTACGTCGAGATCGGCAAGAACGAAGGTGCGAAGCTGCTCTGCGGCGGCAATCGCCTCGATAAAGGTGATTACCAATACGGATGGTTCATGGAGCCGACGGTCTTCTTCGACGTCGACCCAAAGATGCGCATCGCGCAGGAGGAAATCTTCGGCCCCGTGGTCTCGATCATTCCCTGCGACGACCTCGAAGACGCCATCGAAATCGCCAACGGCATCGAGTACGGACTCTCCTCCGCGCTCTACACCAAAGATGTGAACAAGGCTTTCGCCGCCATCCGCGACCTCTACGCCGGTATTACTTACATCAACGCCCCCACGATCGGCGCCGAAGTGCATCTTCCTTTCGGAGGAACAAAAGCCACCGGCAACGGCCACCGCGAAGGCGGCATCGGCGCCATTGACTTCTACACCGAGTGGAAGTCGGTCTACGTCGACTACTCGGACAAACTGCAGAAAGCCCAGATCGACCGAGCGGACTAATCATTCGAGTGGTCAGCGGCCAGTAAGTCGATCGACATCTCAGAACTCGCCACTGATCACTGATCACTGACCACTGACCACTGATCACTGACCGCCGATTTCCGCGGGGTACCTCGGTAATCTTGTCCATGTTCCTTCCATAACCTACCGTCAACGCTTGGGGTTTAATCCGTCCGCGCTCTAAAGATGGGTTCATCGTGCTCAAGTTTCACTTCGGTTCTCGACCTGCCACAGGCGTCAAGCGGATTCTCGCATCGACGACGCTGCTGTTGTGCCTGATCGCCGGGTTCGCTCCCGCAGTGCTGGCACAGAAAACCGCGAAGGCCGCCCGCAAGGTGGTCTCGGAAGTTAAGCCAGCGTATCCTGCGACTCTGAAGAACCTGCACATCGAAGGGCTCGTCCGCCTGACTGTGACGGTTCTTCCGAGCGGAAATGTAGCGAAGATTACTGTGCGGGGTGGAAACCCGATCCTCGTCGAGAACGCGGTAAAGGCCGTCAAGGACTGGAAATATGCTCCCGGTTTTTCTCAAACCGAGGAGGAAGTCGTCCTCAATTTCAGCGACAGATATTAAGATAGACTGAAGTAGTGTCCCTCCTCACCAGCCACGCTTCCCTTCCATTTTCCAGCTGCGGACTCCTGTACAATCTGTAGCGAACGCGAGCTGTCCCGATGCCCGTCACCCAGGCCAACCAGATTGCCGCCGCCAAGCGCCTGGAGAACGTCCGCTACGCCATTCGCGACCTGGCTTCCGTGGCTGACGAAGTCACAAAACAGGGACACAAAGTTCTGCCGCTGAATGTCGGCGACCCACTAAACTTCGACTTCCAGACCCCGCCGCACATTATCGAAGCCGTCTACAAGGCCATGCGTGACGGCAAGAACGGCTACGCCCCATCTCCCGGCATTCCCGAGGCAATCGAGGCGATTCGCGGCGAGGCCACGCGCAAAGGCATCACCACCGTGCAGGATGTCTTCGTCACCTCCGGTGTGAGCGAGACGGTCGATCTCTGCATCAGCGCGCTGGTCAATCCCGGAGAGGACATTCTCACCCCAAAGCCCGACTATCCTCTCTACTCCGCCGTCCTGTGCAAGCTGGGCATCGCAATTAACGCCTACGACCTGAACGAAGACGACGCCTGGCAGCCCGAACTTGCCGATATCGAACGCAAGCTGACGCCGCGCACCCGCGGCATCGTGCTGATCAACCCCAACAATCCCACAGGCTCGCTGTGCTCGCGGCAGATGCTCGAGCAGATCGCCGACATAGCCCGCCGCCACAACCTGGTAGTCTTCGCCGATGAAATCTACGACAAACTGATACTGCCCGATTCGAACGGAGACCTCACGCCGCACATCGCATTCGCCGCGGTCGCGCCCGACGTGCCCTGCATCACTTTCGGCGGCATGTCGAAAAATTATCTAGTCCCTGGATGGCGCATCGGCTGGGGCATCGTCTCCGGCGATGCCGCGGCAGTAAAGCCCTACACCGAAGGCATTCACCGCCTGCTGCGCGCGCGCCTCTGCGCCAACCACCCCGAGCAATACGCCATCAAACCCGCGCTCGAAGGACCTCAAGACCATCTCATCGAAGTGCAACGCAAACTTCGCTCCCGCCGCGCTCTAACCCAGAAATGGTGCGAGTCCACGCCGCGCGTAAGCTGCGTCGCCCCGCGCGGCGCCTTCTACGCCTTCCCCCGCATCGACATCCCCGAGAGCGACGAAGTCTTCGTCAAAGAATTAATCCGCCAGAAGCACGTCATGGTCGTCCACGGCTCCGGCTTCGGCCAAAAGCCCGGCAGCCAGCACTTCCGCATCGTGTTTCTGCCGGATGAAAAAACGCTGACTAAGGCTTATGCGGGGATTGGAGATTTCATTCGGGAACGGTATGGAGGAGCTTAGTCTAATGGGTGCTCAGGTGTGTGAAGCTATTTCGCCCCGTTGTCGATTAATAGAGTATGGCGAAACCCGGAAAGATTAACGCAGCAGAAAAGGCAGGCTCCTCGCCAAAGAAGGCCCGGATTCGTAAGGGTGGCAAAGAGGCAAAGGCGTCCACTACTGCCGTAAACCTGCTGACGACATATTCGGTTTCCTGGCCGGCAAGGTAACGATCACCGGCGACATCGTGTCTCAGGCATTCAGTCCAAAAGAATGGGGCAGTCTCTATCCCTCTCCGCGTCCTCGGCGGTAAAAGCCCCTGACTTCCTCTTTCCCCGCGAATCTGCTTAAATCAAAACCAAGGCGCAACCCGGATCGCGCGCTTGTGTTCCTATAAAGTGTTCCTACAATCGTGGTCGACATTCATTCCCACATCCTTCCGGAAGTAGACGACGGATCCAAGTCTTGGGAAATGTCCGTCGCCATGTGCCGCATGGCTGCGGCCGACGGCATCACGCACCAGGTCGCCACTCCACATGCCAACGACCGTTACCACTACGACCGCGACTATCTTCAGGGACTGCTCACCCGACTGCAGCAACTAGTCGGCGATGCGCTAAAGCTCAGTCTGGGCTGTGACTTCCATCTCTCTTACGACAACATGCAGGATGTGCTCGCCAATCCCGCCCGCTACGCCATCGGCGCTACGCATTACATGCTGGTCGAGCTAAGCAACTACAGCGTGCCCCAGCAAACTACTGATTGTTTCACGCAGCTCGGTGATCTTGGCGTCACCGCGGTCATCACTCATCCTGAGCGCAATCCGATTCTGCGCGAGAGCCCGCAGCGCGTGACGGAGTGGGCGGAGCAGGGTTGCGTCATCCAGGTCACCGGCTCCGCGCTCACCGGATTCTGGGGAGAGCGCGTGCGCCGCGCCGCCCATTGGCTGCTGGAACACGACGCCGTGCACGTACTGGCGACGGATGCTCACGATACGGAGAAACGACTCCCTGTTCTCTCCCCCGCGCGCGATGCTGCGGCGAAAATCTGCGGCGACGAAGTGGCAGACGCCCTCGTCGAATCCAATCCCTCAGCCATCGTGAATTCGCAGTCCCTTCCCTATTTCCCCCGACCAGTGCTGGGAAGCTACCGCAAGACGTCTGGTAGTTAGAGGGACTCCCTGCGAACCCTCATGCGCAAATCCGTCATCCCCCACGCCGTCCGACAAAGCTGTCCTGAGTGAGCTCTCCTCCCGAGTGAAACGAGGGATCCTAGTGTCTGCCCGCGGCGGCAGCACTGCCGGCGCAGGCAGGAACCAAGATTCCTCGCTCGGGATGACAAGGCTATCTCAACAAGGAGGGTTACTGCGGGCTTGATCCATCATGCTCGGGAGCTGTCGCTGGCGCCGGAGGAATCGTATTCACGGGCGCTCCCGGATCGGCGCTATGCGACACTGGCGTCAAAGACGACGCGTGCGTGACCGGCTCCGTAGTCATCGCGCTTTCCGGATTCAGCAGGTGATCATGGCTTGGCCCCAGACCCAGGCTGATCAATGCGCGCGCATCGGGGACCGTCTTCGATTGCCAGCCGTGATCGGCTTGATAGTGGCGCATGGCGTCTTCGCTGGCCTGGTTCCAGGTTCCGGCCGCCTCGCCGCTCAGGTAATGTTCGCGAATCAGCGCTTCCTGAATCTCCTGCGCCCGCTGCGGATCAATCTCCTGCTGGCCCCGCGCAGTCGCCTTTCTCTTACCTTTGTTGTGAGAGCTCGAGCGCTTCGCGTTACTTTTGTGGCTCACTGCGGCAGCCTTCGATTTTGTCTCCGGGTTAGCCGTACCACCAGCTGCCTTTGCAGTAGCAGAACCGGCCGAATCACCTGCTTGCGCAAATGCCGCGCGCGGCGATGCACAGGCACAGATCAGCGCCAGGGCGCAGCCTGTACCCATCCAACTCCGCAATCCCGCGCCACGTTTCCGCATGCTTTTCAATGCCAAACCTCGCAGCTAACAACGCGCCCCAAAAACAACAAAGACCCAACTGGAACTGGCATTCTAATCATCCCCCATTGCAGGAGGCAATGCCAGTTCCGGTCGGGCCAGTTTGAGGTTACTGAAGTGTCCCCGCCATGAAGATCGTTCCATCCTGAGCCGACGAACCGCGCTGGCGCACCAGGAATACCACGTCCTGACCGCTCTTCATGCTGGACTCCACTCTGGCGAACTCCTCTTCGCTGTTTACCGGCTGCTTGTTGACCTCAAGGATGATGTCGCCGCGACTCATACCAATGTCCTCGGCAAACGACCCCGGCTTCACGTCCTGTACGATCACGCCTTTGCCTGACGGCACGTCCAGCCGGTCGGCCATCTCCGGCGTCAGCTTGCGAACCGTAATGCCGAACTTGCTCTGCTTGGGCGTGTTTTCGTCGTTATCGCCGTCATCTTCGTTCAAACGCGCCGCAAACAGCTTGGCGCGATCGGCGACGGTTACGCTCGCCTCCTGCACCTTGCCATTTCGCAGAAAGCCGAGCTCCACTTTCGATCCCGGCTTGCGCGAGGCAATCTCCGCCACCAACTCGGTTCCTTTCGTGACTTTCTTGCCGTCCACCGTAGTAATGGTGTCGCCCGTCTTCAATCCCGCCTGATCCGCCGGGCTCCCCGGCACCACGTGCGCCACGGTGATACCGCTGCCGGCGCCGTAGACGCGGTTGATGGCAGGGTTTTCGACCGCATCAAACTGAATTCCGATCGATCACCGCGAGAC
>Ga0209420_1000054_pt1 | contig 73292 bp, 57 predicted proteins | sample BlaSpr_A8_OM1_O1_FD_187972 | JGI IMG/M metagenome (GOLD analysis project Ga0209420, IMG submission 187972) | Forest soil microbial communities from Thunder Bay, Ontario, Canada - Black Spruce, Ontario site 2_A8_OM1_O1 (SPAdes) (version 2) | ecosystem: Environmental > Terrestrial > Soil > Boreal... | reverse complement strand
TTGCTGTACTTTCTTTTTCCGCCACCGGTTCTCCTCGCAGACTATTCCGGCGATGCGAAGGGGAGGACTCTTTTGACAGGGGGAAGGCAGGGACGGCGCGCGAGTGATTGTCCATAGTGTGCCATTTCTTGTCAAGTGCTATTTCGCCCGCCCGAGCTGCCAATTTTAGTGCCATCTTCTTAGCTCCTTACAAACAAAACTGCTTGCCCCGTTTGCATCACCCGAAAAGATTTTTCTGATTGTTCGCCTGACGCTTACAGTCTGCTATCTCTCTGAACACATCGTCCCGCGGCGTCATTCGGTGACGATTTTTGGCTTACATTTCCATCTCTTGCACTTCGGGTTCCGAAAAGGTTTTCCTCTTCGCCCTTTCGCCCTCCGCGCTGGAAATTTCCCATAAGTTTCTTTTCTATCGCAAGATACGCAATTTCTTCGCCTGTACCACGGCCTCGCGCGCTTAATAAACCCCTGTTCCGCTGTCTCATTCCGGGCCCGCATCGTCTCAATCAGTCGTCGCCTGTCTCATTCCGATACGCACACACGCCAAAATTGGGTTTGAACGGAAGGGCCTCTCGACTAGGCACTCTTCGTCCCGCTAGCTCGTACCACCAACAAGGGTTAGCCCGGCAACAGTAGCCACAGGCGGCACCTGATCTTGCCCTGGGCATAACGCCGATACCAGAGATAGCAGATCGGGTGTTTTAACCTTTTGGTTATAACAGGCGCGCTTGACTGCCCGCGCGCCTACAGATAATTTCGGCGTGGCAATCACCGGATCACCGCACGGCTATCCAGCGAATTTCGATATCCTGCGTGGCAAGAGCTCTTGCCAGAAGCCCTAAACGAAACCAATTTGGAAGGTTAAGCGGGAAAGTGCACGCTGCAGAAGCAGCGGTATTCCTGCGTTTGCAAGAAACCAGCATGGTACTCGGCGATCAAGATGAATTCGATGCGCTTCCGAAGGGCCTGCGAGGAACTACTAAGCATCCAAACTCACCGCCTAAAATGGCCTAATAATTTCGGAGGAAGCTCACGCCACACGGAGTAAATCCTCTGCGTGATCAACCAAGCTAGCCATCTCAGTCTTTGGAACCACCCTCCTAATGCCTGAGTTCTTGAGGTCGAAATCCTTCAGCGTCTGGGCATGCAAAGTAAATAAAATAATCGGAACGTCCGGCATGAATCTGCAAATCGCTTCGGCGGCCTTCAGTCCGTCGAGTACTGGCATCGCTAGATCAAGAATGATCAAATCAGGCCTCAGTCGTTCGGCCTTTTCTACGGCCTCCTGGCCGTTCAGCGCTTCATCACAAATTTCCAGCGCCTTATGATCGCTGAAAATCTTACAAAGCATTTTCCTGATAAGCGGGTTGTCGTCTGCAACGAGGATTCGTTTTTTCATCGTAGGAAATAGGACGCTCCCGTACCTCTATTCGGTCATAACCGCCGCGTACATGGAATACCCATAAGACCCTAAGCCAGGTCTAAGTGTTTCACCCACCGAAACTGATCCAACCGCACGGAAGACGGCAGTGCCCCGTTCGAGGCCGTGTGAGGGAAACACTCTTGCTTTTCGTTACGCTTATCCGCAGCATTGTGTCGAGGAAACAATGCCCACACGCGACGAAGCTTGGAACCTTCTCTGCGAATTCACCCAAAGCGAAAGCCTCCGCAAGCACGCTCTCGCCGTGGAAGCCTGCACGCGCGCCTACGCCCGAAAACTCGGCGCTGACGAAGATCTCTGGGCCCTTACCGGCCTTCTTCACGATTTCGATTACGAGCGCTGGCCCAATGCCGCCCACCACCCCACCGAAGAGCACCCCTACGAAGGTTCGAAAATTCTCCGCCAACGCGGCTATGGCGAGGAAATGATTCACGCGATTTTAGGCCACGCCAATTACTGCGGTGTGCCTCGCGAATCGCAACTCGACCGCACGCTTTTCGCCTGCGACGAGTTAGCCGGATTTCTGACCGCCTGCGCTCTCATCAAGCCCAGCAAAAGCATCCACGAAGTGGAAGCTGCCAGTGTGAAGAAAAAACTCAAAGACAAAGCTTTCGCTCGCGGCGTCAATCGCGACGACGTGTACCAAGGCGCCGAAGAACTCGGCGTTCCCCTTGAAGACCATATTGCCTTCTGCATCCACGCCCTTCGCGCCGTAGCTCCCCAGCTCGGCCTCCATGGAGCATCCGCCGCCTCTTAGGTCATCTTAATATTCCGGTCCAAGCTTTTTCATTTAAGACCATGCCGATGGCAGTACAATCTCGCAACCAAAATGGTCTTGCATCTTGCCATACGTCAAAGTCCGACCGTTCGCAGTCGAGGAGGAAAGATGAATCGAGTTTGTCTAGCTGCGCTTCTGTTCTTCGCAGTGGCGGCCCCCGGCCGGGCGCAGCAGCCGGATCCGGAAATCGTCCGCTACATAAATTCCATCAAAGCCATCGACAATCACGCGCACGTCACAGCCCTGGATCGCGAGCACGATAAAGGATACGACCAGCTCCGCTGCGATGGTCTGCCCTCTTCCAGCGCGCTTCCTCCCGCGAACATACGCTTCGGACCCGACCAGCAGGCGGCCTACAGAACACTCTACGGATTCGACGCGAAAACCGGCGACGATGCGGAATTGAAGAAGATCACCGAACTGGAAGCCGCCGCCCGCCGGGAGCATGGCGCTGATTTTTATGCCTGGGTGATGGAAAAAGCTGGCATCGAAACAGTATTCGCCAACCGAACCGCGATGGCTCCGGAAATGAAGCCACCGCGGCTCCGCTGGGTCGCCTACGAAGACGGCTTGATTTTCCCGCTCGACAACGGCCGGCAAAAGGCGGTGAACCCAGATCGGCGTGTGTTTTACGGCTACGCGGAAGATCTGCTAAATACCTATTTGCAAGACGCCGGAATGAGCCGAATTCCCCCCACGCTCGACACCTATGTTGACAACGTAGTTCGCGCCACGTTGCAGAGACAGAAAAACGCGGGCGCCATGGCGGTGAAGTTCGAAGCAGCCTATTTGCGCCCGCTGGATTTCGCCCCAGCCTCAAAGGACGAAGCCGCGCGTGTTTACGCAAAATACGCGGCTAGCGGGATTGCAACGCCTGCAGAATACAAAACACTGCAAGATTTCCTGTTTAAGCAGATCGCCCTGGAATCCGGACGACTCGGTCTGGCGGTACATTTTCACACCGGCAGCGGGTGCGGCGATTTCTTCGACGATGCCGGAGCGGACCCCATGTTGCTGTCGCCCATTCTCAACGATCCCGACCTGCGCAAGACAAACATCGTGTTACTGCACGGTAATCCACCTCGCGAGCGCAACGTATCGATGCTCATCTTGAAACCAAATGTATACACAGACATTTCCGTGCTCGAGCTCCTTTGGTCGCCCCCCGAATTGGCTCGCATTCTAAGGCCTTACCTGGAGATGGCGCCGGAGCATGTGATGTTCGGCACCGATGCCGGTCCCTTTGCTCCAGGACTTGAATGGGAAGAGACCACCCTCCTTGGCACGCAACACGCGCGCCGGGCCCTGGCCATCGTGCTGTCAGAAATGGTTCGTGACGGAGTAATCACGCGGGATCGCGCGAAAGAAATCGCAAATTTGGTTTTGCGAGGGAACGCCGCCAAGTTATACGGACTATGAAAATATACGTTCGGTTAACGAATTTACCGAAGCAACACTCACGTGAATGGCCGAATCACACTGCGCAAGGTGAAGAAAGGAATTCATGGCCTTTTAACTAGCGCGGCATTGTTGATTCTAGCCGGATTCGCTTCATTTCCCGCCAAAGCTCAAAATCCGGCCCCTTCCTCAGAAAATCTTCCATCCAAACCAGATCCGGTTTCGAACTCCCACAACTTCAAGCCCATGAATCCATACGTGTATCCCAACCAGAATCAAACGCCGAACATTCCGACATACGAACCAATGGATACAACTCCCGAACCCCTAGCGACGCAACTCGAACCGTTCGATGCATCCGCAAGCGAACCGGCGACGGAAGCGTTGCCGGTTGCCCAAAAGAACATCCGTGTCTATACCAACGAAGTCATCGTGCCGGTCACCGCGCTGAATAGTCGTGGAGAGTTAGTTCTCGATCTCGCACGAAAGAATTTTCATGTTTTCGACCGCGGCGTGGAACAACCGATCGATCGTTGGGAACTGGGAGGTGATCCACTTGCCGTGGCGCTTGTGCTTGAAACCAGTACACACATTGAAATGATGGCACCGGTGATTCGCGGAATCGGCAGTATTTTCACCGAAACTGTTATGGCGCTGGATGGCGAAGCCGCCGTGATTACCTATGACAGCACTGTCGAGGTCCGTCAGCCGTTCACCCAGGACCATGACGCCGTCGCACGCGCAATAGCGAAACTGGATTTCGAAGCGCCCGAAGCCCGCTTGTACGATGCCATGTCCACATCCGTGGATATGCTGAAGCAGCAGTCCCCCCGTTTTCGGCGCGTTATGCTAATCATTGGAGAATCCCAGGATTATTTGAGTGATTCGAAGCTGGGCTTGGTTTTGAGAGAAGCGCAACTTTCCAACATCGCAATTTATGCCCTGGGCCCAAGCAGTACAACCGCCGACTTGCGCTACGGGGCCGATGGTTTGCCTACCATTCGGCTTCCGGGACCGCTCCCGTCAGTGACCACGGGCGCTCTACCGCACGATCCGCTTAATCGCCCGCAATTCACACACCCAGAGCTCGATCTTCTGACGCCGGCCATCTGGTTAATTATGCGCGGTACGAATGAAATACAAAATCATCAGCTGGAAGTTGCCGCAGCAGCCACCGGAGGAGTTCACTATCGAGCCCTCCGGGACTCGACTATACGCAGCGCGCTAGATCGCATCGGCGCAGAGCTCCACGCACAATACATCTTGACCTACCTCCCGGCAGGGGAGCGGTCTGCTGGTTTTCACGAAATAAAAGTTAGCGTCGAAAGGCCGGGCGTCACAGTGCGCGCCCGGCCCGGGTACTTTCTTGCGGAAGAACCAAACTGAAGCTTAGTAGATGTCGTACTGCTCCCAATGCAGCGTGGGATCCGCCTGGATGATGATGCTCTTTTTGGTCCACTTCTCCAGCTCTTCCATCAGCTCGGATTCGCGCGTCTTCAGCGCCTTCGCAATTTCCGGGTGCACACGCAACGTCAAGCTGCCGGAGGAGATTTGGGGAGCCATCTTGCGGCCTTCCGTCTGGATTTCGTAACAAAGTGTCGGAATCGATTTCACCATGCCGGAGCCGGTGCAATACGGGCAAGGCTGGCACAAGGTGCGCTCCAGCGCTTGCTTCGTGCGCTTGCGCGTAATCGCCACCAGTCCGAATTCGTTGAACCGAAGAACCTTCGAAGGAGCGCGGTCCGCTCGCAGCGCCTCTTCGAGCACAGCCATCACTTTCTCGCGGTTGCGGCGCTCTTCCATGTCGATGAAATCGATGATGATGATTCCGCCCAGGTCGCGCAGTCTCATCTGCCGCACGATTTCTTTCACCGCTTCCAGGTTCGTGCGCACAATGGTGTCTTCCAGCCGGTTGGAGCCCTTGCCCACAAATTTTCCGGTGTTGACGTCAATCGCCACCAGCGCTTCGGTATGATTGATCACGATGTAGCCGCCCGATTTCAACCACACCTTGGGCCGCAGACCTTTGTCAATTTCCTGCTGAATGCCGAACTCTTCGAATACCGGCGTTTCCTTGGTGTACAGCTTCACGCGATTCACCAGCTGCGGCTGGAACCGGCTCATGAAGTCCACAACTTTTGTGTACTCCTCTTCGGTGTCCACCCATATCGCGCCAAAGTCGGCAGTGATGTAATCGCGCAGGATGCGTTCCACCAGATTTAAATCGCGGTGCAGAATCGACGGAGCCTTGCGCTGTTCGGAACGGGTCTTGATTTCGGTCCAAGTCCGCGTTAGGAACTCCACGTCCGCGCGTACTTCTTCAGGCGCAGCGCTGGCAGCAGCGGTGCGAACGATAAATCCGCCTCCCGCTGTTCCCTTGGCATCGTTCACCAGATGGCGCAAGCGAGCGCGCTCTTCCGCCGAAGCGATCTTTCGCGACACGCCGGTGTGATCGAGCGTGGGCATGTAAACCAAATAGCGGCCTGGCAGCGCGATGTGGCTGGTAATGCGCGCGCCCTTTTTACCGAGCGGCTCTTTGGCAATCTGAACGATGATTTCCTGGCCCTGCTTCAGCATATCGGCGATCAACTGGGTGCGCCGAGGCTGCTGCGGGCGATGATGCCCTTGCCCTTGCTGTGGGCGTCGTCCACGATCATCGCGTCGTCCGCGGTCGCGCTGGCCGCCGCGCCGCGCTGGATGCTGCATCCGCGAACGGAAATCATTGCGCACGCGAGCCTGCACCGGCTTTTGCACCAGCGATTGAGAATTTTCCGCCGATGCCGCTAGACCCTCAGCCCCCGGTGCTAGTCCGGACTGCTCGCCTTGATCATCGGTTTGTTCCGCGTGCTCGCCATCCAAGCGCTCTTGGTGTTCTTCCGCGCTCTGCGCTATCTGCTCTTCGGCTTCTTCGTCGGCCGCATCGATTTCTTCTGCTTCCAAACGGCTGCCTTCTGTTTGTTCGCCTTCGTTCGAAGAAGTTTGCTGATGTCCGTGCTCTATTTCTTCTTCCGCCTCTTCTTCTGCGGCATCAATTTCCTCTGCTTCCGTTTCAGAGTCTGTTTCGGAACCAGGGGCGTCCGCTGCAGCGTCTGCCGCGGCGAAAATCCGATCCTGCGCAATACGCGCGGCTGCGTCGTCCTGAGCGTCCGCAATGTGCTCGGTAAGCGCAGTCACTTCTTCTTCGCTCAAGTCTGCGGGAATGTGGTCGGCGTGCAAGGTCTCCGACTCATGCCCGTCGGAATGTGACTGGTAATGGTGACCGTCGCTTGAACGATGTTCTGCGGGCGAAGCGATTTCTTCCGACCCGTCGTGCCCTCCCCGTGCATCGTGGGAGGTGCGATCCTCTGTCTCGGTTTGTTCCAGGGGCAGCAAAGGCGACAGTGGCGCGAAGCGAATCGCCTCGGGAACTGGCAGCTGATCGTTCGCCTCTACATCCTTCGGTTCCATCGGAAGATGCTGGTGCGTTTTCCATTTGGAAAGTTTCTCTCCCGGAAGCGGTTCCAATCCGGACAAGAACGGACGGCGCGCAGAAGACGCCGGCGGCGCCATACGCGCGACCGGATCCTGTTCTACCATCTCTGTCAATTCCTGCGCTGGAGCTTGCTGAATACCCGACGGCTGCGAGGTTTCTCCGGCAGGATAGACTGACGTCACTGCTAAATTTTCCACCGCGCTATTTTCAGCGGAAATGCTGGACGGCGCCGATCCTACCGGCTTGTCTCGATACTTTGCCAAAGACTCTCCCGGCAAAATAATCGACACATGCCCCTCCGCCGCTGGCGCGTCCGCAGCATTGTCTTCGAAAGTCCGGGGCGAAGCGTACTTCGAGGATGGAAGCTCGCGCCCAAATCTACGGTCGCCTCCACGCCCTCCGCCACCACCCCGATTGTTCCGCCCGCGGCCGCCTCGGCCTCGGAAATTGCGTCCGCCTCGATCAGCACCATGACCGTGCCCGCGATTTTCAAATCGCGGACGGCTGGGCGCAGAGTTATAGCTTGGTTCCTTGCGAATAATCGGCGGCGTCTGTGGAATGGCATCGGCCGCTGGCTCGGGACCTGATTCTTCGGTGGCCGCGAACGGCAGAGCTTCCACATCCGTTGGCTCCAGGGCCGGAACCGTAACTCCGGACGCAGGAAAAACCTGGCCGCCTTGCGCCTCCATCTTTTGGACTTTGTCTTCGACGGTGGTGACGATGTGGTCGAAATCCTCAATGTCCTCAAGGAAATCGCTCACGTACAGGAAAGCGTCGCTATCCAGGCCAATCTCCACAAAGGCGGACTGCATGCCTGGCAGCACGCGTGTAACTTTGCCTTTGTAGATGCTCCCAACTAATGCAAATTCTTTTTCACGTTCAACGTAATACTCACAAAGCTGTCCTTCTTCCAAAATGGCTACCCGCGTCTCGTGCGGGTTCGCCGAGATGACCATTTCCTTCGACATTTACACTCCTCATGGCGCATCGGACGGCGGCGGCACACACGCCAGCGCGGAGCAAGACGATAGCTTGAACTCGGCGCGACGGGCCGCTCAGGAAAGACTTATCAGATTGTGCGATTGCTTTCCTCACCGATGCTTACCTGATCTTAAAATTGAATTTCCGGCCGGCGATGTCGCACGGCCCGGATTGAATCACTGAATCGGAACTCCATTTCGCTAAATCTCGCGGGCTCAGTTGACGAATCGACGCATGCGTACGTTCATCACGAGTCCCAAAGCCAAAAATACAAAGGCCGTTGCGGATCCTCCGTAACTCATCAGCGGCAGAGGAATTCCGGTTACCGGCATGTAGCCTATCACCATTGAAGCATTTACGAGAACATGAAAACCCAGGATGGCCGTCACGCCCATCACGATATACATGCCTGCGCGGTCTTTGGCCTTCTGCGCGTTATCCACCAGCCGCAGAACCAGTCCAAGATACAACAATAACACCACACAGACCCCGATAAATCCTTGCTCCTCGGCCAGCGCCGCCAGAATGAAGTCTGAATACCGCACCGGCACGAAGCCCAACTGGTTCTGGCTGCCCTTCCCAAATCCCTTGCCCCAAAACCCCCCGGAACCCACCGCAATCTCCGACTGCAGAACCTGATATCCCGCGCTGCGCGGATTTTCTTCAGGATGAAGGAATGTCTCAATCCTTTGCTGCTGGTACGGCTTCAAGTGCCTTCTCATGTTCCACGCCAGTGGAATCATCAGCGCGATCAACAGGAAGCCGATGGCTAGATGCTTCCATTCGATGCCGGCGAGAAATGCGCCGACCACCGCGACGGGAACCAGCACCATCGCTGTACCAAGATCCGGCTGCATTAAAATTAGGCCTACCGGAACAATCGTGAGAATAGCTACCTTAGCCAAATCCGGGAGCGTCAGGCGGTCGGTGCGCACTTCGCTGAAAAACCGGGCCAGCACTATAATTATAATCAACTTCATCAACTCTGACACTTGGAAATTGGGGCCGCCTCCCAGCGAGACCCAACGTTTGGCGCCAAAACGAGACTGGCCAATCGCAAGAACGACAAGCAAAGTGCCCAAGCCGATCATATACAACACCGGGGCTTGGTCCATCAGCGTGTGGTAATCGATCCTGGAAATAATGAACATGCCCGCGACGCCCAGGCCCAACCACATTAATTGTTTCCATTGCATGCCGGCCATGGCGCTGGCGTGCGTGGAAGAATAAATTTCCAAAACGCCGAGAGTAGTGATGGCGGCAACAATGGCGAGCAAAACCCAATCAAAATCCTGTGTGCGCGGCCGATCCTTCATTGGTGTTGTACTCCGACGGTGGCAACCAAAGGCTTGGTCGAATTTGGTCCTGCCGGTGAATCCGTAGTGGCCTGCTGTTGCGAGCGAGCAGCTTTCTTGTCGTAATAGGCCTTTACGATGTCGCGCACAACGGGGCCGGCCGCTTCGCCACCGTGTTCCATGGTGTCTTGTACGATTGCCGCGATAACAATTTCCGGATTGCGCCGCGGTGCGAAGCCCACAAACCACCCATCCATCTTTTTGTTACCCAAGCGATTTGCGGCATCGTAACTCATCAATTGCGCGGTGCCGGACTTTCCGCACAAATCAATGTTTGCCAACCGAAGATGATAGCCGGTACCGCCGCCCTCATTCACTACACCGTAGAGTCCCTGGGTAACTTGTTCCACGGTATTCTCGGAAAGAGCGAAATGATCGACTTTCGGATTCGGAAAGCTTTTCAACAGGTGCGGCTGAACTAGAGTTCCGCCACTGGCGACGGCAGCGGCCATGCGCGCCAGTTGAATCGGCGTGACAGTCACAGCGCCTTGGCCTACGGAAACAGAAATCGTTTCGCCGGCATACCACTTGTGGTGATAGACGCGCTCGACCCATTCTTCGGAAGGTACCAGTCCAGGTTCTTCGCCGGGCAAATCGATCCCCGTGCGACGACCGAACCCGAGTCCAGAGGCGTAGAAAGAAATCTTGTCGATTCCGAGCTGTTTGCCGACGTTGTAGAAGAAAACATCGCAAGAATCTACGATGGCGGCATGAAGTCCCACAGTTCCATGTCCCTGAGGTCTCCAGCAGTGAAACGTACGTCCATAAAAAACGGCGGAACCTGGGCAGTAAACCGTGAAATTTTCCGGAACAGCTTTTGATTCGAGCATGGCGGTGGCCATCACAATTTTGAATACCGAGCCAGGAGCCAATTGCGCCTGGATAGCTCGGTTTAGCAGGGGTGTTTGCTTGTCGCTGTTCAGCGCTTGCCACTCTTCTTTGGGAACTCTGACCGAAAAATCGTTGGGATCAAAGGTAGGCCGGCTCACCATAGCGAGGACTTCGCCCGTTCGTGCGTCCATCGCGACCACAGCGCCTTCTTTCCCCTGCATGTCTGCTTCTGCGATGGCTTGTAGATCGTAATCGATAGTGAGCTGAACCGGCCGGCCGGGAATCGCTTCCACGTTGTCGAGAGTGCGCATTACTTTGCCCACGCTATTAACGACAACGCGGCGCATTCCATCGCTGCCTTCCAGCTGATCGTTGTATTCCCTTTCGAGGCCCGCTTTACCGACGAGATCGCCGGGGCGATAGTGTCCATCGCTCTGATCCATGTCCTGCACGGAAACTTCGCCGACATAACCAATGGCACTGGCGAGCATGGAATCGTGCGGATACCTGCGGCGCTGAACCATCATGAGCTCAAGGACCGGAATATCAGCGCGGTGCGATTCGACGAAAGCAATATCGGCCTGTGTGGCAGCCGGCTTGATGATGACCGGCATAAATTTCGGTTCGGATTTCGTGGCGTCGAGCGCCTGCCGCAGATCACCGTGATCGATTCCGAGACCATCCTCAATTTGCGGAAGACTTTTCTCCAGCGACTTCGGATCGTCGCGCATGAGCAGAATGCTAAAGGAAGGATAGCTATCGACCAGCACGCGGCCTTCACGGTCAATCATAGGACCGCGCGGCGCAATAATGGGAATCGAGCGAACGCGATTACGTTCCGCAAGATCGGCAAAGTGACCGGACTGCACCACCTGAAGTTTCCAGAAGCCGACCATGAGCAGCACAACAATGGTCACAAAAACATAAGAGACCAGCGCCAGGCGGCCCTGCGGGATTTTCTGGTCGTTAACGTTCCACGACGGCAATTGAACTCCTGCGTGACGGGGCGTACTAGTCCCTGCGACCCCGCGGAAATCGAGCCTCTACGAATCTCGAAGTATCAATGAAATTATCACCTTGCGCGGGAAAGCTGCAAGCGGCGTATGTCTAGTACGTTACCTGGACTTGTCCGTTTTGGTAATTTGCTATTCCCCGATATATGGCAGACTCACCTTTATCCATGTCTGACCCTGCAGCAGTCGGTGTTCCGGCAAAGCCGGCCAAGGGCCGGCCAGCGAAGGCTGCTTTCACCGTGCTCTATGACGGACAGTGTGAGATTTGTCAGGCTTGTGTTTCGTGGCTGAAAACCCTCGATGACGGGGGCGAAACGATCTGTCTGCCCATCAGCGATGAAGTTTTATCTTCCTTGGATGCTCGCCTCCGGATGGATGATTGTCTGCGACAGTTGCATGTAGTGACTCCTGAAGGTGAAATCCTAACTGGCTGGGACGCGGTCGCCCGGGTGGCCCAATTATTCCCGGCTACTTGGCTGATTGGCGCGTTGGGACAACGCTCTCCTTTTCGAAATATGGGTCGGTCGCTCTACGGATTCGTTGCCACCAATAGATATTCACTCAGCAAGTGGCGTGGCGGAGCATGCCGTGTTTCAAAACCCGAAGTGGTGCAACGGCAAGCACGGCTCGGCGCGTTTTGGTCCTGCTACTCGCTCGGGTTTTTCATCCGACTGCCTCTTGTAATCTGGTCAGGAATTAGTGCCGCAGCGCAAAGAATTAGTACCTTCGCTCGCACCTATCACAAACGCCTGGATTTATTGGATGGGAAGCTGACCATCCTGTTTTTGAATGGCATGTTGCCCAATACGGTTCCGCTGTTGTTTGGAGAACAATTCACCACCGTGCTCTACGATGGGGTCGCCATCGATCCGGGCTCGCCCAAAATGCGGCGATCGCTAGCGCGACATCTTCGCAAACTCAAAACAAAGATAACCAAGATTGTCGCCACTCATGCCCACGAAGAGCACGTTGGCAATCTGAATTGGCTCTCTGGCCGCAGCGCTGCTGCGATTTATGTTTCAGAGATGACCGCAAAATTTCTTACTCCATTCAAAAAGCTTCCGTGGGTACGCGCCGCCGTTATCGGCCAGCCTCCGGATCTGAAACAGCCATACGAACTGTTAGGAGAGTTCCTCGACACCGAGTCAGGCCGATTGCAAGTGATAGCCGCTCCCGGACATTGCGACGATCACATCGTTCTCTATGATCCCAAGGAAAAATTGCTGCTAGCCGGGGACGCGTTCATGGGCAGCTACTTTTCCACGCCCAACCCGGATGTCGACAGCCTGAAGTGGCTCGTCAGTCTTGAACGGCTCATGGAATTCAAAATTGAAATTCTGGTGGAAGGCCACGGCCAAATTCATACCTTGCGAAGGGATATTCCTGACTTTCCTGGCATCGTGATCCGCGAAGATCCAAATGTGGTGATATCGCAGAAGCGAGATTATTTGCAGTGGCTGAGAGAGCAGATTGAGGCTGGATTTCAGGAACAACTTCCCGTGCGTGTTATTGAGGCAACTTGTTTCCCCTGGGGTAGGCGCACTTCCTGGGAGACTTGTGCCACTGACGAATGCCTCCGTCTGCTGAGTCTCGGCCACTTTTCCCGTTCGGAACTGGTGCGCAGTTTCGTTCGCACGACTTCCGACGCACTTCCAACCGTCTATGAGATTCGCCTGTCAGGAAAACTGTAGCGCCCCGGGTCCATGAGCGAAGCAGAGAAAATCGCATCGCCCGACTCTGCGCAAAGCTCCTCGTGGGTCGGCTATCTTCCAATCTGCGTGCTGCCTTTCGCCGCATTGACTTGCCGCAGTAGGCTGCAGCCATGGGCCTTCATGTGGATTCTGGCCTTCTCCATCTTCGTCAGTCTCAAATGGTTAACCTGGTGGAAGGCTCGAACTCGAATCGCTCATTCCACATGGCGCTCAGCAGCTTATCTGCTGGCTTGGCCGGGAATGGATGCTGAATCTTTTTTGGACCTCAGTCGTCGTGTCGCGCCGCCTCTCACGCGCGACTGGCTTTGGGCCGCTTTTAAAACCGCTCTTGGTGCCGCTCTCTTTTGGGTGCTAGCGCGGAGGCTACCGGAAGGACAACCGCTGCTCCGTGGATGGATTGGAATGCTAGGTATGATTTTGGTCCTGCACTTCGGCAGTTTCGAAATCGTAGCTCTGTGTTGGCGGAGTCTGGGAGTTGACGCTGTACCTATCATGTCAGACCCGCTGCGTTCGCGCTCGCTCAGTGATTTTTGGGGGAAACGTTGGAATCTCGGTTTCCGCCAGCTCTCCCATGATTTGATATTCCGGCCCTTGCACAGAATTCTGGGCGCCGGCCTTGCTGGTTTTCTGGTGTTCGTCTCTTCCGGACTGATCCACGATCTGGTGATCTCTGTCCCCGCACGCGGAGGATATGGCCTACCCACAATTTATTTTGTGATTCAGGGCTTGGGCGTCGCAGTGGAGCGCGCAGCTTTCGGCAGAAAACTGGGCCTTCGACGAAATCTTCGCGGTTGGCTTTTCATGGCGGTGCTTATCGTGGGTCCTGTCTTTCTGCTTTTTCACCCGCCGTTTGTACTGCGTGTGATAATCCCTTTCATGAAGGCCGTCCGCGCTCTATGACCCATTCATCGATGGAGCGCTTCTTTGCTCTGGATTTGTGGCTGGCGGGCGCCGGTCATTTCGTGATTTTGTTCGCCAGTTTTCAAGTACCTTCGCGGTTGGGCTGGAAAAAAGATTTGCAGTCGCTGACGCCCTTTAACCGCAAGCTGTTGTGGGTTCAAAGCGGATTTACAGTTCTCACGATCATCGCGTTTGGCACGCTTACATTGGCGCTCCACGCTGAGCTTCTTCGCGGTGATCGCGCCGCACTCGGCTTGGCATGTTTTATAGGAATTTACTGGACCACGAGAATCCTGGTCGACGCGTTTTACTTCTCACACACCGACTGGCCCAAAGGCCAGCAGTTCGCCGTGGGGCACATTCTTCTCATCTCCCTATTTGCGGCGCTAGCAGTCAGCTACTTGGGATTGTTCACCTGGCATTTGTTGCAAAGAGCCCAAGGATGACCCGCCTGTAGCGAATATTATTTACCTGTTGCTTTCCCAAAGGAAGTCTGGCATCCTTCCTGTTGGAAACCCAAATGGCAAATAAACAAAAAACGGATGTCCTCCAAGGCACGCTAGCGTTGATGGTGCTGAAGACTCTCGACGTTTTGGGTTCGCTCCACGGCTACGGAATCGCTCGACGCATCGAGCAGATCAGCGGAGATATCCTCTCCGTGAATCAGGGAACTCTGTATCCCGTGCTGCTAAAGCTCGAGCAGGAAGGCGCCATCGAGTCCGAGTGGGGTGCCTCCGAAAATAATCGCCGAGCGCGCTTCTATAAACTTACACGCGAAGGGCGCAAGCAGTTGCAAGTGGAGACCCAGGATTGGCAACAAACAGCGGCGATCATCGGCCGGTTCTTCGAAGCCAAAGCGGAGGATTTATCATGAAATCCCTTAGGCGATTTTTTTCACGGCTGGCCAGCTTCACAACGCGTCGCGCACAAGATGAACGTTTGCGCGAAGAGATCGAGGAACACATCGCCCTACAGACTGCCGAAAATCTTCGCGCCGGTTTATGGCCCATTGAAGCGCGACGCCAAGCTCTGCTGAAGTTTGGCGGCGTGGAGGCAATCAAACAAGATTATCGAGCGCGGCGAGGACTGCCGTTGGTGGAAAATGTAGTGCAGGATGTGCGCTTCGCTGTCCGCAGTTTGCGCCACACGCCCGGACTTACTGCCTTCGTGGTGATCACGCTCGCGTTGGGAATCGGGATGACCTCGGCGACATTCAGCATGGTCGATGCGCTGATTTTCAGGCCTTACTCCGTGCCGCATCCGAGCAGCGTGGTCACCCTGGTGAGCACCACGCACGATAGTCCATTCGACGATTTCTCTTATCGCGAATATCTGGACATTCGCGACAAAACGAAAAGTTATGGCGGCGTCGTGGCTAACGCAGATATGGAGGCGGTCGGCTTCAGCGCCGAACCCGGTACAACTCCGCGCATCAAGGGCGGCATGATGGTTTCCGGTAACTATTTCCACGTGCTCGGCGTGGAGCCACGGCTCGGACGCGGGTTTCGCGAGGACGAAGATCAGGTTCCCGGGCGAGATGCCGTAGTGGTGCTCGGGCCGGATTTCTGGCGGCACGAGTTCGCCAGCGACCCGTCCGTCCTTGGCAAAACTGTTCTGTTGAACGGCACGAAGTTTACCGTGATTGGCGTGGCTCCGGACAGCTTCCCGGGGATGCTGACATTCGGGCATCCCGATTTCTACATGCCATTAGCCATGGCGCGCGTGTTTTCCACTAACATCCAGAAGAATTTCTTCGAGGACCGCGACGACCGCGAGCTCACAGTAATGGCGCGTTTGAAAACCGGAGCCACGCTGCTTCAGGCCCGCAATGAACTAGCGGTGATCGCAAAAAATTTCGAAGACGAGTATCCGCAGGTTAATCGCGGACGTGGCGCGGCCGTGTTCACCCAATTCCAAACCCGCACTATAGAAGATGACAATTGGAAATTCACCGTGATCTTTTTGATCCTTGCGCTGGCAGTCCTGCTGGTGGCTTGCACCAACGTTGCCGGACTTCTTCTCAGCCGCGCCCGCTCACGAGGGCGTGAAATCGCCATACGCTTGGCACTTGGCGCAGGACGTCTCCGACTAATTCGCCTGCTCTTAACCGAAAGCATGATTCTGGCCGCGTTGGGTGGATTGGCCGGGATCGCCATCGGCTACGGCGTCGTAGAGTGGTTCCACTCGAAAGACAGTATCGTTTTTGCAACCGAGTTGCCGATGGCAGTTCCCTTTCACATGGACACGCGGGTTCTCCTCGCCTGTGTCGCACTGTCCGCCTTGAGCGCGGTGCTTTGCGGCCTGGCGCCGGCGCTTCAAAGCACGCGCGTCGATTTGGTGAACGCTCTCAAGTCCGCCGACGTGGACCTCCCCGGACGCAAGCGCCTGTGGGGCCGCAATATGTTGGTCGTTGCGCAGGTTTCCATGTCACTGATGCTGCTGACTGCCTCTTTCCTGATGGCCCGCGGCTTCCAACACGACCTGACGGAGGGTCACGGTTTTATCAAAGATCATCTGCTGATGACCCGCTTCGATCCGCGCATCAATCAGTACAATGCAACTAAGACGCAGCAGTTTTACAAGCTGCTCGCCGAACGTATGCGGGAAACGCCGGGAGTTCGGAGCGAAGCGCTGATGCAGAATATTCCACTTGGAGTGGACGATTTTGACGGTCTAACGTTCGTGCCGGACGGTTTCCAGATGCCGCCGGATCGCACTAATTTCAATTCCACGATGAATACGATTGATGAAGGGTATTTCGACACCATGGGGGTTCCGATCCTGCGTGGCCGCGCCTTCCTGCACTCCGATACCGCGGATTCCCCGCGCGTCGCGGTGGTGAATGAGCACTTCGCGAAACACTATTGGCCCGCAGGCGAGGCCGTGGGCAAACGCATTCGCCTCGATAGCAGCGCTGGAACGCCAGTGGAGATCGTAGGCATCGCACAGACGATCAAGTCACAAAACATGGAAAGCCCTACGGACTTCGTATACCTGCCGCTGACTCAGCATCCTGTCGCGCGCATGGTCTTGATGTTGCGCTCAACCGGGGATCCACTGCAATTGGTTCAGCCGGTGAAGGATGTCGTCCGTTCTCTCGATCCCAACCTTCCGATGTTGCAGACCCGCCCTTATGAGGATTTCTACCTGAACCAAGCCGTGAGAGGTCCGCGAATTGCGATCGACCTGGTCGGTAGTATGGGTTTGGTGGGACTTTTGCTCGCCGTTGCCGGTTTATACGGACTTGTGGCCTACAACGTGAGCCGCCGAACACGCGAGATCGGCATCCGCATCGCCCTGGGCGCCGCTAGCTCGGACGTTCTGCGTCTGGTGCTCGGCAAAGGCCTGGTGCTCGTCGGGATTGGAACCGTGGTCGGGCTGGTCATGGGTTTCGCCCTCGAACAGCTCATGAATTCCATGCTGTTCGATTCCGGCGGCGTGGACCTCCTGGCATATGCCGTCGTCGTGCCCACCATGTTTCTGGTGACGATGCTCGCAGCCTACGTTCCCGCACGACGCGCCACCCGCATTGCGCCAACTCAAGCGCTACGCTACGAATAGCGTTGTTTTAATGAATAGAAAAATACTTACCAGACCAAGTAAACTCTCCGCCGTCCGGACGGACCGCCTGGAGCACCTGTATCGTGCGGTCAGCGGCGCCTGAAAATTTCCAGGTGCATCGCTTGAAGGTCGTGTACTCGTCCCATTCGCACTGACCGCCCGCATACATGAGCGTGCAATTAATAAATTTTCCGTTAAAAAATCGTTTGTTGTCCATGTCCACGTCGGAGTTGGAGAATACACCGTTGGGCACCTTGGTTATCGCTGGGTTACTCATCGGTCTTAACCTCGAAGTATCGCGTCAATAAAACGGGGGCCGCGTTAGGGTTCGTGGTCCCGGTCCGTTTCTCTAAAATGCAGACCGCACTCGACGGAGTGCAGCCGAGAGCCGGAGGACTATGAGCAAGACCGGAACAGGTTAATCGGGGTTATCAGTTCCGCTACATAATATCACAGCCAACCTAAACTCCTGCCACGACGCCGCTTCACAAGGTTTGGAATCGATGGAACATGGGTGGGGACAAACGGTTTCAGATCCTATTTTTTCTTTTCCGTGGAACCGGGCGATCATCGCTTGTGCGCGAACCTGCAGGCGCCCGTTGAAAGGGTCGTCAAGTCCTCCACCGCGGCGACAAGCTTTGCAGCCGAAGCCGGCCAGTCATACTACTTCCGGACCGTAACGTCCGAGGCGGGAACGACAAAGATCGTGCCCGTTGATCCCGCGGAAGCTCAAGTGCAGATCGCATCAACGGCTTTCAGCTCGTTCCAACTAAAGAAATAAACTTCCGTGAGGTCTCCAACCGAGGAAATCCCCAGCCTTGCGAATGCGCTTGATTCGGCCGGCGTTACTCAGCAATCCCTGCAAAATTTTGCGTGTCAGTATCGAATTTGCTGACCGTGCCGGTCCCCACCGGAGCAATTATGGGTAATGGTTGCATCGCTTCTAGCCGGACGTTGAGATCGACTCGCTAACGGATAGTTTCGGATAGGCCGGCGTGGTTGCCCGTCATATACTTTTAGCTTCGGAGATTCGCTGGATGCCGAACCAACGCTCTAAGAGGTTTTCGTGAAACGCTGGACGAAAATTCTGTTGGGAATTCTGGCTTTCGTTGTCGTAGTGATCGTGTGTGTTAAACTCTTTGTGAACGCGAACACATTTCGACCTGCCATCGAAAGACAAATTTCAGACACGCTCGGCCGCAACGTGAAACTCGGTAATCTAAGTCTGTCGGTTCTGTCCGGCAGTCTGGTAACCGAAGAAATCAGCATCGCGGACGACCCTCGCTTCAGCTCTTCGCCGTTTATAACAGCGAAAAAAGTTCGCATCGGCGTACCCCTGCGACCGCTCATCTTGTCGCACCAGCTCAATATTCGCAGCTTTGAAATAGAGTCGCCGCAAATTGCCATGATTAAAGCCGCGAATGGCACCTGGAATTTTTCCAGTATCGGGCGCCCTGCTACATCCGTTGCCGGGCGCGCTGCCAATGCGGCTGCGGCAAACTCACAACCTTCCGCGCCGCAAATTTCTGAGCTTTCTGTAGGAAGCGTCGCTATTAAAGACGGTCGAGCCACTATCGCAACCCTGCCCGCGCACGGGCCGCCCAGCGTGTACGGCCACGTAAATATTACGGCGCACGATTTTTCAACTTCTTCGCAGATTCCGTTCGACTTGAAGGCGGATTTGCCGGGCGGCGGCAGCGCCAGCGTCACAGGTTACTTGGGCCCAATTAATCGTGACGACACAGCTAACAGCCCGATGGATGCGCAGATTTCCGCAAAGCGCGTGGACCCGGTGGAAGCGGGACTCTTGGATCCCGCCACCGGCTTGTCGTTCCTCGCCGACGTCGACCTGCACACCAAGTTTGATGGGCAAGACCTTACCACCAACGGGACCGCTCGAATTGAGAATCTCAAACTCCACAAGGAAGCGCCCGCGGTGCCCAAGCCGCTGGAAATCGCGTTCAGTGGAACACATCGTGTGAAAGACAACTCCGGGCAAATCGAAGATGCCGCCGTAAATATTGGTGACGCCAAGATCCACGCAAGCGGAACGTATCGACCGGTCAAGCCCGGCTCGGAAGACGAGCTCGTAAATTTCAAGGTTGTAGGGCAGAGTTTGTCGATCGATCAGCTGCGGCCATTGATGACCGCGGCCGCGGTTCATTTGCCCAACGGTTCCACGCTCAAGGGCGGCACGCTTTCGATGAACCTGGCCGTCACTGGGCCGACAAAATCACTGGTCATTACTGGCCCCCTCGCGCTCGATAACACATCTTTGGTGGGCTTCGACATAAGCTCAAGGATTCATGGGATTGCGGCTCTGAGCGGCATGAAATCCGGGGACACCACGCATTTTGACAAGTTGCGCGCGAATGTGCGAATCACCGACGCTGGCGTGGTGGCCGACCAGATCGAAGCAGTGATTGAGGGAATGGGCGAACTCACCGGTAGCGGCACCGTCTCGCCCACCGATCAACTCGACTTTAACCTCTTGGTAAAAGTTGCGTCGGCCAATGCTATGAGCAAGGTTGGCATCGGAGTTATCACTGGATTCAGCGGGTCCGGCGTGCCAGTGCATGTCACCGGCACTGTCGATGAACCCTACATTACCGCCAACGTCGGCGGCGTTGTGAAGAAAACCAAATCGATTACCTCCTTCTTTCACAAGAAGAATTAACCCGCCCTGCGGCTACCTAAGAACATCCGCTTCTCTCGGTCTGGAATTGATGCTAATTTCGATTCGCGGTGATTCGAACCCACTGCGAATCTATTCCACTATGCTTGAGCGATTTATTTTCTCCGATCTGCGCGAGTTGTTTGCCAAAGCCAATGAGGAAAAGTCCGGCGACCAATTGGCGGGCATCGCGGCGCGCTCGGAGCGCGAACGAGTGGCGGCCAAGCGTAAGCTCGCCGATCTATCGCTCGCCGAAATTGTGCAGCAACCTCTGATTGACCCTGACACTGACGAAGTAAGCCGCCTAATCCTCGATACCTTCGACCAAAAAGCTTTTCAGGCAATCCAAAGTCTGACCGTCGGCGAATTCCGTGAGTTCATTCTTGACGATGCCACCGACGAGACTGCACTCAAGGAAGTTCAGCGAGCGATCATCCCGGAAATTGCGGCTGCGCTGGCCAAGATCATGAGCAACAAAGACCTGGTCCTAGCCGCATCGAACATCCGGAACGTTACGCGCTGCCGAAATACCCTGGGCGAACGCGGAGTTCTTGGAATTCGCGTGCAGCCGAACCATCCCGTCGACGATATCGGCGGAATCCTACTCGCCGCTTTTGAAGGGCTGCTTTACGGATGCGGCGACGCAGTGATCGGAGTGAATCCCGCATCAGATTCCGTGGAAAAAGTGAGCTCGATTCTCCACGCGCTCGACCGTCTGGTGCAAACTTATAAAGCGCCTACACAGACTTGCTGTCTTGCGCATATCAGCGCGCAACTCGCTGCTATGGAACGCGGAGCGCCGGTGGACCTGCTATTCCAGTCGATTGCCGGAACCGAAGCGGCCAATGGCAGCTTCGGAATCTCGCTGGCCACGTTGCGAGAGGGCCGCGAACGTGTACTCGAGCATCATCGCGTGCGTCACGTCGATTGGAAAGGTTCCAACGCGATGTATTTCGAAACGGGCCAAGGTAGCGCGCTATCGGCTGAAGCCCACCACGGGCTAGACCAAGTGACGCTGGAAGCGCGGGCATACGGCGTCGCCCGCGTGTTTGAACCCTTTCTGGTTAATAGCGTGGTCGGATTTATCGGTCCCGAATATCTTTATGATGAACGCCAGATCATTCGCGCCGGTCTTGAAGATCACTTCATGGGTAAGCTCCTGGGCCTCCCCATGGGATGCGACGTCTGCTACACAAATCATGCGGCGGCGGATCAAAATTCGGCCGACAACCTCTTACTGTTGTTGGGCGCGGCGGGTTGCAATTATTTTATGGGCGTTCCGTGCGGCGACGATGTGATGCTGAATTATCAATCCACCAGTTATCACGATGCGCTTGCGGTCAGGAGATTATTTAAATTGCGACCCGCTCCGGAGTTTCTGGCTTGGCTGCAAGCCACGGGAATTTATCGAGATGGCGAGCCAGTTTTGTTAGATGCGCCCGCGCGCCGCCAACTGATGCAAGGGCTGGAATCGTCGTTAGAGGGGATCCATTGATGGCGAACGAGCGGGATCTGGCATTGAACAATTCGGACCTGCCGGAAATCGTCCGAAAGATTCGAGCGCGCACTCCAGCCCGCTTGCTGGTTGGCCGGGCAGGAGCTGCCTATCGCACCAGCACGCAGATGGATTTGCGCGAAGCGCATGCCGCCGCGCGAGATGCTGTCCGCGCCGAATTGACTCTGGAAGAAGTCTTCGACAGCGCCTTTGTTCAGCGTTGGGGACTATTTGAAGTCCGTACAAAAGCGCGTTCAAAAGATGAATATTTGTTGCGCCCGGATTTAGGCCGGCATTTCGACGCTGATTCTCGCGCGGAAATCCAAAACCGCTGCGAAGCGAACACCGATCTCCAGATCGCTATTGGCGACGGGTTGTCAGTCTCGGCGGTCGCGGCGCAAGTCCCTCTTTTACTTCCCTTGCTGTGCCAGGGAGCCCCCGAGCGCGATTGGAAAATCGGGAAAACGCTTGTGATCCAGCGCTGCAGAGTAGGGATTCTCAACGAGATTGGAGACTTGCTGAAACCGCGTGTCGTCGTGCTACTGATTGGCGAACGCCCGGGCCTCAGCACAGCGGAAAGTTTGTCAGCCTATATGGCCTACCGGCCCGGCGCTTCCCACACAGACGCCAACCGAAACCTAATTTCAAACATCCACCCACGAGGCTTGAATCCGCAGGAAGCTGCGACCCGCATCCTGAATCTCGCAGCGCGTATGATGAAAGTGAGCACGAGTGGTTACACGCTTAAAGAGCAACCTCCGGCGCTCGAAGATCGACAGATTCAGCCGTAATTTATCCGCTTAGCCTTTCGAGTGTCGCGGTTTCTTCCGGCAGCACGGGCTGCGCGCATCGACGTGATGGAAGCGCTGCGGTCGGAATAAGGGGTCGAAGAGCTAGGAATTGCGGCGCAGCCGGTCCAAGAGAGCGAAAAGAACCACGCCGAATGCTGCGGTAACCAGAGAATCGATGAAGAGGTGCAAGGTAAAGAACGGCGCGGAATGGTTTAACAGAACGCGCTGAGTCACCGCTAGAATGGCTTGATGGAAATGGAAGAATAAGAAGATCAGGCCAAAACGGCTTAGTGGATGTTCGGTATCAATCCGGGCTCCCACCGAAGAAGCAAGATAGCCCACCAGCGTTTTCGCAATCCCGTACATGCCGATAGGGTTGTCGTGGCTCAGAGCGTCCTGCAGAATCCCGATGGCCCCTCCCAGAAATAGCCCCGATACTGGATTGCGGCGGCTGACTCCGAAATAAATGGTAACCAGCAAGGGAAGATCGATCAGCTCGGACCAGCGCCCATACTTGTGCAGAAAGGCCTGAAACACCAGAGCCAGCAAGACCGTGCCGATGATGGTGCCACTGTAGAATTTGTGCACCTCCACATTTGGTTCCGAGTGTGCACCGACATTGAGCATGTAGGACATTATCGTTGAGGGGTAGGTTTCGGCGCCGGAGTTTTGTTTGCTGGAACCGTAGATTGAATAGAAGCGGTTGCAGCAGGTTTAAATTTGTTTGGGTCGGTTACAACACCGGACGCTTTCGGTGCAGGCAGTGTCGCCGGTTGCGCGCCAGATTGGGTGGGCGTCACGTCGTTGGTATCGGATGCTTCTTCGGTCTTCTTCGGCAAGAGTTCCTGCTGCGAGAGAAGCACGATGACGTCTTCAAGACGGTCCAGACGCGCCGCGGGCCGCACGGAAATTACTTGGAATGGGTTCCCGGGTTTTGTGGCCTCCACGGTGCCGATCAGCAAATCCTTGGGGAAAATACGATCTTCGCCCGAGGTGACAATCGCGTCTCCGGACTGCAGTTTTTCTTCGTTGACCACGTAATCCATGTGCGGCTGGGGATCTCCGCTGCCTTTCACCACACCGTGCGTCCGCGAGGAAGCGAACAGAGCGCCGACGCCACTATCCTTGTCGTTGATCAAGAGGACTTGGGCGGTGGAGGGAAAAACCTCCACGATTTTTCCGACCACACCGTCGGGTGTAATGACGCCCATATTTCTACGCACGTGATCCCGTTCGCCACGGTTGATAAAAAGCGTATGTGAGGTCGGGTCGGCGCTGGCACCAATCACTTGTGCGGCAAGCATGGGCGCTTCCGTGTGCGCTTCCTTGAAATTTAGGAGAGTCGCAAGGCGATGGGCTTCCGCGGACTCGCTTTCCAGCTCGCGATTTCTGAGGCGCAGTGTGTTCACGTCGTTGCGCAGGCGTTCATTTTCGGCGCGTGTGTTGCGCAGGCCAACGTAACCACTCCAGATTCCGCCGACATGAGAGAAGGTCCAGGTGCCAGCGCGCTCCAAGGGCGTCATCAATTCGACCGCCCAATAGCGGATAAGGCGCACGTTGTTCTCGCGCTTGATTTGGAAAGCGAGAAGCAGCACTTGCGCAAGAACGACAGTTGCGAGCAGGGCCAGCGGACGATGACGGGAAAAAGTGTCCATCATAACTTTAGAACCAGCTAAAAATTCGCTAGAGCGCCAAAATCTAAACCGCGCCTGCTTAGTTCTTGGCGCGGATACAAAGAGCAGATCCTGCGCTTGGCTCGGGATGAGAGCTTAAAAAGATGAAACCAAGACAAGTTGATGCAAAGCTCCAACACGTTCTTTAGTCAATCGAGACCAGGCGCAACAGACGGAAATCGCTGAGCATTTTTCCGGTTCCGAGCACCACGGAGGCTAGCGGGTCGTCGGCGATAGAAACTGGCAAGCCAGTTTCTTCGCGTATGCGCTTGTCGAGATTTTTAATCAGCGCGCCGCCGCCGGTAAGCACGATGCCGCGATCGCTGATATCGGCGGAAAGCTCGGGCGGCGTACGTTCCAGAGCGACGCGAATGGCGTTCAAGATCGTGGAGATACATTCTGAAAGCGCTTCGCGAATTTCGCTGTCGTCTATGGTGACGGTGCGCGGCACGCCTTCAATCAGGTTGCGGCCTTTCACTTCCAGAGTCAGCGGCTTTTCGAGTGGATAGGCTGAGCCGATTTCAATTTTGATTTGTTCTGCGGTGCGTTCGCCGACGAGCAGGTTGTATTTGCGCTTCAAATAATGCATCACCGCTTCGTCCATCTCATTTCCAGCAACGCGAACGGAGCGCGAATAGACGATGCCGCTCATGGAGATGACGGCTATGTCGGTTGTGCCACCTCCGATATCCACCACCATGTTTCCGGAAGGCTCTTCGATCGGCAGGCCCGCGCCAATAGCAGCAGCCATGGCTTGTTCGACCAAATACACTTCACTGGCGCGCGCGCGATAAGCGGAGTCTTGCACCGCTCGCTTTTCTACCGGAGTGATTTCGCTGGGAACACCGATAACGATTCTGGGATGTACCAGGACTCGACGATTGTGAGCTTTCTGGATGAAATAGGTGAGCATCTTTTCAGTAACTTTGAAGTCGGCGATGACGCCGTCTTTCATAGGCTTGATCGCTACGACGTTTCCGGGAGTTCTTCCCAGCATTTCCTTCGCTTCGCGGCCTACTGCGACAACTTCCCCGCTATTTTTGTTGATGGCGACGATGGAAGGCTCGTTCACCACAATTCCCTTTCCGCGCGCAAAGACGAGTGTGTTGGCGGTTCCGAGATCAATGGCCAGGTCGGATGAAAAAAGACTGAAGACCGACCGCATGTTGTAGCCGTTTTTCGTCACGTCTTGCGTTCCCCCTGAGTTCGGCTTGCGCGCCGCGGCGGCGGCGGGTGCTTGGCGGACTTCTAAACTTGCGAGCGCATTTTTATGTTACGGGATCACCACTTGCACGCGCTTGGTTGCTGTACCACCCCGGCGATTTTGGCCGGTGATGATAACTTCGTAAGAGCCTTTCGGCATAGGCGGCAGAAAGTGGCGGAACTGCCCATCCGCTTGGATGCTGGCGACCGGTTCACCGTTGATAATCAGAGCTGCTCCCGGCTCGGTGCGTCCGATGATCTCGACTACGTTTCCTTGCAATACAGTATTATCCACCTCGAGCAGCATTTCCTGCTCTTTACCTTGTATCACCAGTGTGAATTTGTAGGGCTCGCTTTGATCGCTTGTGGCATTTTTCGCGTCGATCGCGCGAACGCGCCAATAATAATCGCCAGGATCCAGTCCGACGATGTCCACACCTTCCGAGGTTGTTTTCTTAGCCATAATAATCTTGCTGAACATGGCCGTGGTGCTGGCCTGAAATTCGTAGGACTTTGCCGTTGCCACCGGCTTCCAGGAGAAATGGACTGGATCATGTTTCGGATTCGATACGGTGATGGCCTGCAAGTTCAGCGGCGTGTCCAATTCAGGAGGGGCCAGGACATCGGTTTTCGTGATGGCTCCCCCGGTGGGGAACGTCACGCGCTGAAACTGGCCGATATCGAGGTGCTCGCCTCCGCGATTCAATTCCGCACTTCCTGAAGCGATCGTAATTTGCTGCTGCTTCGTGGTGGGGTCGCTGCTGACAGCGGCGCGGCTATTCGCGCGCAGCGAGGCCACCGCGTTTTCGAAAGAAACTTCAGCTTTCGAACCAGGAACCTCCCATGCGCCGGTAGCGAGGTCCACTTGTCCAGAACTGATGTGCACGCCTACTTGCGAGGCGTGATCTTGCTCCACGATATTTTCTTCCACCGTGACGAGAGTGTCGCCCTTCACCGTATAGGTCGTTCCATCAGCAAACGCCATACGGGCAACGCCTTCCGGGCCGGTCTGGATCAAGTCGCCTTTGTCGAGGGTAATCTGGTAGTCCGCGCTTTGCCACTCTACGGAATTCACCTTTTTCACCTGTACTTTCCCATCCAGGTTTACGAAGCGCGCTTGCCTCGCGGTGATGGTAGCTACGCCTGCATCATGCGCCGAGACAGCCGCGCCAAGACGCTTCACAACTTTGCCCGAAAGATCGGGAAAAGCAAAATAAGACCCGGTAAGGATGGCGGCAATAATCAGCAAGGCGTAAATCGCCATGGTTTTGTAAGTGACCGTGTGCCAATAAACCTCTACCCGTGAGATTTTAGGCTTATCCGACACGACTGTTTTTTGGTCTATCATGTTTACAAGGGCTAATTTGGAAATTTAGCACACGGGTATGGGCCATTCAACTCGGCGAGAAAAGAGTTGCGAAACTGCTAACCCCTACTTGTTCCAATCAGTTAACTGGCCTTGTGGCACGGCGAGCTAGAGGTACTGTTTTCCGCCAGGTTGGGGGGCGAGATTTGTTCCCATTTGACGCCATATTGGAGGTTGACCGCAGGCTGCCATTTTAGGGAGACTATCTGCTTCAGACCGGGCGTTTTACCGCGGGGTACGGGCCCCCCGGGCGGGGTGATTTTTAAAGCAAGCGAACTATCTTGAGGCTGCGAGGAAGAAAAATATGAAAGAGATTATTGGCGAACTGAACCCGCCGACGCGAGTGATGATGACTCCCGGGCCTTCCTGCATGGACCCGCGAGTTTACCGAGCGATGTCCGCGCCTCTGGTTGGGCATCTAGATCCGTGGTTTTTGGAAATGATGAACGACGCGCAGGTTTTGCTTCGGCGCGTATTTCAAACGGAGAACCGCATTACCTACCCGGTCTCCGCGTCAGGCTCGGGCGGGATTGAAGCCGCGGTGCTGAATCCTCTGGAAGAGGGTGATGAATGCATTGTTTGTTCTAATGGAATGTTTTCCGAACGCATGGCGGTAATCGCGGAACGCAGTCCGGCGAAAGTGATCCGTGTCGAAGCGCCGTTGGGCCGCACGGTTGATCCTGAGGATGTGCGGCGCGCAGGCAAAGGAAAAAAGATTAAATTTGTCGGTTTGGCGCACGGTGAAACTTCAACCGGAGTGGTGCAACGGCTGGAAAATTATCGCAAGGTTGCCGATGAGCTCGGCGCTTTGCTGATCGTGGATACGGTGGCTTCGCTCGCGGGCGTCCCACTGAACGTGGATCGCGAACACATTGACATTTGTTTCAGTGGCACGCAAAAGGCCATCAGCGCGCCTCCGGGTATGGCCCCCATTACTATTAACAGTCGGGTGGAAGACGTTATCCGCGCACGCAAGAAAAAAGTGGAAAGCTGGTACTTCGATATCACACCGATTATGACCATGTGGGGCTCGGAGCGTAATTATCATCACACGCCACCGGTGTCGCTAATCTACGGCCTGCGAGAAGCCTTGCGCATCGTTCTTGAGGAAGGGTTGGAAGCTCGGTGGGATCGCCATCAGCGGAATCAGCAAGCGCTGATTGCCGGGATCGAAGCGATGGGACTTGAACTGTTTGTCTCCGATCCTGCCGACCGGCTGGTTACCGTTACGGCGGTGAAAATACCTGCGGAGCTGGAAGACAGAAAGGTGCGCCAGCAACTTCTGGACGAATTCAACATAGAGATTGCCGGCGGCATCGGCAAGACCAAGGGACAAATCTGGCGCATCGGGCTGATGGGTTATTCTTCGCAGAATACGAATGTCTTGCTGTTTCTAGCGGCGTTGGAAAAAGTGCTGCTAGATCAAGGACGCCGCGTGCCGGCTGGAGCAGGCGTGGCAGCCGCGATCCGGAGCTACCAAGCGTGCGGGCAACAAGTAGCTGTGGGGGCCCGAAAGTAAGCGCTCCGAAAATTCGACATGGCGAAAACTTCCTATCCCACTATTCCCAATGCCGGGGCGATGAGCGACTTCGTAGGCGCGTTTGAGGTGCCTTCGAAAGTGACGGACTACGTCTATAAGTGCCGGTTTTCACACTGCTGGAACGGAATTGCGACGCGGCATGCGGACACCATGGATTGTAAATTTTTAGTGGATGGCCGTGGCGTGGTGCTGGGGCTGGCGCACCCGGGTTTCGTGGAATTCCGGGCGCGCGTGGGAAGAAATCTTTCCGACCGTGAAGCGAGTTATATTGCGGCTGAGTACCTGCGAGGAAGGTTGGAGCAAGAAGACGAACACGCTCTTTACGACGTTCCGGTCAACGAAGTAACGCGTATCATTGAGAAGCTTAATATACGCTGATAACGAGAATTGCGATGGGCAATACCTTTATTTGATGGACGGCTCTTTTTTGGCGAGCGAGCGAATGTAGTTCACCAGATTCCACATAGCGTCAGGCTTCGCGCGATCACCTTCTGAAGGCATCTCGCCTTTGCCGTTCTTGATGATGTAGAAAAGCTCGCCATCCGTGCGATCTTTCAGCGCCGCGGGGTCGTGGTAATCGGCAAGCTTAGCCTTCATATCCGCCGCCAGGTCGCCCTTACCATCGCCGTCTTTTCCATGGCACATCTCACAATCGATTTCATACATCTTTTTACCTTGGGCGATTGAGGCGGCGGTAGGTTTTACAGGATTGGCCATTTTTGCTGCTTCCGGCGGAATTTTATATTCCGCGGCGGAAGCGGCAGCGGGTTTCGATTCTTGCGCCGAGGCAGAAACAACTGCCAAGAGCAACATGGACAGAACACACAAAGCTTTTCCCATGGGAGCCTCCTACAACCTCTGCAAAATGACGTATGGCGGGCATTCTACTCCCGGAAAGCATCCACGCGAAAGACGTTGTTTCTGACGTGTGCAAGGAAGGTGATAGAAGAAATCAGGCGTCGGAGAGAGATTCGCCAGAGCCCGAACCGTCGTTCAGTTCACCAATTTCGAAGATTTCTCCACAATCGAGGCACTCGACATACTGGGTGTCATCATCCTTGGCGATGAGCTGGGTTCGTTTGTGCTGGCAAGCGGGGTCTGGCATCACCATACCGCGGAAAACTAAATGAATTATACATCCTAGCCCATAAATTTTGGGAACAGGATGCAGGTGTCAGGGCCTATTAGCGTATGTATATTGAGAAAGCGCGCCAGTAAGACAGATAGGCTCTCGCAGAGGCGGTGCTAAAGTTGACAAAGGGACGGATTGACACTATCAGTCTGTTTGCGAAGGCATGTAGCGAGGAGTAATTGACAGTGGAGCTGAGCGCGACGCAGAAGCGGCTGGGTGCGGCGTTGTTTTACGGAATTCTGATCATACTCGCCTACCTGGTTTATCTGGTCTTTCGGCCGTTTCTAGCTCCGCTGGCATGGGCGGTTGTGATGGCTGTAGTGGCATATCCGGTTTATACACGGCTGGCTCGGAGGTGTGGGCGCACGTTGGCTGCTGCGGTAAGCACGTTGGGCGTCACGTTAATCATTATCGTGCCGACGGTGCTTGTTACCGGCGCCTTTATACGGCAGGGCGTGGAAGCCGTCCAAGTCGTACAACAACAAATCCAAAGTGGACATTTTGCCTGGGTGAACGATCTGTGGCTTCGCATTCAGGAGAAGTTTCCAGACCCCAACCCAAGCGATCTGGCCACGGTCATCCATCGTTATGCGGACGCGGGCGCCGCCTACCTTGCTACGCGCTTGGGAACGGTGTTGCGCAACACGGCGGTGTTTTTGTTCGATTTAACGGTCATCATCCTGTCCATGTTTTATTTCTTTCGTGACGGCGATGCGATTGTGGCGCGTTTGCGCCAAGTACTTCCCTTCGATCAAGCGCATCGCGATCGGATGATTGACGACGCGCGAGATTTAATTTTTGCGAGTGTAACGTCTAGTTTAGTTGCAGCGGTCGCACACGGCGTACTGGGCGGACTGGCCTTCGGTTTGACCGGGATTCACGCGCCAATTTTCTGGGGCGTGATGATGGGATTCTTCTCGCTGGTTCCGGTGGTGGGCTCGGCGTTGATATGGGTGCCGGCGGCGATCAGTTTGATGGTGAATGGGCATATTGGCATGGGGATCGTTCTAATGATTTTTTGCGGCGTGATCGTCGGACTAGTGGACAACATTATTCGTCCTTGGATGATTAGCGACCGGGCCCAGATGGGGGGCTTGGTGGTGTTTATCAGTGTACTAGGCGGAATTAGCGTCTTCGGCATGCTTGGCGTGGTGCTGGGGCCCATTGTGGTGGCCGCGGGAGCGAGCATGCTGGACCTCTACGCGCCGGGCGCGGTTGTTAGAAACACAAGAGTCAAACCCGGTGGGAACAAAACCGATGACGTGTTAGAGTAGCGGCCTTCGGAAGCGGGATGAAGAAAAATTCCAATTCAAAACACGCGAGTTTGCCGCCAGAAAAATTGCGATGGCACTGCGATCCGGCACGAATTCCGTTTGAGACTACGGCGGAAGTAGAGCCTTCCACCGGGGACACCGGACAAGACCGCGCGTTGCGCGCGCTACGCATGGGCGTGGAGCTAACCGCTCCGGGCTACAACCTTTTTGTCTGCGGGCTATCCGGGACGAGCCGCGGCGGAATGATCGTGCGGTTGATCGAAGACATGCATCCGAAGAGCGAGATCGCTCCGGACCGCTGCTATGTAAATAATTTCAAAAATAATGATCGTCCACGCCTCCTGACCTTATCCCGGGGCCAAGCCAACGCGTTCAAGAAGGAAGTGGAAACCGGCATCGATTTTTTGCGGCGCCGCATTCCTCAGGTGTTCGAGGGCGAACCGTTCCAGCGTCAGAAGACGCGCATTGTCGAGCGTTTTACTTTGCGGGAAAAAGAGTTGATGGACGATTTCACTCGCCGCATCGCGCGGGAGCAATTTGCGCTGGGACGCATGCAGGTTGGCGCGGTCGCGCTGCCGGAAATTTTTCCGGTGATCGAAGGCGCCATGGTGCCCATCGAGGAAATCCCCAAACTGGTGCAGGATGGAAAACTCGAGAGCCCGGCCGCAGAAGAACTGGAGCGCAAGTACGACCAGTTCCGCCAAGAGTTCACGGTGGTCTATCGCAAAACGCTTTCGCTTTCGCGCGAACTGGCCAGTGAAATGAGTTATTTGGAACAAGAAGCCGCGTCCGTCCTGGTGGATGGGGTGATCGAGGAGCTGAAGGAGAAATATCCAAGCACGCAGATTTCCGAGTATCTGGAGGAAGTGCGGCATCACATTTTGGATAATCTCGAACCGTTCAAGGAGCGCGAAGGCGAGGAAGAGCAGCCTCCTTCTGAGGGTGGCGGTGGGGCGCGCGTGGAACGCACGGACCGTGATCCGTTTCGCGTGTATGGCGTAAATGTGATTCTAGCTCACGGCGAAAGCGAGAAATGCCCGGTAGTTTTTGAGACCATTCCAACCTATGCGAATCTTTTTGGAACCATTCACCGCAGCTACGATACGCGCGGCGGATGGAGTTCTGACTTCATGGACCTGCGAGGCGGTTCGTTGCTGCGCGCGGATGGTGGCTATCTGGTGATGTACGCCTTGGACGCGCTGACGGAGACCGGAGTGTGGCGCACGCTGAAGCGTACCCTCAATCATGGCAAACTTGAGATCCAACCCGTTGACGTTTTTTTCCCCTTCAGCACGGCAGCCCTGAAGCCGGAGCCAATCGACATACATGTAAAGATCATTTTGATAGGCGATCGCGACATGTACGAGCTGCTGTACGATTTCGAAGAAGACTTTCGCAAGATTTTCAAAGTGCGTGTGGAATTTGACGAAGAAATGGCTTGGAGCGATGAAATCATTCGCGAGTATGCCGGGAGGCTGCGGAAGATTTGCAACGACGAAGGGCTTTGCCCGTTCGACCGCACCGCCTTTGCGTCGATTCTGGAGCACGGCGTTCGGCTGGCGGGACGCAGAGGAAAAATCACGGCACGCTTTTTCGATCTTGCGGATTTAGCACGCGAGGCATGCTATGTGGCGCGAAATGAAAAGCAGTACGTGGTTACCGCGGAACATGTGCGCAAAGCACTAGACGCCAAAGTGGAGCGGCACAATCTGACCGAAACGAAAATCCGCGAAATGATCGACCAGAATTTGCTGTTCATCGACACCACCGGAACGCGCGTGGGCCAAGTGAACGGATTGAGCGTGATCGAGATCGGCGGGTATCCGTTTGGCAAGCCTGTGCGGATTACTGCCACGGCATCGCTCGGTAAAGCGGGAATCGTCAACATCGAGCGCGAGTCGAATCTGAGTGGGCGTTTCCACGATAAGGGAGTGCAGATTATTTCCGGCTATCTGCGACGCACCTTCGCGCAGGATAAGCCGCTGTCGCTTTCTGCGAGCCTGTGCTTCGAGCAATCCTATTCGGGTGTAGACGGGGACAGCGCGAGTTCGGCTGAGGTTTATGCTTTGTTGTCCGCGCTGGCGGAGCTTCCCATCAGACAGGAGCTGGCGGTAACCGGCTCGGTGAATCAGCACGGTGACATTCAGCCCATCGGCGGCGTGAATCAGAAAATCGAAGGGTTTTACGATGTTTGCAAATTGAAAGGTTTGACTGGGAAACAGGGAGTGCTGATTCCGGCGGAGAATGTGGACGATTTAATGTTGCGTGACGAAGTAATCGAAGCTGTGCGCAAGGGACAGTTCCACATCTACCCGGTGGGAACCGTCGAGCAAGGCATTGAAATACTTACAGGTGTGGATGCCGGCAAGCGGAAATCGGGCGGAAAATTTGGACCCGGGAGCGTATTTGGCAAGGTAGATTCCCGGTTACACGCGATCGCCCATGCCATGCGGAAATTCCACTAACAACAAACCCGCGCGACGATTACAAATTAAGAATTTGATTCTGCAGGCTAGACCAAACGCTTCATTTCAATCACCACTTCCTGAGTTTTTCCGTTTCGCTCGATCACCAGCTTGTATTTATGGCCAACTTGGCGAAATAGCTCACGTACAGCATTCAGCGTGATGTCGGCGGCAGGCTCTTCATCGATTCCGGCAATAATGTCTCCTTCCTGGATGCCGGCGGCAGCGCCCGGACTGCCGGGCTGAACGCGCACGATTTCGAAGGTCCTAAGGTTTGTGCCTTTGGCGATGATCGAGAGCCCGCTCATATCTTCTTCGGCAAATTTATTGAAATCGAGGTTCGGCTCGAGAATCATGCGTTGATGCGGAAGGTCAAAAACCACTGTAAACCGTCGAAGAAAGCCAGCGCCAATGGTACCCGCAAGATTTGGGTCACTACCCTTGGCTGGGCTTGATTGAGAAAAGGCCGCTACCGGGTCCTCGACTACGTAGGGGCCGAGCTGGAAAAGTTTCAATCGGCCAAGAAAAATTTTGGCGCCACCATCGAGATCGGGATACGAACTGGCAACAGTTTTAAAATGTACTGACGAAAAACGGCGAGCTTCGGTGTAGGCACTGGAAAACACGATAGCGGGATCGAGCGCGGTGTTCACTTCAAAATTGGCTTCCAGCGATTTATGGCCGGAAAGTTCAAACTTTGCCCGAATCAGCGGCATGCTGCCGGCAAAGGTTAGCGGGAAAGTCTTGCCCGGACCGGAATACGTGAAACTTGCGGGATCGTATAGCTGAACGGTTTGACGAAGATAATTGACCACTACTACCAGGCGGTTGAAAAAATCTGCACCGAGAGTCCCGTAATACGGTATGCCCATTTGCAAGCCGAAATCTCTTTTGCCCACTACCGGAAGCACGCGCATGGGCAGCTCCACACCCGGGAGAGCAAGGACACAATTTGCTAGGGCGGCCCCGGAGTTAGCAGAAGCGGACGCGTTGGGCGCAGAGCTTGGGTCAATTGATGTCGTGGTGGCGCTAGAATCCAATTCGAAAAGCAAGGGTTTACCCTGGTCAATTCGAACCGGTAAAAAAATAAGATTTCCAATAAAAGCGGCGGGGTTTTGCGCGGCATTGCCGCCATAGGCGAACCGAGCTGGAGCTTTATTTTCTTGTGCCGCGGGCGACGGGCCGGGGGACGCAACCTGAAGAGCAAAGATAAAGGTGGCGAAGATGAAAACCATCAGAAATGCGTGGCGGCGCATTCAATTTCCCTGTCGTCCAGTGTTCTGCGGCCCACAAGACCGGCTACTGAAGATAATAATCAAAGTAAATTCCGCTGGAATCTTTCCACCATCCATTCGCACTTGCTTTCAGATGGCGATTGACGAATCCGGGTTTTATGAGGCGCAGCAATTCCGCGGTGGGAGGATTGTTCTGGTTCGATTGTTTGGCTGATTCCATCTGCTCGACGAAACGAGCAATAATTTTGTCCCACGGAATGTTCGTAAGGTCGGAGCCCCCGATACCGGAGAGCTTTTCCGGAAGCAGTGATCGCAAGCGGACGAATTCGGGATCGCTGACGACAGAATTTGCTGAAGATGTCCCAGCAGGCGTTTTGCCGCTAATTCGCGCCACCGCGTCACGAACCATTGCTTTCCGCGGACCCATCAGGATGAATTGCGGAGTTACCGCGACATAATAAAGACTACGGCGCTGCTGCCCAGTCTCGGGATCCTTAAAGGGATAGGAAAAATCCAAATAAGTGGTGTCCCCCGAAGTGTCCTCTGCCGCGATCATTTTCGCAAAAGCGGCCCGCAGGAGCCGTAGCACATCCTGCGGCTTCTGAATGGTGAGCACATAAAGTTGTTGCGATTCGCCATCCTCCGCAAAAGAGATGCGATCGCCAAACTCTCCAGTAAAGAGCTGCAACGCATCGGAGACAGACATACCGAGGAAACCTTGGGCCATGGCCTCTGCGCCGAGCAGTCCCGCCGACTGCTGCGGAGTCATTGCTGCTAGCGCACCCGTGCGAATCGTCTGATAGAGCGCACCGAAGTCAAATTTGGAAATACTGAAATACGGACCGGTCGCGACCATTGGTTGCGTCTGGAATGTCGTCGTGCTGGCACCGGCGATATCGAAGAAGCTTCCGGCTGAAGTATCTCCGAGGATCGCGCCGTGAGCGCGCGTTGCCTCACCAGTGAAGCTGATGCCTCCGCCCGCCACATGAATTTTCTCCAGGTGCACGCTGCGGATGAACTTTGCCATCGGCTGATCTTTTTGGTCTGCCGGTATCCATTTATCCGGATCCGGGAGGTGGACAAAATATTCCACGGCTGCATCTTTTCCGATGTAAGGACGGATGGCTTGGTATTCCGGCAAGTCCATTACAGAGGAGGTTGGTTTGGCGGCAGAACTGAAGCGAGTCACCAGATCCTGTATGGCATCTTTCTGCGTAGTGACCAGAAAATAGTTTCCCGCTCTCGTGCTGTAGGTTGTGTTTGGGTTCGCAGCGTCGTTCGGATTCTCGGTTCTGACTTCGATGGTGCTGCCGCCGAAGGTATAAGTGGAAATTGCCGGCTTTGTTTTGCTGCTTGCTTGCGCCAAAACTTTCAGCTTCAGGACTAGATCGGCTTTTCCGGTGGCGTCATACACGAAAAACAGACTGGCCAGGTGCGATGGATTGCCAGGTCCCACACCGGAAGTTGGAGGACCTGCCATGAAGCCGAATGCCGCAGGGTTATCTAGTAACGAGATGAGGTCGCTGAGTTTCAACGCGGGCGCGCCGGAACTGTTCTTTTGCTGCCATTGAAGAAAGTTTTTTGCGAGCGCCTGGCGAACTGGTTCGAAATCGGGATCTTCCAGCAGCTGAAGAACGTGATTTTTTTTATCGGCGTCTCCGAGAAATGATTTGCCGCGCCATTGCATATAAAACAGCGTGCTCTGGGGCAAACGCTCGGAAATGGCAGGAGTTTGCGCAAATAACGGACTTACAGCAAAAAGGCAAAGAAGAAAGACGCCCGTGAACGCACGACCACTCCCGTACTCATAAAGAAGCGCTAGAGGACCACGCGACCTTTCAACAGAATTTAATCTTTTCGCATTCACGCGAATGTCCCCCATTTTGCGTAGATTACCTGCAAAGCACAGCGACTCTGGCCTATTGATTGTGCCGAGTTTATTTTCCCGGCGGCGCGCTAGAAGACGAACCTGCTGGCGTGGCGGCCGGCGGAGCGGAGCGCGCCGACTTGGGAGTGCTCAAATATCCCTTGGCTTGATCCTTAGAGAGATCGAACACAACGATTTCGTAAGGCGCCCGGGCGCCGCGAACGTAAAACTGAATGGGCTCGCCAACAGTCTTGTCTTTCTTCTCAATGCTCTTGTCATCGGCCACAACATTCAGCGTGTACTTGAAATGCTTAGTGTCAATCTTGCGGAGGAGCACTTGGATGGGGCCGACATGCTCGGGGGCCTTGGAATTCTTATTGAGGCTGAATTCAAAAATGTCGCGCTCACCGAGGCGCTTGAGTTCTTCCACTTCGTCATGATTTCGCGCGATCAAGCCGCTCTGCACGCCTAAATCACCGATGGTGCTCTGCAACTTGCTTTTAGTGCTCTCCAAGTCTGCCTTGGTTGCATCCACCTCGGTCTTGGTTCCAGTCAGTTCGGTGGCCACCTGCCCAAACTTCGTGGAAGTGTCGGCTTGAACCGCGCCGATTTGCTGATGAAGTTCGGCATCGCTTTTCTGCTGATCTTTCTTGATGGATTGAGCGAGACTGCGGGCGCGCGCGAGTTCATCTTGAGTCAATCCGAGTTTTTGCGAAGTAACGTCGAGCTGGCCCTTCAAGTCTGCTACGCGCGAATTCGTCTTATCGATTTGGGCGGCCAGCGCTTGGGTCTTACGGTCGGCGTCATCCAAACCTTTGCGGAAATTCTGACGCGCCGCGTATCCCGCGTACAGCAAATAACCAACCAGCGCGAAAGCGACGACGAACAGCAGCGTGACCCAGCGCGGCAGTCCTGCTTCGCTCACTTGGGTTACTTCAACGGGCGTGTTCGGATTCGAACTCATCGAGCCTCCTTGGATCAGAGCAGCCCCGGGCCGCTCCATATGGCACGGAATTATGGCTGACGCTTAGCCGGAAGTCTATGCCCGGCGCGGTCGCTTGTTTCTTTCTGGAGCAGGCCAGTCAGCTTGCACGGTAGTCGTTAAACCGCCGCGGGGGGTGAATTCTCCGGTCACACGGAACCACGCCGGACGCACGGCAGCCACGAAATCCCGCAACATACGGTTCACTGCATTTTCGTAAAAAATTCCAAGATCGCGATAGGCCAGCAAATACATTTTAATCGACTTCAGCTCCAGGCAAACCTTCCTCGGCTCATATTGGATGGTAATTGTCCCGTAGTCGGGCAACCCGGTCTTAGGACAGACGGAGGTGTACTCAGGAAACCGAATGGTAATTTCGTAACCCGGAAAATGATTGGGCCACGTTTCCAGCTTAGGAAGCTTGGCCTCGATCCCGGCGCGGGCATGAGCGGCAGTGTAATCGGGCATCCCGGTCCTCTCGTACGATATTCTACACGGGCAGCGGCGCAGAGCGGAATTTCTGAACCGTTGCCCTTCAGAACCTTGCTCCCGGTGAAGCTTTTATGTATTCTGCGAGCGAAAACAGGAGCGAACTGGCCCGATGATTTGTCCGCAGTGCCGTAGCGCCAATGTTTTTCGGTCTCACCGCGACGGCGCACTCGATTACGCCTTAAGCATATTCAGTCTGCGGCCGTGGCGCTGCCACACTTGCGACAACCGCTTTTATGCCTGGCGCGTGGCGGTAGCTTTCGAGCGATTTGTGCACTGTCCGAAGTGCGGGAATTTCGACTTAGAGCACATTTCCCGGGAGCGTGTGGAAGACGGAACTTTGCTTAGCTTAAAGCGAAGATTACGATTTCCGGCCTACCGTTGCGATCCTTGCCGCGAAAGATTTTTCAGCGTGCGATTTTTCAGGCGCATACGACCATCGATGATCTCAGCGGGAGCTGAACGTCAAGTCGCAGGATAGATTCTCCCTTCTTGATGTTCCCGGCGAAAAACTTTACATCTCTTCTAAAACTAAACCTTCGCGTTAATGAATGTCGCCGATTTGAAACCTCAGAGCTGAAATCGCGGCTGCATAATCATACTTGGCACTGGTTTGCGTGATTTCCGCCTGCGTCATATTCAATTGCGCCTGGCTTAGCTCAATGATGGAACTGAGACCGAGTTTATAACGCTGCTGCGCAAGATCGAGAGCTTGCGTGGCCTCGTTTAGGAGCTGCTGCGTTACGGACAAACGTTGAAAGGCTGAATTGGCGTCGAGCCAGGCTCGGCGAACGTCGCGCGTGACGCGATTTTGCAAGTCGCGGAGATATTGCTCTTGCGCGTGCGCTTCTGCGGTAGCTTCAGCGTGCAAAGCATTAAACTGGCGACCATTGAAAATAGGGATATTGACGTTGAACCCGGCAGCCGCGTAACGGCTTCCCAAGGGCTCCTCACGCACGGGAGTTAGTCCGGCCACGCCGACTGCTGAAATTGTGGGAAACCAAAGGTCACGCTCCGCTGTGGCGTAACTTTGTGCCGAGCTGACACCCAAGCGCCCACCGATTAATTCTGGGCGGTCTTGCAAGGCTTGGGAAGTTAGCTGCGTGATGTCCGCGGGCGGAGCGGCGCGCACGGATTCGTCCGAGAGGACATATGTTTTTTGGTCGGAATAGCCCAGAGCAACGGATAAGTCCGCGTAAGAAGCCTGTAAATTATTTTGTGCCTGAATGAGAAGAAGTTGCGCCTGGGCCAAATCCACATTTGCAAAACTTACGTCCAGCCCCGACCTCAATTTATTTTTCTCCAACTCGGTTATTTGATCGGAGACCAGCTGGCGATCCTTGACCGTCTCCTGCGCTACTTTCAAGACAGCTTGCGCTTTCAGAGCTCCGTAATAGGCTTGATCCACTGCTAGCAAGACGTCTGCGCGCGACGTGACCACGTTCTCTTCCTGCGCTTGCGCGTGCAGGCTCGCACTCTTCACGAACTCGTGAGTGCGTCCAAAATCGGTGACCAGCTGGTTTACAGTGACGCCGTTTGAATACCTGTCGTAAATGATCGAATTGCTTAAGAAACCGGCTGCCACGCGGCTGTCCGTCTCGGATTTGACTCCAGTCAGACTTCCGAATGCCTGGGGATAGTAGGCCGAACGAACTTCGGTGACCTGCGCTTTAGCGGCATTCGCTGAGTATTGCGCAGCCTGGATTTGTGGATGATTCTGGATGGCAATTTTTTCGGCATCCGCCAGCGTAAGAGTCGTGGGAGCTTGCGCGAAGCACGGAATCGAACACAACACTAAGAGGAAAAAAAATGAAACTAGGAAACGCCCGGGCATTAGTGAGCCTCCTCCGGCATAACGGCCATACTTGGGACAGCACGTCTCTGATAAATCAGCAAGTACGCTGCGGGAACAACAAAAATGGTGAGAATAATAGATGAAATCAAGCCGCCAATGATTACGCGCGCGAGCGGAGCATAGGCCTCGCTGCCGGTTTCCAATTTGAACGCCATCGGAAGGAGACCGACTACCGTGGCGAGCGAAGTCATCAGAATTGGACGAAGGCGAATGCGACAGGAATGCGCCACAGCTTCAACAAGCGAGTGCCCTTGTGAACGAAGAACGTTTGCGAAATCAACGATCAAAATGCTATTGGAAACGACCATGCCTTGCAACATGACGATTCCCATGAGCGATTGAATATTGAGGGTGGTCCCGGTGAATGCAAGGGTGAAAATCACGCCGACCAGACCAGTGGGAACTGCCATGACGATGAGAAATGGATCAATAAAAGAAGCGAACTGCGCGACAAGGATCAGATAAACCAGCAGCACGGCCAGCAAAAGCCCGATGCCGAAGCTTTTGAAGGAAGATTGCATGGTAACGACCAGGCCGCGCACATTGACACGCATATTCGGCGGAAGTTGAGTGGCCGCGATAATTTTGGAAATTGCTTTCGCCGGGGCGCCCAGATCTTCGCCAGTGGGGGCCACATACACATCAAAGGTGCGCTCCAGTTGATAGTGATCGACTTCCGTGGGCGTCTGAATCTGAGTCACGTTAGCCACTTGGTTCAAGAATGTGGGCATCTTTAGATTGGGAGCGCGCAACGGCATGGCCTTGAGGTCTTCTATGGACTTCACTTGATTTTCCGGGTATTGAACGCTCACGAAATAGTTGTTGCCGGTCTTGGGATCAACCCAATAGCTGGGAGCGATCATGACGTCGGAGGTGAGCGCAGTAATCACGTTATCCACGATTTCCTGAGGAGTGAGGCCGAGCTCGCTGGCACGGTCGCGATTGACGTTTAATTCCAATCCGGGATAGTCCATATCTTGCGGGATGTAAACATCGGAAACACTGGGCAATCTCTGGATTTGGCGCGCTAGGTCCTGGGCAATGGCATCCCCAACCTTGAGATCCATCCCACTGACTTGAACATCGATGGGAGCGGGCATGCCCTGGTTCAGAACAGCATCGACCAGGCCGCCCGATTGGAAATAAGTACGTAACTGAGGCAACTGCTTGGCGACTTGCTCGCGCACCTCGCTCATGTAAACGAAGCTGCTTACACGGTGGTCTTCCTTGAGACCCACATCCACAGTGGCCGTATGCATTCCGGAATTAGGAGTGAACAAAGCAGACAAGTCAGGAAAAACGCCGATATTCGAAACAATGGTGCTTAGGTCCTCGGGCTTGACGATTTTCCGGATGATGTCTTCCACCTGTTTCACATAATCATTGGTCAGCTCGATGCGGGTTCCGGTAGGGGCTTTAACGTTGATGACAAACTGACCGGCATCGGTACGCGGAAAGAAAGCGACGCCGATTAAGGGGGTAAGGACGAAGGTGAGAAGAAAGAAAATAGCAAAACCCCAGACGACTGCGCGAGGACGTTCGAGGGCTTTGCGCACCCAACGTTCGTAAACGTTGAGCATGCGCTCAAATTTCTCGTTAAAACCTGCATGGAAGCGCTCACTCCAAGATTTGCGCGAGCCTGCTGATGCTTCACCGTGTTGAACGGCCTTCAAAAAATAAGCGCAAAAGAGGGGGACCACGGTCACCGCGTCAAAATAAGAGGCGAATAATGCGATCACGACTGCCAGAGCCAGGGCGGAGAACAGATATTTGCTGACACCAAAGAGAAAAGTGACCGGAAAGAACACCACAATCGCAACCAACATAATAGCCAGGACGGGCAAAGCGACTTCGTTGGCGCCGTTTACAGCGGCCGTGCGGGGATCTTCGCCCAGCTCGATATGACGATAAACGTTTTCCAGAACCACCACCGAATCGTCGATCAAGCGGGAGAAAGCCAGTGCGAGTCCGCTCAAGACCATGCTGTTGATGGTCTTGTCGGCGGAGTGGAGCACGAAGAAAGTAATCATTACGGAAAGAGGAATGGAGAGAAATACTGCAGCCGTAGCGCGGAGACTTCCCAGAAATATCCAGATCATGATGGCAGTAAGCAGGACGCCCATTCCGCCTTCGCGCAATACGGTGGAAATGGCGCCCTTGACGAAAACGGACTGGTCGAAAACGACATGGGTTTTGAGTTGAGCCGGAATATCGCGAAGATTTTTGATGGCCTCGCGGATGCCGTTCACGACAGCGATCGTGTTGGTATCGCCGCCTTGCTTCAGAATCGGGACATACACCGATTTTTGTCCGTTGACGCGGACGATGTTGTATTGCAGGAAGGAACTATCGGTGGCTTTTCCGATATCGGAAACGAATACTGATTTCTCGCCTTCGGTTTTCAAGGGGATATCATTGATGGCGGCGGCATTGGGGACCTGTGCGTTGGTGTAAATGTTGTAGTCGAGAGGGCCGATGCGCACGTCACCCGCGGGAAGAATCAGGTTTGATTCATCGATGGCGCGCACCACGTCCATGGGACTCAGTTGATGGGCTTGCAGCTTGAGCGGGTCTACATCCACCATGATCTGACGGTAGCGTCCTCCATAAGGGGGAGGCACGGTGGCGCCAGGAACGCCGGCAATCTGATTGCGAATGGAGAACTGCAAGTAATCGTGAAGCTGCGTTTCACTCAAGCCCTGGCCTTCGACAGTCAATAAGCAGACGGGAAGACTGGAGGCATCGACTTTCATGACCACGGGCGGAAGGGTGCCTTGGGGCAAGCGGCGCAAGTCCGCCATGGCCAAGTTTGAGATTTGAGTAACGTCAGCGTTGGCATCGGAGCCAGGCTGAAAATAGATTTTGATGAGGCTGACACCGGCCATCGAGCGGGATTCCATGTGGTCGATACCGCTGCCGAGGGTGAAGAAGCGTTCGAAAGTGTCGGTGATATCGGCTTCCATCTGCTCCGGAGGCATGCCATTGTAAAAGGTGGCCACGAGAACCACTGGAATGTCGATGGGTGGAAACATATCCACGGGCATTTGAACCAGAGCAGAGAGGCCGAGGACGCAAACAAAAAGACAAAGAACAATAATGAAATATGGGTGACGAAGAGAAAATGTTGGCATGGATATCTCTTAGTCCGTCCCTGCCGGAGCGGTGACAATTTGAGGTGACACGAGTTGGCCCACCTTGTATTGGTTTTGTTCGCCAAAAATGACCATTTCGTTTTCGTTGAGACCGGACAAAACTTCCCCTTGCGTGGCGGTCTCAATGCCCAGTTTGATTTCGCGTTTTTCGACACGATTTGAAGAATTTACTACGAGCACGGTGCCTTGGCCATTGCCCGAGGATTGAACGGCTTGGACGGGAACGCTGAGAGCTTCGGAGGCCGACCGAAGTGGAATCTTGACGGATGCGTACATTCCGGGAACCAGGCGGTAGTCTGGATTAGGAACTTGAACCTCGGTGTGCATGGTGCGAGTTTGGGTCTCAATCTGCCCGGACAATCGCACAATTTTTCCTGTGAAAGTATCTTTGGCACCGGACACGTTGATGTCCACAGTATCTCCCACATGAACATCGGGGACTGCCCTTTCTGGCAATGGAATTACGAGACGCAAAATATTGTTCTGCGAAAGCTGACACAGAGCGAGGTCGCCCTTATTGGAAGAAGTTCCGGCGGGAAGTAAGGCTCCGGTGTAAGCGTAAATCTGAGTGACCACGCCATCGAACGGCGCGATGATGCGTGAGTACGCAAACATCGCTTGATCTTTTCCGAGCGCGGCTTTGGCCGCCAGCAATCCCTGTTCGGCAGCGGAGACAGCATCTTTCGCGGAAGAGACGCCTGCGCTGGCTTCCAAATCTTTACCCTGCGCGGTGTCAATTTCTTCCTGGGCTACCAGCTCGGGCCGCGACTTTTGCACATCGGCAAGCCGTGTGTAAGTGATATGCGCGACGTTGTAAGCGGATTGCGCTCGATTGAGTTCTTCGCGAGCGCGCGAAAGATCCTGATCGCTTCGGCGGGCGCTAGCTTCATCCTGCCGCAACTGTTGCTGTAGTTCAGGGATTTCGAGCTCCGCGAGGATTTGGCCTTCCTTGACGTGTGTCCCCCAATCCACATAGAGCTTTTTGATATACCCGGAAACTTTCGCGTACACTTCAATTTCCTGAAGGGGCTGGAACTCCGAAGCGATCTCAAGCTCGTTATTCAGGTCGCGACGAACAACTTTCACCACCGGAGCTGTTGGAGTATCCTCGGCTTCCGCTTTACGGCCGCCCCCGCAACCGGATACAAGAATTGCGAAAAGTCCTGCGGCAACAAACAGAGCCGCGCGAAGACGTTTTTCATTTTTTTTCATTTCGTCAATCGTAGATATTGGAAGGTTCATATGTTTGGGGACTTCCTCGAGTTAGACTCCATGTTCCACAACGTTTCGATTAGTTTTGCGACGGTGAAATCCTTGGAGTGACATAGTTCGATAAGGGCCTTCCTCTTCAGTAAGATGTCGTGCGCGACGGAAGCGACGCGTGCGGCAATCTCACGCGGAATAGTTTGAACCCCGTGCAGGTCTCCTTGAATCAAGTCGCCCGGGTTAATCTCCAGCCCCCCCAGCTCGACACTACCTCCGAAATCAAAAACGTGGGCGTAACCATGTGACACGGACACATTGCCGGCGAACATTTGAAATCCCGTGGCACGCACTGCCGGAAGATCGCGTACGGCGCCGTTCGTTACCAGACCAGCGCATCCCAGAGCGAGCAGGATGTTCGCGTGAATCTCGCCTACGAAGGCTCCCAAGCCCGGCTGGGAATCCGTATCCTGGATAACTACGACCCGAGGCTCGGGAATCGTGCGGATATACTGCCACCAGTCAGGCCGGGCGTAATAACTGTGTCCTTGCATCGGAGGATCAGCCGTAAGGATTCTTGCCGTAGCCACGTAGCCGACCAACGGCGGAAACTCTGGAAACATCGAACGAATGCTGGAGTTCGCAAAGCCCGTGTTTCGCAAACGGACATCGAACGATTCAATCGCGCTTGCAACCACACACGTGCTTAGCTTGCGGAACTCGCCCAGCAGTTCAGGAGAAAGAGGTTCCGGATTCATGGCAACTCCTCTGGCAGAAATAGTCCCCGATGAACTTGGCCTAAAAGCACCTAAGGTAACTTTACAATTTAGTTTGGGTTTAGAAGCGAACGTACTTCTTCTAACAGAATGGGGATGGAGGGGAGCGATGCTGGACAGAAACCGTGACCTCCACCGAGGGACAGGGTAGGTCCGCTTCTTCTTTTACAGCGTGCCGGTTAAGAATTTCAGCTTTTGGCGGCAGTACCTTTGCGATCGGCGATAGGCGTTCGCGCTGAACGACGACACGAGACGGAGCCGCTTTCATCTTAGTGGCAATATTTACGTAGTGGGTTGGATTTGATTTGGGAAAATATTGGCTATTTTTTGCAAGCGTCGATAGCCCCGCTACCGCAAATAATAGAAGGACGATTGAAACGTGCAAGAGGCTGAGTTTGACTAACTTACTTCTCATCGGCTGAGCATCCCGCCTACCAAGACACGCTGTTAAGATGCGTACTCCTCAATTATGTCCGGGCGTGGAATTGAAAGCAACAGCGACAAAAAAATACGGGACGCCCGATGCAACGGGCGTCCCGCTTCTTCGAGTCACGTTTTCCCGCGTGCGCTAGGGAAGGACGTAGCGAAGATCGATGTATTGGAGAAATGCATGGGCGTTTCTGGGAGCGGAACCCGACACCGACCACGGCGTACGCTCCACCCAGGAAGACTGGGTGATGAATTGCAGCTTCCCGTGGTTCGGAGTTCCCCAGATCGTTTTGGTAATTCCAAAAGTAGCTTCCTGAAACGATTTGTTGTTGGTGTTGGCCGAGCCAGGGAATCCAAAGCCGGTGCAGAAGAACCCGGACACACCAAGACAAGAAGGAGCCGGTGTAGCGGTGCTGGCGACAGCGCCGCCGAAGTTACGCTGGAAGTACGCACCGCTGTAGTAACCGTCGAATTCAAAGCGCGGCGTCATCTGATATTCGAAACCAGCGACTCCGGATCCGGAATGAATGGGTGAAAGTTCGCCGTCGGCTTTGACGATAGCATCCGGGCCGAGAGCCCCGAGGTAACGTCCATTGCCGGCACCATAGATGGTACTGGCAATCAAGCGAAAGTTGCGGAACACTTCAAGATTCGCGTTGAGTGAACCGGAGCCTTCGGTAATGGAATTCGTATCGGAAGGCGTTGCAAGATTGTTGAACACCTTAAAGCTACGAATCAGCCCTGCGGCTTCCAGATGCAGCGCGTGATCACCCAGCTTCCAATCGAACGCACTCTTGACGATCACATCCGGGTGCAAATTGGGAATTGCGGGATTGGACGCTGCAGCTGTTCCGTTGGACGCTCCGCTGCCGTTGTCGAATTGCCCTGAGAAAAATGTGCTCGGAAAAACGACCGAGCTAGGCGCGTACTGTTGTGGATTTTCAAGGGCCACCGCGAAGGACCACCAATCAGTCGCATGATAGATGACGCGGAAAGCCGCCTGACGTGCATACGCGAGGCCGGCAAGGTAATTGGTGTCCAGGCGGTACCCGGTGAAGACATCCTGCGGCATAGAAGAAAGACCCACGCGGTTGGGCGTCAATAGCGACCAAGTCTGCCCTCCAATAAATTCCCAGTTGTTATGCTTAATGTCGGCGAAGGCCAATCGCAGACGGAAGGTACCGCTATTTGTGCTGGTGTATGCGTTGGGTGGTTGGTAGCCGTTGAAATCGGATTCTACATAACCCAAAACGCTTGTTGCGTCATTGACGTTGGCCTCGACTTTCAGCGACAAACGTGACGTTTGGGCCGTGGCGCGGAATTCAGTCAAGCCCGCTTGGGGTTCCTGGTTGTTGAACGGGATGGATCCGAAAGTTGTTCCGGTCCCGCTGCCGATATCGCTGGTGCGGAAAATTCCCATAATGTCCGCCCAACCTCCCGGGGTAAATTCAGCGGCGCCGAGTTTCCAGGACAGCGGAGAAGGCACCGGCTCGCCGGGTTTCTGCGTCCCGCCCGACTGTGGCGGATTTGGCTGAGCCATTGCTGCAGACATTGGCTGCCCCGAACTCGAAGATGCTTCGGTTGGCGCAGCGGAAGCTGATCCGGCAATCGCGGCCGCGCCGGACGCAGTGCCGGAAGCCAAGGCTACAGGCTGTCCTTGCCCGACGTGCAATTGATTTTCAAGCTGCACAATTCTGGCTTGTTGTGTTTGAAGGAGCGCCTGCTGCTCGCTGAGTGCTTCCCTGAGCTGTTGGATTTCGCCTTCCACCGCTGAAGCAGGCGCAGAGGTTGCCTTGGAAACCTCCGTTGAAGAGGGCGTTTTGTCGCCGTCTTTTTTGGGAGTGTCGCTGTCTTTCTTTGCGGTGTCGGCAGTTTTATCAGCTACGGCTTTGTCGTCACCCGCCCATGCAGATTGAGTGTTCGGGAACGCCAAAGACATCCACAACAGTATGGCGGCAGTAACCGCCGTTCTTATTTTTGACATCAAGATTCTCCTCTATTTTTTGGCTGCAACTTCCAGAAGACTGGTCAGCTGGCCGAAATCGAGCCCTCACCTCCCCGGGAAAGGGGTCGGGATGAAAATATTTTTGCTATTCAAGCTTTGCGGCGAATTTTTTCGGTCTTTTGAATTTCGATAAGTTTGCCGTCATGAATGGTCAGAGCAATGGAGCCGTAACGAATCGTTCGCAGGGCATCCAGCAAATCGTGGATTAGGTCTCGCTCTTCGGGAGACAAATCAAGCTGCGCCACGAAATCCGGCCTAATGTTCATGCGCCTCGGCGTTAAAGCCCAGTAAGCCCATTACACCCATAATGTCTATAGGTTTAGTAGACTTTCGGCGTTACATTGCACGCAGGCTGCCAGTGAAATGGTTTCTTGAAAAGCGGGAAAGATTCGCCGCCGGCCTATTCTAAATATATGAAATGGAAAGGTTTACTGCGGTGATCGGGGTTTGAAGGATTACCGCATCTCTGCCGCGCGAGACTCTAACCGACGAGTGAGAGAAAGACTTTGCATACTTTCGCAAATATCTTTGCTCATAGCCTGTTTTCGAAGGCCTAGCCACTCTCCAGGAAAGATTGATCGACACAGGTGAGATGGAAATGAAAAAGCGCGGGAAGGCGAGCTTCCACCTCCCCGCGCTTTTTTGATTCTAAGGCAAGTAATAACGGAACGAGGTGAAGATCATATTGTCGATTCCGTGTGGCGAGGAGGAAACGCCGGCGGTGCCGCTAGCGCCGGACCAGGCATTACGGGTTATGTAAGAATACTGCGGACCCCACTGGATGCGGCCCTTTTCTCCATTGTAAACGCGATACCAGAATCCCATGGTGCCTTCGAGGATGACCCGGGTATCTCCAGCGCAATTCGCCAGCGCACCGGGAATGAACCCGTTGGAACCGAGCACGCTGGTTGTATTGATGGTGCCTCCTGGCGCCGCGATAGGCAGCGTTTCGACAGAGCAACCATCGTTTCTGAATGCGGGTGAACCGTAGCCCGCAGTACCGCTCTTGCCGGTTACGAGGTTGGTGTAGGCATAGGACGCGCGGCTGGCATATTCTCCGCCGGCGTTCATGTAAATATCCAACTTCGGTGTGGGGTGAAACTCAAGCGTGCCGAGTGCCTGATAGCTTCTAAGCAGAGCAAGCGTGCCGTCCGGACGGACGGTTGAATCCGGCAATCCGGCTGTGCCGTATCGGCCGATTCCGCTTCCACCGAGGAAATGGACACCGGCGTCAAGCTTCTTGCTAAACAGCGGAACGCGAGCGTTTGCGCCGATACCACCGCCGGTTCTACCGTTGTTAAAGGCCGCCGAGGTCGGGTTGGTCGAACCAGTGAGCGCGCATGTTGTTGCTGGAATCGCAGCCGGGAGATTCCCAGGGTCCTCACCCGGCAAGGTCGGGAAGGTGAATCCACCGTTCGCGTAGTAACAAGGGAACACACGATCTCGGAAAGTAGAAACCAATCCAAAGAGTTCGTAGTGTCCCCAACCTGGATCTAAGGCAGCCTTAAACACAAAGTCGGGCGTCTTGTCGTAAGCGTAGGTACCAGTCGGATTGTAAAGTCCGCCGCTCAAGCCCGGAGCGCCAATCAAGAAATTGTTGAATGTTGACTCGGTCAAGGTCGACGTGGTCACCGGAGGACCAGGTACGCCTCCGACCGAGCCCGCACCTAAGACTGAGTTAGTCGTGCTGAGGGTAGTAATCGTCGGGTTTCCGTGGACCGTTACGGTGGTTGCGGACTCTTCCACCGAAGCAGCCAGGGTGAATTTATCAGCAAAAGTCTTGGCTACGCGGAATCCGTACTGCCGCGCCCAACTGAAACCGACCGTGTACTGCGGGTCAATCGTCAACGGCGTAGCTTCCGTGCGGTTATCAACAGCCTTCTTCGTTTCGGTGACCAAGCTCCACATCTGACCACCCGTAATACTCCAGCCATCATCAAACTTTGCTTGGCCCCAGCCTTGACGCAAACGAAGAACATAGCTATTGCTTTCATTGTTGTTCGAAGTGATTCCGGCACCGAGGAAATCGGTCTCAACGTAACCGGATAGTTTCACCGTGGCGAGTCGGCCTTCCGCCAGCATACTGAGACGCGACTGGCGAGCGCTGGAATTCCATTCCGTTGTCTGGCTTCCTGAATTACCAGAGAACGGAGTGCTGTTCATGGGAGTGTCGATGTCTGCACCGATTGCTTTATTGCGGAAAACCGTTTCAGCCGCGAAGAATCCGCCGGGCGTAATCGTGATGCCCTTGAAGTGAATCGCCACTGGCGATTCACCGCCAGCCTGACCTTCCACCCTCCCACTTGCTGTTGGGACCCCGGCCACCGGCACGGAAGCGACACCGGCCGTGTGACTGTCTGGCGCGTAACCATTCGCGGAGGCGGCATAAGCATCCGAAGAATTACTTGAGCTGGAACTCGAGCTGACTTCGCTTTCCAGCAACTGCATTCTGTGCTGTTGTTCTTTCAGTTGTTCGCTCTGGGCTTGCAGCAGTTTGGATTGAGATTCGATGAGCTCGCGGAGTTGCTGAATTTCATTTTCCAGACTGGAAGGTGCCGCGGCCGTTGCATTTGTTTTTGATGAGTTCGCTGTGTTCGCGGTCGCGTCCGTAGCCGGGTTGTCCTTTGCCGTAGTGGCGGAAGTGTCGGCGGCTTTGGATGTAGTGGTGTCCTTTCCGTCTCCCGGTTTATCGGTTCCTGCCATCGCCGGCGATACGATCATGCCGAGCGCTACAAGCCACGTTACAAATACTCGCATTCCTTCCTCCTTAGTTTTTGACTTCCCGTCCGTTTTTGGATTGCCGAAGGGTGATCCGATTACCGAATTTCAAGATTAGGTTGTGACCCACACGCGCGAAACCGTCCCCCTGTTGGATCTTGGCTTCCCCTTCCCAGCGAACATAGTCCGAGAATTGCTGTCTCTATCAAACGCGCTGTGATGGGCGAAAATATATTTTCGGCAATCGTTTACAAGAACACGGTACCCACTGGCGCATGAACCTTATTCGTCCTATTTGAATGCTCTGTGACAGGAATGTTAATTGTGCGTTACATACTTTTTCGGCTATCTCTATCCCAATAAAGAGGATTTATTCGCGAGCATTCTGGCGGCGAGGAAAGATGCCGCTGGCGTTTACTTGCACGGGCAGTTCAGTCATGCGAAAATTGCGGACGATTCCCGTCCGTGGCGATATCGTCTAAAGGTTAGGACGGAGCCCTCTCAAGGCTCAAATCCGGGTTCGAGTCCCGGTATCGCTACCAATGAACGCACACCTAGATGGGCTACCTTCCGTAGAGGACTAATCGAAGTAGGATTATGAAGTTCCGAAGCCAGCGTCTTGCTGCGGCCCCTCTTTATTGTATGTGACAGGATTTAATTCCCTGCTTTTCGAAGTATTGCTGGTGGTATTCCTCGGCCCGATAAAATTCCGAAGCCGGAGTGATCTCGGTCACGATGGGCTTCTTAAACACTCCTTCTTTAGTGAGGACATCCTTTGAAGCGCGGGCGGCTGCTTCCTGTTGGGGATCGTGAAAAAAGATCGCGGAGCGATATTGCGAACCTACATCCGGGCCCTGGCGATTCAGAGTGGTGGGATCGTGACTCTTCCAGAACGCAGCGAGAAGCTCGAGGTAAGAAACTCGCGCGGGATCGAATTCCACTTGCACCGCTTCGGCATGGCCCGTGCGCCCGCCACAGACGTCCTTGTAGGTGGGATTCTTCATGCTTCCGCCGGTGTAACCGACGGTGACGGATGTGACGCCGGGAACCTGGCGGAACGCATCTTCAACCCCCCAGAAGCATCCCGCTGCGAATGTAGCTTTGGCCATGATTTCTACTCCTTGGTTTAGTCTCGCGAATCTCTATGTTGCCATATTGCGCGATTGTGGTCGAGCAGGTGCCCCGTTTTTTTATTTTTACTACCGGCTGAAGGTGAAGAAAATTATTTTGAAACCAGGATTGCGGGCGAAGCCTGTGCACCACTCGCCGCGGAGCTTCGTTCGAAAATGCTCTTAAGAAAACTGGGAATCTCGAAAACGGCTTGGTTTTTCATGGCCCCGGCGTTTCTACGATAACGAGCCAAGGTTTCCGCTTCGATTAAGATCGCAACGGCGCGATCGATATTTCGAAAATTCGGGAGTACCAGGCCGACTTCGTTTTCGAGGACCCAATCCGCGTTGTAACGCTCTTGTGGGAGGGTCCAGGCATTTCGTTCCACAATCACGGGAAGGTGCATGGCCAAGGCTTCGCTTAAACTGCCGGGGCCGGGCTTCCCAATAAAAAAGTCGGCGAGCTGCATGTAGTAGTTTACGCGGTTGGTGAAGCCTTCAATAAAGACCGGAAAACGAAATTTTCCGGCGCGCAGAGCGGCGGCAAGTTTTTCATTTTTTCCGCAGATAATGATCAACTGAAGGTGCAGCGCCGCGCGATTCAGCCGATCTGCGATTTTTAGTATTTCCTTCGAGCCGTGTCCGCCGAAGAGAATTAAACCCGTGGGTAGATCGGGGCGCAGTCCCAGACGCTTGCGCTCTTCCATGCGATCTTCGACAGGCCGTTCGTAAAATCGCGGATGAAGAATCATTCCGGATGCGCGAAAGATGCGATCGTCGGTGTGACCGCGTTCATGCGCCTGAGCGACGGCGCGCCTGGATCCGCACACAAAATATTGCTCTTGATCGCGTTCGATCCAGAAATGTTCCGGATAGTCGGCTAGGTCGGTTAACACCGTCGCGAACGGACGCCCCGGAAATGCGCGAAGAAAACTCTCATAAAGTGCGCGATTGAAGTGCGGGACGAAGGACACAACCATGTTTGGATTGGTCTTTTTCCAGTGATGTTCGAGTAAGCGCAGTGTCGCAGAATGATACGCACGGATGGTGAGCTGAAGCACCCGCATCAGCTGAGGACTGCCGAGGGTCCAGCCGGTTCGCAACATATTGTTGTAACAATCCTGGATACGTATGCCCGTGGATTTCTTTAGGATATCCAGCTCGTCGAGTAGTTCTTGCAGGTTGCTAAGGCGAACATCCCACGAAAGACCCTGGGATCGAATGGACATTGCAAGTGCCGTAGCTGCGGCGCGGTGTCCTCCACCAGCGTCGAAAAAGCAGAACTCAATTCGCTCCATTCGCCCAGTGTTTCAACCGATTTGCTGCATTTTGCTACAGGAATGTTAAAGTTCTGCGATGGGTGCCCAAAGAGTTAAACGGCTTAATTATCATAAGATTAGCACGAATGTCATATGTCCGTAACGTCCAACTTCTACTCTTGTCGTTGTGAAGTGCGATCTTCACGTCCATTCATACTTTTCCGGAGCATGTACCACCCCCTTTGTCAAAAATTTCTGCCGCGAATGTTACAGCGATCCCGGAGAGCTGTACGCGCAACTGCGCCGGCGCGGAATGAATTTGTTCACCTTCACGGACCACGACTCGATAGAAGGCTCTGAGAAATTCCGCCACTTGCCGGACTTCTTCGTCAGCGCGGAACTCACCTGCAAGATGCCCAGCGGGACCCAGGCGCACATCGGTGTTTACGACGTGAGCGAGCGGCAACATAACCAACTGCTGCGAAGACGCGGCGATCTGGTCTCCCTGCTGATGTATCTCACCGAACGAAGAATTTTCTTCAGCATCAATCACATCTTTTCAAGCGTCACGGGAAAGCGCGAGGCGGAGGACTTCGAATGGTTCCAGGAATATTTTCCGGCCGTGGAAGCGCGGAACAGCACGATGCTCGAATGCGCGAACCAATACGCTGCGCACCTGGCCAGGCGCTGGAACAAAATTTCGATTGGTGGAAGCGACGCGCACGCCCTGCCGTCTGCTGGAACAGCTTACACAGAAGTGCCTGGCGCACGGGACAAAGAGGAATTCTTCGCTGGGTTGCGCAACGGGATCGGACGCGTGGCCGGAGAGTCCGGCAGTTTTCGAAAGCTCACTCGCGACGTGTTTCTAATCGCCGGTGAAATGATGCGTGAGAAATCATGGACCGCTCTGCTAGCGCCATTGGGCGTCCTGATTCCGGGAATCACCTATTTGAACTACTACCAGGAGAAGAGATTCGGACGTTACTGGGCCAAAGAAATTCTGGGCGTATCGGAAGTGCAAAAGAAATCCCGTTGGTTACCGGCGCCACAACCTGCCACGGAGGAGTTTATATGACCGTAGCCAAGGCTGTCTGGAACCAGATTCAATCGAACGATCACCGTCTGATGCGCCGAGTGCATCGATGGCGGGCTCCGCGCTGGTTCCGTATACTTATGATCGTGACCACGCGAATGGGGGATGGCTGGCTTTGGTATGCGCTGGGTTTGATTCTATTGCTGTATGGTGGAGATCGACGTTTCCTAGCTCTTGGCGCCGGAGCATTGTCTGCCGCGGTGGGAATCTTCCTCTTTCGCACGATCAAAGGTTTCAACCGCCGCCAACGACCGTGCGAAATCGAACCGCACTGCTGGGCCTCCATCCTCCCTCCGGACAAATATTCTTTCCCCTCCGGACATTCCATCACCGCATTCGCAGTAGCGCTGTCCATCGGACTTTTTTATCCTGACCTACAGGCCCCTTTGCTGACCGTAGCTTTTCTAATCGCTTCATCGCGGATCATCCTGGGTATGCATTTCCTCAGCGATGTGTTGGCGGGTTCGGCCATTGGCGCGGCGCTGGGATTTGCCAGTTATCATCTCCTCTTAGCCCTCTGATCTCTCGCGCTCCGAGCATTCTTTCTTTATTCCATAAGGAAATTCAGAAGGTCGCCGCTGACCTTGACGCGCGCGCAGGTTCAAGCGGAGAATTGCGCTCGTCTCCCAGGATGGCCTGAACGGCAACCGCGGATAAGCGAACAACTGGTAGCAAGGATCCGTGAAAAACATCAACGACATCGGGACAAAATCCGAACGAGAGAGGGATGCGGCCAACGCTCGAGGCGCATCGACCTTACTGGGTCCTACCGTAAAGCAGCGCATGGCAGGGGGCAGGGCTTTGCGCGAAAAGGTCCCGCGAACCTCCCATGCGAAATGGAAACCCGCACCGAATCGCCCCGACCCTATAGAGCTATTAAAGGAGTCAGACCGGGGCCGACTGCCGGAGCTATTACCCATTCGCTATGCGCGGATGCGGCGTTCGCCGTTTGGATTTTTCCGAGGCGCGGCGGCTTTGATGGCGTTTGACCTGGCGCGAACACCTGCGACAGGTATCCGCGTGCAGGCTTGCGGCGATTGCCACCTCCTTAATTTTGGGGGGTTCGGTTCGCCGGAACGCCGGCTCGTTTTCGATATCAATGATTTCGACGAGACACTTCCAGCTCCCTGGGAATGGGATTTGAAACGGCTGGCAGCGAGTGTTGTGCTGGCGGGGGGCGACCGAGGCGAGAGTAGTCGTCGATCCGCCGACACTGTGCGCCAAATGGTGGCTTCGTATCGCAAGCATATGCGGGCCTATGCGCGGATGCGCGCAATCGACGCATGGTACTCGCACATCGACGCCGAGATTTTCGTGTATGAAGCAAAGACGGCGCGCGACAAAAGACGTTGGGAGCAAATCGAGCAACAGGCGCGCCTGCAAACGGCCGAACACATTTTTCCGCGCATCACGGACGTAGAAAAAGGGCATATACGAATCGTCGATAGGCCGCCCTTGATGTATCACCCGCGCAATTACGGCAAAGCCAGCAAACATGTCCGCGATATGTTTCACCGTTATAGGCTGACCTTGCCCGAAGAGCGCCGGGTGATTCTGGACCGCTACAAAATCGTCGATATCGCGCGCAAAGTGGTGGGAGTCGGTAGCGTGGGAACACGTTGCGCTGTAGTGCTGATGATGGCGGGAAAGAACGATCCCTTATTTCTCCAATTCAAAGAAGCGCATGCTTCGGTGCTGCAGCCTTATGCCGCGAAGAGCCGGTATCTGAATCAGGGAGAGCGAGTGGTGACCGGGCAACGCATGCTGCAATCAGCAAGCGATGTATTTCTGGGCTGGACGCGCGACGAGGAAGGTCATGACTATTATTTCAGGCAGCTTCGCGACATGAAGATGTCCGTTTCGCTGGGGCAGATGACCAAGTCAAACTGGCAGGAATATGTGAAAGTTTGCGGATGGGTGCTGGCGCGAGCGCACGCGCGTACCGGCGATGCGGCCCAAATCGGAGGATATGCTGGAAAGAAAGATACGCTCGATCGCGCCATCGCAAAATTCGCGATTACCTACGCAGAACAAACGGAACGCGATCATGAAGCCCTGGTGAAGGCGATTAAAGCGGGACGAATACGTGCCAGCAACGAAGATATCGCCTGAGAGTAATTCACAGATCGAGAGGAAAGGGATTTTCACCGGTGATTAAACGAGCCGAGCGATCGAAGGTGATGTAAAGCCAAGCCCACTGAAGCAAAACCAGCAGACGGTTTTGAAATTGCACGATGTAGAGCAGATGGATGAAGATCCAGATTAGCCACGCAGGCAGCCCCGAAATTTGGAGCCAGTTTAAATCCGCCACGGCCGCGCCTCGACCGATAGTTGCCAGATTTCCCTTATCGAAGTAATGAAACGGTGGCAATTTCTTGTTCTGCAGGCGCGCCCGAATTACTTTCCCGACGTAGCGGCCTTGCTGAATCGCCGGTTGAGCGACACCTGGAAGCGGTTTGCCGGTTTGGTGGCTGAAATTAGCTAGGTCGCCGACGACGAAAATTTCCGGATGTCCGGAAACGCTCAGATCCGGATTTACGAGCACGCGGCCGAATTTGTCAACCGGTGCGCCGGCCTTTTTGGCAAGAATGATGCCCAGAGGAGAAGCCAGAACGCCGGCGGCCCAGAGAACCGTACGGGTAGCGATCGACTCGGTGCGATCGCCTTCGCGAATGGTTACAGAATCGGCTTTCACGTCGATGACCATTGCGCCGGTACGAACCGTTACGCCCAAACGCACGAGCATTTTGCGCGCAGCTTCGGAAAGCTTGGGCGGATAGGAGGGCAGAGCGCGATCGGTTCCTTCGACCAAAATGATCTGCGTTCGCCTAGGATCGATGTCGCGAAAATCATGTGTAAGCGTGTCATGGGCGATTTCGCCCAGCGCTCCCGCTAACTCCGCCCCCGTAGGTCCGCCGCCGACGATTACGAACGTCATCCAGGCCTTGAGCTTCGCAGGATCCGGTTCGCGTTCAGCGGCTTCAAAGGCGAGAAGAATGCGGCGGCGCATGGCCGTAGCGTCTTCCACCGTTTTCAGACCAGGAGCGAACTTTTCCCATTCGTCATGGCCAAAATATTGGTGGGTAGATCCGGTGGCGACTATCAAGGTGTCATAGGGGACGTCGCCATCACTCAAGATGACGCGGCGATTGGACGCGTCTATATCTACGGCTTCAGCGAATAATACCTTCGTGTTTTTCTGCCGGCGCAGAATCTGCCGCAGCGGAGCAGCGATATTCGCCGGAGAAAGAGAGCCGGTGGCCACTTGGTATAGAAGCGGTTGAAAAAGATGGTAGTTGCAGCGATCAAGCAGAGTTACTTCTAGCGGAGCGTTTTTCAGCGTGTGCGCAGCACCAAGCCCGCCGAAACCGCCGCCAAGGATAACCACTCGATGTGCATCCATGTTTCTGGGTCTCTCGGTTCTTTGATGCGCTGATTACTGAGAGGGACTCTACAGGGTGCACAAAAAGAGCATTCGCGGACACCGCGGTTCTGAAGTGGCAGAAAATGATTGACGGCGGGAAGCTTCGATAAGAATTGTTTTTAGCGAAGCTTCCCGCCATCCATGTAAGTCTATTACGCGCGCGCTGCCTTGGACTTCCCTCTGCGGGCATGGACGTCTTCTTCTTCTTCGTCCGTACCCTCAGCGTTTACGGCTTCCACGTTGATGGTGCCCGCCAGTTCGGTTAACTTCTGGTCGGTTTCCTTTTCTTCTTCCAGAGTCTGTTCCAGAAGTTCGACGGCTCGATCGTGGCCAAGCAGCTCGGCATAGGTGCGAACTGTGCCGTAGGCCGCGATTTCGTAATGCTCGACGCGTTGGGCGGCAGAAATCATGGCTGCGTCCAACACCTCGTCTTCAAACTCATCCATCATTTCCTTGCCTTCTTCAATGAGTCCTTCCATGCCGGCACACTTTTTACCGGTTGGTTTTTCGCCGAGCTCGTTGCAAATCTCCTCAATGCGGCGGGCATGTTCTTTGGTTTGCTCCAAGTGGTGTTCGAATCCGGCGCGAAGGTCGTCCGACGTAGCAGCTTTCGCCATTTTCGGCAGGGTCTTGATGAGCTGATTTTCGGCGCTATAAAGATCTTTCAATTCATCAACAAATAGTTCCTTTAGAGCTTTGTGTTCCATCAGGAGTCTCCTTGTAAAAGTGAATTGCCTTTGGAAATTTTTTCAGCGCCCCGGTGCGCCGCTAATTCAAGTGCGGACACCACGTTTCAGCGGGGCCGGTCCGCAGCAAGGAGCATACCGAGCGGCCCACAGGCGGGCCATAAGGTGATGTCATTAGAAGGGAAAACAGATTGCCGTAGTACGAGTCTAGGGGAGACTACTGTTCAGGAAGTTTGTCTTCTAATTCGCTGGCCAACTTATGGACATCGGTCGCGTTAGCGAAACCCTGTAGCTCCTGCTTCGACGAAGCTACATCTACGCCCATGTGTTGACACATTTTCTGCTGCATCTCCAGCATGGTGGTGAGCTCCTGCTCAGCCAGCATGCTGACCTGAAGATCCAGGTGAGAGCGCCTTTCGGCTTGGCGCGTCATGCGATTCTGGCTAATTAAAACAAAAATCGTGAGCACCACGCTCTCTGAGGAAACAACCAGGGCCAGGATGCCAAACGGGAATGGATCGAATGGCTTTAGGCCCGGAATCAGATTCAAGTTAATCGCGCTCCACACGAGCACGAGAAGGATTTGCAATAACAGGAAAGCCACGCTGCCAATGAATCTGGCGATGGCTTCGCTGATACGTTCCGCTGCGGTTCGGCGCTCCAGCGCGTCTTGTTCCAGCTTCGCGATAGCTTCGATGTTGTACTGCGTGGGGTTTCCTTTGGCTTTATCGGGCAAGACGTTTGGCATAGGGAATCCGAACTAGCAGGCTGGGAAGGGGTCTACGAAAATATCTAACGCTACCGTTGCCTTCGAATGGCAAGGCAGATGCAATCCGACCTAACAAATAGAACAGTGCAGGGAGCGGGTCATCCGACCTTGCGTCCCTGTTTTCTTTCCGTCTTCGCCCCCCCCACAATTGTGGGCTTCTTTTCCGCCGCCACTGCTGACTTATTCGCGAGACTTTTCTTTAAAGCTTCCATTAAATCTATAACCGGGGTTTTAGAGGCTGCGTGCGGGACGACCGAGATCTTGCGTCCGCTAGCCTTGGCATCAATCAACTCTTGCAAACTGTTCTGGTAAGTATCTTGATATTTCCCGGGTTCAAAAGGGGCTGCCAGACTTTCGATGAGCTGCTCAGCGAGTGTGCGCTCCTGTTCTTTAATCTGAGCCTTGTCGGTGTGACCGTATTCGGCGGCAGGACGGATCTCGTTGTTATAAAACATGGTGTGAAGCGTGAGGCCACGCTCGCGCGGACGAATGATCACGATGTATTCCCGGTTGTACATGGCGATTTTCGCAATCCCCGCGTACCCGGATTTCTCCATGGCTTCCATCAGAAGCTGATAAGCCCTCTGTCCCGGCTCTTCTGGAATGACGTAGTAGGATGCATCGAAATAGACCGGATCGATTTCCTCGAGCTTGACGAATTCGAGGATATCCATGGTTCGCGCGGTTTCCGGCTCAACTTCATCGAGTTCTTCCTGGGAGAAGAGAAGATACTGGCCTTTTTCGTACTCATAGCCCTTTTCTACCTCAGAACGCTCCACCATTCGATCGCACGTTGGGCAGAACAACGGCTGCTTCAAACGCGTGTGGCACACTTTATGCAATTGATTGAAGCTAATTCGCTCTGTGCGCGCAGCAGGTGAAAGCCGAATGGGGATCGATATGAGGCCAAACGACAGATAGCCTTTCCAAGATGAACTGGGCATACATCACTCCGAAAAAGGGTTGGAGCACCGTGCTCGGTCTGCAGCGAGACTAACGCCAGAGACCGGGCACGTCAATGCTCCTGTGCGCAAGCCGACGTGAAAGGGTTATAAACGGTCTGCGAGTATAAGTATGACTAAAATGATGAGGATGAGTCCGAGGCCACCGCTCGGATAGTAACCCCAGCCCGCGCTATACGGCCAGGTAGGCAGTGATCCGAGCAACAACAAAACAATGATCACAATGAGAATGGTCCTGAGCATGGGGCTTTTCTCCTTCGTGCGATTCCATCTAGTTTCGATGCCAATCGGCGCAAATGGCTAAAAGCAGGCGCCATTCTGACAGCGGCGTACTATAGGGTCCTTTTAGAGGATTTCGCCATGCTGGGAAACCTGTAGCCCTGAAGCAGAGTTGCTGTAGTCAGTTCGATTAACCTAGCTAATTCTGGACACTTACAGCCAAAATTAGAGGCCGGCGACTGAGAAAAATGGACCGGGGACCGAAACGTGATTAATTTGTCGCCGCTTTTTTAGGATAGAAGGTCTTGCCGCTCAGGAGAAGTTTCGCTACTTCGACTAATTCCTCGCCGCCTTTTGCTTTGGATAGATACCCATGTGCACCGGAGGAAAGAATCTCGTGAACGGTCTGGTCCGACTCGTGAACGCTAAAAACTAATACGCGCGTTTTCGGGCAATCGCGCACAATCCGCCGCACAGCCGCAATTCCGTTAAGAACAGGCATATTTATGTCGAGGATAATCAGGTCCGGGTTTAGCGCAATAGCTTTCTCGATAACCTCTTGACCGTTGATCGCTTCGCCGCATACCTCCCAATTCTTCTCTGACTCGAGCATAGTTCGTATGCCCCGCCGCAAGACTTCGTGGTCATCGGCAATTAGAATTCGACTCCGAGGTCCGATGTCGGTCTGGAGATCGCCGTTGGATTTGAATGACTGCTGGCCGGGGCGTGCACGAGATGTGCCGGATTCAGCCCGTTGCTCGCGGATGGGCAAGGTGGCGGTTACTACAGTTCCCTGAGTCGGGCGTGAAGTGACTTCCAAGCGTCCCGAAAGCTGACGCATGCGTTCTTTCATACCCTGAATGCCCACTCCCAGCGGAGCAACGGAATTGCGGGACGACTTCAGGATTTCCGTACGGATTCCCTTTCCGTGATCGCCGATCTGCAGTTTCACTTCCGCGCCGACGCGCGTAACATGTATGAACGCACTCGGGCTCTCCGCGTAACGGTGGACGTTAGTCAAGCTTTCCTGAATTACGCGGAACAATGTGGTTTCCACCTCCGCAGGCAGACGCGGAAAATCGCGAGCGATATCCACTTCGACATGGATTCCGGTCCGTTTTTCGAACCCTTGCGTGTACCAATGCACAGCCGAGGAAAGGCCCAGCTCATCAAGCAGCGGCGGATGCAAGAGATATGAAAGAGTCCGGATTTCTTCGCTGACCTGGCTGGTCAACTGTTGGCATTCGGCCACGGCGATCTTAGTAGCGGGATCGGTTGCCGCGTTGTTCAGTTGAGATAATACGATGGACTGGAAGGCGAGCTTCTGGCCCGTAATGTCGTGAAGGTCGCGAGCAATGTGCCGCCGTTCTTCGTCCTGAAGCTGAAGCAGTCGGCTGGAAAGTTGGCGCAGCGCTTCTCCGTTGGCTTTTAGAGCTTCGTTCGCTTCTGCCAACTCCGTCAATTCCGTAGCCACAACGCAAATGGTTTGCGGAATGGAATTCTTCACGGCGCTTAAGGAAAATTGCAGCAGGCGAGGACGGCCTTCTTCAGTTTCCAGGCTAATTTCGCCTTTTGTATTCTCACTCAGGCTTTCCTGAATCAAACCCCACAGCTTTTCGTGCGCAGACGCCGGAACATGGCTTTGCAGTGGCGCGCCAATGAATTTCTCGAGAGGGACATTCAGAAACTCTGCGAAACGCGCGTTGGCATAAAGTACGGTACCTTCGGCATCGAGCGTAGCGGCCCCTTCGTTGATGGTCTCCACCAGCACTCGGTAGGGATGCTCGGCCCCTTGCAACGTAAATACCTGGTCGCCGGTCGGCGCGCTGATTACCAGAGCGTCCACGGTACCCTGGCGAATGGCCGTCAGAGTGTCTTCAAGCTCCTGCACACGAGCCTGCAAAACTTTATGGCGAGCCCCGGAGGATTTTCTCTTGGAAAGTTTAGAAGGCCTTTTTCTGTTCGGCATACCACTATGCCTTTTCGTCCCGTATATCCAGTCCCATCATTACCTGTTTGCGGTTGGAGAGGTCGCCAACAAGTTTCCGCAAAGGGAGCGGCAGCATTTTTATTAAAGTGGGAGCTGCGATAATTTGGGCTTCGCGCGCCAGTTCAGGCTGCTGATAAATATCAACGACGTCGAGCTCGAATCTACCTGCCAGGTATTCATCGCAAACTTCTTTCAGGTTTTGCAAGGAGGAGGCGGAACGAGGGGTTTGACCGGTGACGTACAAGCGCAATCGGTACATTTTTTGGGAAGCGGCCGACTTGCGAGAGCGCGCACTTGAATTCTTCGCTTCAGATTTGGATTTCAAATTATGCTCCCGCATTCTTCTCCGCATTCCGGACTTGTAAGCCGCGAAGGTCCAGCCCAACTAAGACGCGTTCGGTATCGGAGAGGTCACCGATTATTTTGCGTATTGGCTTTGGAAGGCTACGTACTAGCGTGGGTATGGCGAGAATCTGGTCACCCTGCGCCAGTTGGGGGTTCTTCATTAAGTCTATTACTTCTATGCGATACCGCCCCTCCAGGTGCGTGGCGCAGATGCGCTTCAGATTGGACAAGGCGGCCAGCGACTTCGGCGTTTGGCCCGCCACATACAGGCGAAGCTGGAAGTGATTGTCTGCCCAGGCCGCCGGTTCTCTGGAGTTCTTTTTCATCGCGCACCTCGTGAAGACCGTCGTGTTAGCCCGGCCGTGCGGCGGTTCCCCTTGCTTCGTACGCTTTTGGAAACGGCTGCTTGATGATCAAGCTGAGGTTCTCGTTCCCGATCGCGGTAGGCGAGCAAGGCATCGGCCGGGCCTAATTTTATGCCCTGCGAAGTTATGAGCATTTCGCGAAGCTCGGGAGAATGCGCCATGCCGCGGGCCTTCAGGACGAAAAGCCCGCGGTGCCTCTTTCCAAAAAGTTCTGTGTAGCGCAATAACACCCAAGTGTCGATTAAAGAAGATATCCCCACCTCGCTTTCCGCGATCTCGCCTATCTTGGAAAGACTGCTGAATACCGAAGTAACTCCTTTTTCTTTCAGAAAATCCATCAGCCGCATCAGCATGGAATGAACGTCTTTTTCTGTACTCGCGGTGATCAAATTTGTGATGGGGTCGATAATGATGTTAGAAGGCTTGTACGTTTCGATGAGCTTGTGGATGCGAAGCAGGTGCATTTCCATCCCATATTGCGTGGGGCGCCAAGCCCTATGAACCAATAGCCCTTTCTTTACGAAAGGCTCAAAATCGATGCCCACGGACTTCACGTTTCTCGTGATTTGGTCCATGGATTCTTCAAAGCCGATAAATAGACAGCGCTCGCCCCTCTTACACGTGGCCTCGGCGAAGCTGGCGGCCAATAGCGTCTTGCCGCAGCCTGCTGCGCCGCTAATCAGGACGCTGGATCCCCGAAAGTAGCCTTTTCCCTCCAGCATGTCGTCCAGATCCGGAACTCCGGTTGGAACGCGCTGATTCGAAACTTTATGCTGCAGTTCCATGGAGGTGACGGGCAAGACCGACATGCCGTTTTCATCGATCAAGAAAGGATATTCATCGGCGCCGTGCTTGGTGCCACGGTATTTAACGATGCGCATGCGCCGCGTGGAGATTTGTTCCCTGATGCGGTGATCCAAAAGGATGACGCAATCGGAAACGTATTCTTCAAGGCCATGGCGAGTAAGAGTGCCATCGCCTTTTTCCGCTGTGACCACGGTCGTGAGGCCTTTTTGCTTCAGCCAACGGAAAAGACGGCGAATTTCAGCGCGAAGAATTCCTGGATTGCTGAATCCCGAGAACAGAGCCTCAAGCGTGTCGAGCATCACTCGCTTGGCCCCTACCGAATCGACGGCGTGCTGCAAGCGTATGAATAAGCCCTCCAGGTCGTACTCGCCGGTTTCTTGGATCTCGCTAGGCTCGAGATACACAAAATCGAGGGAAAGTTTCTTGCGCCGAGCCAGATCCTTCAGGTCAAAACCCAGAGACGCGACGTTGCGGGCCATTTCCTCAGGGGTTTCTTCGAAGGCTATTAGGACGCCCGGCTCGTTGAACTCAGTGGCGCCGCGGACCAGAAACTCCAGTCCTAACATAGTTTTACCGCAACCCGGGCCGCCGCACACGATGGTGGTCCTCCCGGTCGGGAGACCGCCGCCACTGATTTGATCCAGCCCCAGGATGCCGGTAGGGGTCTTTTCGAGCGCAGCAATATCGTGGTGCGCGGGAGAATTTCGTTGTGCCATTTAATCTTTGCCTCGGATGGAATTGAACGTCGCGCTGGACCAAGCGCCGACGATAAGAGCTGGGAGTTTATGGTACTGAAAACGTGAAGTTCAGGCAAGGTCTGCACAACACAGGTCAACACAGGTCGGCCACAACACGTCCTGGAATGACCGCATTCGGTCGATTCCAGACTTTTTTTCTGCGATAAACTATAGAATGATGCGCTGGATCGCGAACCTATGAATGTAAATCGAATGGTTTCGGCGCTTATCGGGCTGCTGCTGTTTGTTTATGCAGCTGACTGGATTTCCTTCGCACGACGGTCCGGCAGCGCTCTGGGGTCGGTGACTTATTACTATGCGAGCGCAAATAAGGGCGGCCGAGCGGAAGTTTATTTCGACCAGCCGCAAACCGAAGTGTGTGCAAAATCAATTTTTCCCCATTCAGGGTACAGTCCTTGCTGGTACTCCAGCCGAAAAAGCAACATAAGAACTATCAACTGAAGCGTTTCGAGAATAGAATCCGCAGTTTCGTCCTCGGAAATCCGTAGTAGGCTGTTTGGTGCTTATATGACTCCGCCAATGGTCGGAAAGCTTAATGAACTTGTCTCCCAACAAAAATGGGAGTCCGCGATCGAGCTTCTTCAGGGTCTAAGCGCCAGCGACGCTGCTGATTTGATCATGGCTATGCGGTTCGAAGAGCAGCAGGCTCTGTTTCGCCGGTTGCCGATTCCGTTTGCCGCCTCAATCGTAAATCATCTTCCCTATTTCCATGCCTACGTCCTGCTTCACGCGCGTCCCCTTCACGAGATGGCCGCGATCGTAGAGGCCATGAGCCAAGCGGAGCGCGATCATTTTCTGGACGCTCTTCCTGAAGAAGCCTGGAATTCCTTGATGGACGAGCTTGCCGACGCAGGTTCCACCGCCGCGCCGCACTTCGAGCAAATCTCCGAAGCTGTGCAGGAAAAGGAAGTCGCTGCGAGGGTTGCAGCTGACGACAAACCGATTATTGAAGCGCGCGGGATTTCAAAAAGTTTTAGGCAAAAGGATGGAAGCGAAATTCAAGTGATCGCCCCAGTGGATTTATCAGTGGAACCGAACACCATTATCGCGTTACTAGGTCCTTCTGGAAGCGGGAAATCCACGCTGTTGCGCATGCTCACGGGCCTGGCCGCTCCGACCGCAGGCGAAGTTCTGTGGCATGGAGCGGCGCTGGGAGCGTGCAGCCCAAACGTCGCCATTGTGTTCCAGAGCTTTGCCTTGTTTCCCTGGCTTACCGTGCTGGAAAACGTGGAATCGCCGTTGCTAGCGCGCGGCGTGGTGCATGAAGAACGGCATCGGCGCGCGCTACAGGCCATCGATGCGGTAGGCTTGAAAAACTTTGAAACTGCGTATCCTAAGGAGCTGTCGGGGGGCATGAAACAGCGTGTCGGCTTCGCGCGCGCCTTGGCCGTGGAACCAGAAGTCCTTTTCATGGATGAGCCGTTTTCAGCCTTGGACGTACTTACTGCGGAAAACCTGCGCGGTGATTTGATGGATTTATGGCTGGCGAAAAAAATCCCGACGCGCAGTATTTTTATCGTGACTCACAATATTGAGGAAGCCGTGCTGCTGGCAGACCGTGTAATTGTACTGGGGCGCAATCCAGCGCGAATCCGCGCGGATTTTCGCATTGCGCTGCCCCAGCCGAGGGACCGGAAGTCCGCGGCATTCTTTCCCTACGTTGACTACATTTACAAAGTAATGACCAAGCCGGAGCTTACGCTCGCGCCGCCTTCGGCTACGGCAAAACAACCGACTCCATTGCTTCCCCACGCGCGCCCCGGAGGCGTGGCAGGTTTGCTCGAACTCTTGATTGATCACGGAGGAGAAGAGGATCTTTACCACGTGGCCGAAACGCTTTTGCTCGAAGTGGACGACCTGCTCCCGATTCTCGATGCGGCCATCATGCTGGGATTTGCCACCGCACATGAAGGAGACGTAAAGATTACTCCACAGGGGCGCGCTTTCGCTGAGGCGGACATTTCCAGTCGAAGGCGTCTGTTCCGCGAAGCGTTGAGTCGTGCGCCATTGATGCAACAAATCGTCACCGCGCTCGAGAGTAAGTCAGACCATACGATGCCACTGGAATTTTTCCGTGATTTGCTGGATGAGCGATTGCCCACGCATGATGTGGAGCAACAAATTGAAACTGCGTTGAATTGGGGACGTTATGCGGACATCTTCACCTACGACTCCGAAAGCGACCGCCTGCGGTTGATTGGACCCGGAGAAACCGCCGACTCCCAGGAAGCCGCTCGCTTGCACTGATGGCGCACAACAAAGCATCAGCGCGAGTGCTAACCTGGGGCACGATTCCCAGGACCGTACCTTCTATTTTGCAGGATCTGCCGGTTATTTGCGCAGGACTCGCTTTATTTTATGCGTTGCTGTCTCTGACGCATTACTGGCTGGCTCCGGCAAACGCGCAAACAGCAATCCAGTTGCGGATAAGCGCGTTGCCGAAATATGCGATGTTTTCCGTTCTACGTCTAGCCATCGCGTATGTATTCAGCCTGTTATTTACGCTGGTGTACGGATACGTCGCGGCATACAACGCGAAGGCCGAAAAGTTCCTGATTCCCTTGCTGGATACGCTACAGTCCATTCCCGTGTTGAGTTTTCTTCCGGGCGTGATGCTCGCTATGGTTGCGCTCTTTCCCACTAGGCAGCTCGGCGTGGAACTCGGCTCTATCCTTCTTATTTTTACTGGGCAGGTTTGGAACATGACCTTCAGCTTTTATTCTTCGCTGAAAAGTATTCCGCGAGAAATGCGAGAGGTAGCCGAGATCTATCGCTGGAGCTGGTGGCAGAGATTTACGCAGATGGAACTACCCTACGCGGCCATTGGCTTGGTATGGAATTCCATGATGTCGGTGGCGGGCGGCTGGTTTTTTCTGATGGCTTGCGAAATGTTTGTCTTGGGGAATCGCGACTTGCGCCTTCCGGGCCTGGGTTCGTATCTGCAAACGGCAGCCAACGCGGGCGACATGCGGGCTATCGCCTGGGGACTCGGCGTGATGATCGGAATTATCGTGATGATCGATCAGCTAATCTGGCGTCCGGTGATTGCCTGGACCGAAAAATTCAAATTCGAACAAGTGGAATCTGCGGACACCCCGCATTCTTTTGTTCTGGACCTGCTCAGGCGATCGAGAGTTTTGCCCTTCGTGGCACGCATATCGTTGATACCGGCGCGAGAATATCTCAGTTTGTTTTTTGCGAAGAGACGCACAGCATCGATAACAAAACAAAATACTGGCGTTGTGGGTACTTGGATATCGCGGCTACTTTTGGGCGCGATCTTGGTGGGCGTGGCATATGCGTTCATGAAGATGAGTATTTTGCTAGCCGACCTTACGAAAACAGAAGTGCGCGGAATTTTTGTCGGAGCCGGTGCTACATTTCTCCGTGTGGCCCTCACTCTAGTGCTTGCCGGACTGTGGACGATTCCCACGGGCATCCTCGTCGGGCTGAAGCCGAAGCTTTCGGCAATCGCGCAACCAATCGCGCAGATTGCCGCGTCCGTGCCGGCCACAGCACTATTCCCCATCATCCTTCTTGTTCTCATTAGGGTCGGAGGGGGACTCGGTATCGGGTCCATCGTGCTGCTGCTATTGGGGACGCAGTGGTACATCTTATTCAATGTGATCGCTGGAGCCATGGCCATACCCACCGATTTGAAAGAAGTGTGCATTGTATTTCGTTTCGACAAACTGGAGCGCTGGCGCGAACTTTACTTGCCGGGAATTTTTCCTTATCTGATCACCGGTTTTGTTACCGCTTCCGGTGGAGCATGGAACGCAAGCATCATCGCGGAATATTTTCGATTCAAGGGCCAAACCTATACGGTGATCGGTCTTGGGTCGGTAATTAGTGCTGCGGCGGACTCCGGAAATTCTCGTGTGCTGATTGCGGCCACCATCTTGATGGCGGCCATGGTAGTCACTATCAATCGCCTGCTCTGGCGCAGGTTATACGCGTTGGCCACAACGAAATTTAAGCTCGAGACCTAACTTCTCCACATAAAACCCGCCAGACATCTACCTTGTGAGCCAGGTTGATCGGGCCGAAGACGCTCAAGCGCGCGGGAGTGATATCCACTCAATAAAAAAAAGAGACCAGCGAAAGAATTGATCTGTGGCCGTCTACGTTAAATTGGATCAGGATTTTCCGATCTTTGCTCTGTGCGTTGAAGTAGACCTGTTCGCTGCCGGAATATTTGCCGCCCGCGAAATCGAATTGCTCGGCGCGCTGAAGGATTTCGCCGACATCCAGATCATCCGCTCGGGACGCGAATACCTTGAAGCCGATGATTCGACGCTCCGGATTCAGTAGGAACTCAACGCGTTTACAAAAGGCCGGTGCGTCCGGAGAGGTCAAAATGAGGTCCTCGGGTGTTCCGGAAACTTTTGCGTTTCCAGACTTGGATTTCGCGAGCGCTTCTTCGGGCGAAAGATGCGCAAAACCTGCGTATACCGGGGTCACGCTGCACAAAAGAATGTCATTAAGAGTCCACCTCTTCACCTGTTCTTCCATTTGCTGACGGAGCTCTTCGATCAAATCCTTGGTAGCCCCACGCACACGCAGGCTGCCCCAGCGCCTTGAATCAGTCCACAGAGTTTGGCCTGTGTTCGGATCAATGACAGTCATGATCGTGAAGTCGACTTTAACTGGCCGGTCATCGGGGCCATCGCGAGTGACGTAGTCTCCCAAGTACGGGTTCCCGGAAAAGAGAAAGACCAAATCAGTTTGGCGGCGCTGTTGCGAGACATGAAAGCGTCCCCAGCTTTGGAGTTGCTGCTGAGCAATGTCTCGCGCGACGGCCAATCCTCGTGGACAGACGCAATCCACGTAAACGGAATTCGCTTGCATGATTTTGGCCGGCAGAGGAGGGCGCTCAGTTTTCTTGGCAAGCGCCGAGGGAATCAAAACTGCGGCACAAAAAAGGATCCCGAGAAGTCGGATGAACTTTCTCATCAATGTCGCGTCTAAATTGTACCGTAGAGCGTCTGGCCCGAAGCGCGAGACCATTTTAGGCCGAGTCTCCGGCCGCCAAAAACATTTCTTGATCCCTTGCAGTGCCTGCTGACCGGCAGTGGCCCTGATGTGGAATGACCCGGCCTCGATACTGCTTCGTATCATTTTTGTGGGGTAGTCGGAACACTCGTTCCATAGGATAGCCCCAGGCTTCAAAGGCATACTCGCTTAAACGAGCTCCAAACTCGGATAGCGTCCTCCAAGCCCATAGAACCTCAGCGTTATCTCATTACGAAATCTTTATGCCTTACTTATGCCTCCCTGATGTCGGCTCGACTAAGCTCGACCCATCGTTCATCCCTATCTGCGCCGGTTGAGATCGGGACTGCGCAGTTAGAAGGATGCGATCGATATGACTGGGATCATCTTTTTAGTTATTTACGGGACTCTCTGCGGATTCTATAGCCATGTTCTGTTGCACTTGCACCGGGAACACAAGCTGATGAACCCTAACAAGCGTCGCTTGCAGTTTTATTTTCACCGCGCGGGATCGGATTCGGAAAATGCGTGGATTGAGAAAATTTCTGGATATCGAGCTTCGAGGAACCAAGCATTGACTGATCTTGTCCTCGGTATGGGAGGACTGGCTGCTTTGTTTGTGGGAATCGAACTTTTCAATCTGTTCGTGACCCGACATTGATATTGAAATGGTTGCAGTCTGCTTGATCCGTAAGTTTGTAGGTGGCTTGGTTCTTCGAGGTAATATTCGCCGTAGGTCCTGTGGTGGCAATCACAGATCTCAGAGCTGTAGTCCTAAAGGCGTACTCCGGGTCAGCAATCGACATTGTGGACATGATTGAAATTCTTGAGTCAGAGTCTGGCTTCGACCAGAAAGGTTTGGATACCAAGATGAAACTAAAAATGTTGTGCTCAACAGTTTTAGCAGTTTGCAATGTAGTAGTCGTGCTCGGCGCAGTCTTTGCGGCGCCAACACCAACTTTTGCTCAAAATGTCGCACAGGGCCAGCCGAGCTCCGGAGGTTCCGGCGGTCAAGCCGCGGGTGCCCAGGAGAGCGATCAGCAAATACCGCCGGCCGTGGCAAAAAAGCTGGAGGCCATGGAAGCACGCATCGAGCAGCTCGAAGCAGAACTCCAGGCTCGTCCCGCTCCACCCCCGCTATCAGCAAAAGCTTCATCGCCGATCCCATCTGCGACCCTAACAGCACCTGCCCCGTCCGCTAATGCGCTGACCTCGACATCGGCAACTACTCAGCCCCAAGGCGAGCTAACCGCTGCGCAAACGACGGCTGCACCGCCTGGAAAAGAAGAGCCATTCGCCGATGCGGACTGGACCTGGCTGAACGGCAACCCCCGCACGAAGGATATATTTTGGGACACGAAATTCTTCACGCCAGAGATCAGAGTGGACACCGATTATGTCTTCGACTTCAATCATCCAACCGATCATTCCATGGGCGGGTCGAGCGAACTTTTTCGGTCGCAGGAAGTCCAGCTTGAACAGCTCGGTATTGGCGGCGATTTCCACTGGGATAACGTTCGGGGAAGATTCATGACTCAGTTTGGAATGTATTCGGCTACCACGCCACGTAACGACCCCAGCCCAGGACATGGGCAGTGGGACCTCGTTAGCGCCTACCGCTACTTGTCGGAAGCGTACGGCGGCTATCATTTCGACGTATTGCATGGGGTGAACGTCGATGCTGGAATCTTCCTCTCCTACATCGGCCTGTTCAGTTATTACAACTTCGACAACTGGGCCTACCAACCGTCTTACGTTTCCTCCAATACGCCTTGGTTTTTCACTGGCGTGCGAGTACAGATTTTCCCAACAAAGCATTTGAAGATAGAGCCGTGGTTTATCAATGGATGGCAGTCGTACGCGTCCGCCAATCATACACCGGGACTTGGTGGCCAACTTAAGTGGACTCCTAAACCGTGGATCAACATCATCTCAAACAATTACGGCCTAGGGCAGGACGATCTGTTCGTGCCGGGTCGTAGTCGCATTCACACTGACAACAGCGTGGAAGTGAAGTATTTCGACCGGCCCGACAGAACGCTCGACAAGATGGCGTTCTCTTTGACCGGCGATCTAGGGTGTGAGTACGGCAGCGGAGTAAGTTGCTACGGCGATCGCAAAGGCGGTCCTAAGCAAAGTTTTATAGGCTACATGGCCTACAACCGTTTCTGGTTCCACAAGGATTTATTCGGCATCACGCTTGGCGGAGGACAAATCAACAATCCGGGACGTTATTTGGTGTTGCTGCCGCCAATCAACGGAGAGAGCGCCATTACAGCCTCGACGAACTCGCCATACTTTACGGAAAATCCCGGTAACCCGTTCAAAGCGTGGGATTCATCTGTCACGTTTGACTATATGCCGAAGCAATACATCACGTTCCGTTGGGAATATGATTATCGCCACGCGAATGTTCCGTACTGGTCGGGTCGCGGAGGAATTACGCCGCCGGGCGGGAATAACGGGTCCCCGGAAGATTACGCCTGCATAACAGGTGCCTCGTCGGGGCAAATGACTCTTCCGGCAGCGGAAACGGCCTGTGGCGGCGGGATGAGCAGCGTCTGGTTCCCGGATCTTCGAAGAGACGAGTCTTTCATCGACATGTCCATCCTGGTGAAGTTCTAATGCGGGACCTTGTGTTCGTTATGTGCTCGATTGGCTTCTTTGTCCTAGCAATCGTGTACGTGTGGGGTTGTGAACGGCTGAAGTAGGGAGCGAGAACGATGCTGGGGAACGTAATTTTGTTGGGAGTTTGCGTGCTGTTGTTCGCGTATCTAGTAGCGGCGCTGCTGTGGCCGGAGAAATTCTAACCATGACTGCAAATGGATGGTTTCAAATCGGTCTGTTCTTGCTGGTGATTTTCGCGTTGACCAAGCCCATGGGCGCGTACATGGCCCGGGTGTTCAATGGGGAGAAAACTTTTCTCGACGGTCTGATGCGACCGCTTGAGCGAACCCTGTATCGGCTGGTGGGTGTTGATGAACGCCACGAGATGCGCTGGACGGAGTACGCCATCTCCATGCTTCTGTTCAGCGGCGTTTCCATGATTCTGCTCTATCTGATTGAACGTTTTCAAGCTCAGCTGCCCTGGAATCCGCAACACTGGCCCAACCTGGCGCCGGATTTGGCGTTTAACACTGCCGCCTCCTTCACCACGAACACAAACTGGCAAGCCTATTCCGGCGAAACGACCATGAGTTATTTCACTCAAATGGCCGGACTTGCCTACCACAACTTCATGTCCGCTGCGACCGGAATCGCCATGGCCATCGCTGTGATTCGGGGAGTCGCGCGGCGTGAGAAAGAAACGATTGGGAATTTCTGGGTAGACCTTACGCGTGCGAACTTGTGGGTTCTGCTGCCTTCCTGTGTGTTGATTGCGTTGTTTTTTGTGTCCCAAGGAATGATTCAGAATCTCAAGCCCTACGTTAGCACCCAACTTTTGGATCCGCAGACGGCGCAAGTGACCGGTGCGGACGGGAAAACAACGCAGCAGAAAATTACCACACAAGTGATCCCACAGGGACCGCTGGCCTCGCAAGAAGCCATCAAGATGTTGGGCACCAATGGCGGTGGTTTTTTCAACGCCAACAGCGCGCATCCCTACGAAAATCCGAATCCACTCACTAATTTCATTCAGATCATTTTGATTTTTGCGATTCCCGCGGGACTTACCTACACGTTGGGCCGCATGACCGGGTCGCAGAAGCACGGATGGGCGGTGTGGAGCGCTATGGCTGCGCTCTTTTTGGCGGGAGTGACCTGCGCGTACACAGCCGAGTCTCGAGGTAATCCGCTGCTGCACGGCACGGACCAGAAAGTGAGTGCCACGCAGCCGGGCGGCAACATGGAAGGAAAAGAAATTCGCTTTGGAATTGCGAATTCAGCGCTCTTTGCAACTGTGACCACCGATGCGAGCTGCGGTGCGATTAACGGACAGCACGATTCGTTTACACCTTTGGGAGGCATGATTCCGCTCATCAACATGATGCTGGGCGAAGTAGTTTTTGGCGGAGTGGGCGCGGGACTTTATGGCGTGCTGGTAATGGTGATACTCGCTGTGTTTATCGCGGGACTGATGGTGGGAAGAACGCCTGAATATCTCGGGAAAAAGATTGAAGCCTACGACGTAAAAATGGCCATGCTTTCAGTGCTTATTTTTTCTTTGATCATTCTCGTGTTTACAGCGATTGGGGTGGTGACGACTTACGGCAAGGCGGCCATTACGAATCCAGGGCCGCACGGCTTGTCGCAAATTTTGTATGCCTACACTTCCGGCGCAGCCAATAACGGATCAGCCTTCAACGGCGGCAACTGGAACTCGCCTTGGTACAACGTCACTATGTCGTTCGATATGCTATTGGGAAGATTTTTCATGGTAATTCCGGTGCTTGCCATCGCAGGGAATCTGGCGCGCAAGAAAATTGTACCGGAATCCGCCGGAACCTTCCCGGTAACCACACCACTGTTCTCTGCGCTCTTGATCAGCGTGGTGTTGATCGTCAGCGCTCTCACATTTTTCCCCGCTTTGAGTCTGGGACCAATTCTTGAGCACTTGTTGATGAACGCAGGAAAGGTTTTTTAGGACCACGATGACAATCACATCTACTCCTGGAAAGAAATCGCTGTGGACTTCCGGAATCATTGCCGTGGCGGTGAAGGATTCCTTCGTCAAGCTCAATCCTCGCACGCTGATGAAGAACCCGGTGATGTTCGTTGTGGAGGTGGGTTCTGTCGTCACCAGC
>Ga0209420_1000053_pt1 | contig 73458 bp, 82 predicted proteins | sample BlaSpr_A8_OM1_O1_FD_187972 | JGI IMG/M metagenome (GOLD analysis project Ga0209420, IMG submission 187972) | Forest soil microbial communities from Thunder Bay, Ontario, Canada - Black Spruce, Ontario site 2_A8_OM1_O1 (SPAdes) (version 2) | ecosystem: Environmental > Terrestrial > Soil > Boreal... | reverse complement strand
GCCGCCGCCGCCGGGCGTCACGGATATCGCGCCCGAGCTTGCGCAGGGCATGCCTTACCGGGAGCGGCATTACGACGGATGATCGACTGGTCCTCATATTTAATGTCCAAAGTAATGGTCACTAACAGCTGTAAGGTACATTATTATGAACGGTAAGTCAACCTGGAGATACGGGGCGCCCGCTTATCCTTTACCCGCAAATCGCAGCCCGCCGCCGGCCCCGCCTGGCCGGAAGTGCAGCCCGCACACCGCGCAGATGCAGGTCCCATCCGTACCTCCCCCCGGCTTTACCGCTCGCCTCCCGGCAACAAGGGTGCTTGTGCGGTATGTCGTATCGACCGCGACACCGCACATTTTTTGATGGTCACGTTCTGAGTGATCAGCAGTTCCACGCCAGCTACAATTGATACCAGAGAGCTGGTCTGGCGCTGACCGGAGTGCAAATTGCGTTTCTACACAAAAGAGGAATGTGAGGAATGGCTTCGAGGGCGAGAACGCCTGAAGCCGGATGCTGTGCCCGAAACCCAAGTGGAGCGGATCGGTTACCCGACAGAGCCTCACCGTATTTTTGGCGTCGCCCACTGGATCGCAAACTCGTTGACGTACAGGATGCCGACGTTGCTCTGGATCACCGAGTGGAGTATCTGGCCGAGCAGCGAGAACTGGCATTTGTACTACAAGATGCGTCACAGCTACGGTGACCTGCGACTGCTCCACGAAGCCCCAGGACACTTGTTTCTGGAGCACGAATCGGAAGACCTGGCATCGTTCTTGCAAATCGCCATGTTAAACGGTTGGGGTGGCTACATTTTGACTCAAGCGGACTACGTGAACGCATTTTTCAGTCACGACGAGTACATCGATTTCTTTGCCAAGCTCGATGACAATCTTTTAGAGGTTCGCAAGGAATTGGGGACCAGCAGATCAGATCGATTCCGAGTCCCGCCCGCCGCTCGACCACAGTGAATAGCAAGTCGGCAATTTCGGTAAGGATTTCCTGGTCGAACTGGAGCCGTGCTCCGTACATTACGAGACCTACGACCGGTAAACCCGCGCGGGCGGAAATTGCGCGTTCTGAGCCCAACAGCCCGTTTGCGACAGTTAGGGTAACCTAAGCCGTCAAGTCGGTTGTCTGAAATCGTTTTCGCAGGGCAGCAACCACTGACCTGTCAGCCGTTGGAGCAAAAATATCTACCGGCGAGACCCCACGCTTAACCGCGATCCACACCGTCACGCAGAGCAACACAATGGTTAACGCAATATTGGGCCAAGCATCGAGTTTCCACTGGCCTCCCCAACTCCAAATCCATCGGTTGCTGAATGGAAACAAGTAGGGAATTGGCCAAATAAAACCGTCCGGCCCTCTCGACCCCACAAGATCTTCTAGCAGATGGAGATGGAAAGCGACGAAGGCTAGGGTTGCCGATATCCACTTGCGCGTCGAGATGATGAATGCGCACACAAACACAACGAGAGCAAAGAGCAAAGTGTGTAATGCGTGGTGATAGTCCGAAAACCAGAGCAAGGGGTGCTGGGAATGACGCGTTAGTATTTCGGCGACTATTCCCAACCCGTCCACATCGGGGACAACCGCTGCGATTGTAACAATGGCGCGATCGCGTCGATTGAGATCGACTGCATTCGCTAGTACCCAGCCTGTTAGGAAGTGGGTGAAGGGGCTCATTCGAGTAATCTAACCGCCCATTGAATCATCCACAACGATAAATCGCCTTCACAGTCACTGACTCGGTCAGCAATTCCAGATTAGCGAGATTGCCCCGATCAGAGGTAGTCTTTCCTCACCAACAAGACTGCGCAAGAGGCGCCGCTGTAATCGTTCTGAGAAATGTTGTTCGCTGTTGAACCGAAGCATTCTCTGGGGAGGAGGTACCAGTATGATCGGAGGTTACCGTTTCCTCTTACTAGCAGCCTCGCTGTTGGTCGCAAGCCCAGCTCTGGCATGCGAGCCCGTTGTTCCGTTCATGCAAGTGATGGTGCCAGCGCTCGCCCTGACTGGCTCAATCTTTGTACTTGTTGCTGCCGTGATCGTGAAATCGGTGCTGTTCGCCGTCTTCGAGCGACGTCTTCCCGTCTTCATGCGGCTTGGCGGATGTTTCTAGGCAACGTGCTGACGAGCTTTGTGGGCCTGCTTGTGGCAGTCATGATTGCAAGTGGCGTCGGGGTTTGGCTTGTCGGAGTGCCACTGGTCTGCATTCTGTGCTGGCTACCATCACGTAGGCTCGTCAGGGTTGCTCCTGTGGCATGGTTGGCGCGAACATCCCCCGCAGGCCTTGCCGGGATGATGACCAGCGCTCTGCTAGCAAGTTGCATTCTGTTCATGGTCGGCCAAGGCGCGATCAGGAGTCATCAACTCACGCTTTACTGGATCATCAAGCTCATAGCCATCTTTCTCGCCCTGCTCGCAAGCGTCACGCTTACCACAGTCTGGGAAGAATGGGTCGTCTGGCGGCTCAGTTCGCGCCCCGAGGGCAAAGGGTTTTTCGTATCGGTTCTCCGCACGAATCTGTATGTCCTGGTGCTGGTCATGGTGGTTCCCGCTGCGCTCATCCTCCCTAAGCGGTTAAAGTCACCCGATTTTCTCGCCAAACGTCCCAGCGCCACCGTTGCTCAAAGATCCGCCCCGTCTCACTGAGTAGTGGGCCGCAAAGCGCATCGGGGGATCATCATTACAATTGAAACGAGTGGACTGTTGGCTAAGAGATCCCGAGGTCGCTCAATTCGCCGCGCACGACTGCGAGCATGCGCTAACTCACTGCTTTCTCAACCAAGCTTCTTTTCGGCGGAATGAATAGTCTTCGGGCTGCCCATCTCAAAATCCGCCAGCCCACGGCGGCCCCGGCGAGAATCGTGAACAGCCACAGCAGGATCGTGGGCAGATAGAACACAAACGTCGTCATCGAGGCAGCGTATTCACCGAACTCGTCGAGACCCTCGCGGGCAGCGATCTTCAGTTGATACAGCGGACGCCAATTGAGGCCGAAAACTTGGGCATCGGCTTCAGCGCGCAGCGTGATGTTGATGGCGACAGTTTCAACTTGCTTCGACAGCGCCTCGAATTCCGCTTGCCTTTCCTCGATCGCTCCGCGGACTTCGTTCAGCTTGTCACTGACTTCGAGCGTGTCTTTCACGGTCGCGGCCTTGCGCAGGATTCCGAGATACTGTTGTTCCTGAGCCCGTAGGTTGCGCAGGCGTGCTTCCTGGTCGACATATTGTTTAGTGACGTCTTGGGCGTCGATACTTTCGCTTTCCACGCGCAAACTGAGCTTTCGGATTTTGGCGCGGACTTCGTCGAAATCTTCTGCCGGCACGCGAATACTGAGCGAGGCGCTGGTCGCGTCCGCGCCACCGTTAACGTTAGAGGTTACGAGGAATCCTCCTGCACCTTGCCCGATCTTAATGATTTTCTCAGCGGTTTCCGCTGGAGTTTTGACGATGATGCCAAGGGACTCCGTCCGCACTAGCCTACGGTCCTCCGACGAGTTTTCCTCTCCGCCGGCACGTCCTCCTGAAAATGTCATGAGAGAAGCGGGTGAGACAACGGCACTGTCCACGGGAACGCCTCCAATAGTGCCTTTTTGAAGGTAGGCTTCGGATCTGAAGTGCGGAAGAATTGAGGTTTGTCGCCAAAGCGAGATTGGCTCCCAACCCACACCACCGCTGACGGCGGCAAGGCCGGTCGCCTTCTCCGAGGCAATGCCTCGCGCCTGGTCACGGGGTTGAATGAGTCCCAAGTAGAGTGCGACTACTCCGGCCGTAATGAGCCAGCCTGTTTTCAGAGCCGTTCTGCTCTTGGTGTGGAACACTCCCCAGCGGATGACCATTAGGCCTCCTATATGAAGGAATAGACACGGGCGGCAATGCCGTTGTTCACGCAGAGCTCCTGATAGCCAGTTTGGGAGCGCCATCACTTGATTTGACGGGTATCATGTTCATGCACCAATGACCGAGAAATGGAAACCCTACCTCTGTAACGTCAACGGAAAGATCGCGTCGATTTTTGTGAACCTGGGCCTCCGGGAGTCAGTACCGATAGGGTCGAAACCTTGGCTACGTGGACATGGGTCCACTTTCAATCGCCACGAGCCGATGGCCTGTCCGACAGCAAAGAAGCTTCCACACTCTACGAAATCGAGGACGCCCTAAACTTGTGCGTAGCCCGCGCCTGCACGGCGATACCCTGCGGAAGAATCACCACTGAGGGACGACGTGAGTTTTACTTCTATGGCGAGACCAAGGATGGTTTTCGTAAGGCGGTCGGACAGGCATTGACAGGATTTGACGGGTACAAGTTCGACGTGGGCGAGCAGGAAGATTCGCAATGGGAGCAGTACCTCAACGTCCTATATCCATCAACGGAGGACCTTCAGCGCATTGCGAACATGGACCTGCTAGATGTGCTAGTGGAGAAAGGCGATGTTCTCACTGCAGCGAGGGAGGTGCAGCATTGGATGTATTTTGGCTCTGAGCCGTCTCGCGCTTTGTTCCGAGACGCCGCAGTTGCAGCGGGTTTCAGATTTGTGTCGGAATCAAGCTCCAAGGGAGAATTGCCATTCGGCATCGTTGTCGCTCGCACTCAATCCATTGAGCAAAATTCTATCGACCGTACCGTCATTGAACTGCTGAAACTATCTCGGCGCTTCGATGGCGATTACGATGGTTGGGAAACGCCAATTGTGACGCAGTGAGAGGTCAGGGTTATGGCGGAAGCTTATCGCGTATTTGTTGTTCTTGATCGAGATTACGGCGAACGCCTTCTCGAACTTGCTCGCAGCGGTCCGGTGTGGATCGTGGACACTCCGCAAAATCGCGCGGTGGCACAGAACCTTTGGGCCGCCAATCCGAATCGCAATCAGCTAGAGGGTGTTACCACGTTCAAGGCTGGCGACGATTGTTCAAACGAAGAGACTCTTATCGACGAGCTAGACACAATCGACCTTCATCACGGGAGCTATTCAGCCGATCCGCCGTACACGGTTCTTGAAGTAATCGGCACGCCCATCAGCGAAAGACTGAAGGCTGAACTCTCTCATTACGGCTTTAATAAATTTCAGCCAACGGGCGAAGGCTTTCGTACTCTGCGCACGCCGCCAGACGACGTCGTTCTTCGCAATTGATGCGATTGCGCTCATCCGAAAAAGGCACGGCGTTTAACCGTGCCTTTTCTAACCATCGCGGGTCTGAGGGCAGAGACTTTCTCAGTGAGCGCTACGGCCTTATTTCGTCAGTCAACGCGCTGTGGCCAATCGAACCGGTTCCAGTCGTCATGACCGTTCCAAGTCACAACGCCTTTCTTGACCGGTGAACTCGATAGGAAGGGTACGCCGCCACCAAGATTGAGACATACGATGAAGTGGCGAGACTTAGGGGCATGCATAGAAAACCCACCAACACCGGGGTTGTATGCCCATTTTGTATTGAGCTTCAAAATGGCGTCGCTATTCACAACGTAAAAAAACTCTGGCTTTTCTACAGCTTGGTACACAGCGCCCTCCACGCTGGCATCACCGACCTTCAACAACAATGATGTCCTGAGGAAGTGGACGACAGGCCCCTTGTATTTGAGCTTGGTGACCAGAGAATCGCCCCAAAGTTTGTCTTTCTGCGTCATCGAGTACGTCGTGAAAGGCCGCGAAAGGTCGACGCTGTACGGAGTTGGCCCGCTGGCATCATCACCCGCAGAGGCCCCGTGCACCGTGGCAAGGAGCACAACGGCAACGCAAACATATCGCATGTCGGCTCTCAATCCACGGCCCTTGTACTATTCTTGGGGTTCGGCACAATGAGTCGCTTTGCCTCGAAGTAGACGTTACAGACGGAAAAAACGATGGTGTTGTGGCTTTTCAAAAGAACAGTGTCACCAGGAATTTCGGACGGCTCGACGGGAAGTTCCGAAGTCGCGCCGCGATGATTGATGGCCACCTGTTTGGCCGTCGCTGCTTTGATGCCCAGTTGGCCGAAGGTTACCTGAGAACTGTTTGCGCCTTGGCCTGAATTGTCGTCATGGAATTGTCTCGCAGTGACGACCAATACAATTGCAGTCGGATTCCTCACAATCTTGTCCTTCCACCGGTACAAGTCAGCCCTGTATTCGATTTCAGTGCCGATGATCGCTCTGGCCTCAGGTTCACCCCAACAAGAGATTGTCGAGGTAGGAAGTTCACGCCGAACGACCCATGTTCCCCACAATTCACTCGGGATGGTCTGTGCTATGGCGCTGGCCGCAAATGTTGCAAGAACGATGGTGATGTAGAAGATTCTTTTCATACAGGTACTACGCCAATTTTGCCTGAAATTCGTAGTTGTTGAAAGATCGCGTTTGCAGTTATTGACTCGGTCATGGAGGTAAGCGCCGGTTTCGTCAAAACATCAGGATTTTTCTTTTTGGTTTTTCCCCTGCCACCGCCGTAGGAGTCTGGGGACGACTACAAACCACTGGACATAACCAGCCACCACAAAAAGAAACCACGTAGCCATCATTTCAGGTCTACTGGATGCAGGCAGTGCGAGGCCAAAGAGTCCGAGACCCGCTCCCGCTAGTACCAATGCGGCGACGATGAGCAGAGAAGCGGGGAACGACAGCGCCATCATTTCGAAGGCCAGCCCTTCCTCCAGTTTCCAGTCAGAGGAGCCTTGGTACCCCTTGTATGCATAGACCAAGGCGATGAGACACATTGCCAGCCATATCATTCGGATGAGTATTCTGGCAATCTTTCTCACAATTGAAGAGCGTAACGGAACCCCGATCTTGCCAACATTATCTCGCGACATACATCAACCCTGCATGGCTATCGCAAAATCGCGATCGAGCTCATTGACCGGATTAGACGCGTGGCATTGGCATGTCTTGTAGGAATCAATCAGTTGTCCAGAGCGGAACGGCGGGCTCCAGGAGGTGTGCCGTAAGTGTGCCGTGCGCTTCGATCCCATGTGAGCTAAAGCGCTTCTTTTCAATACCAGAGCTGATTGCTTCCGTGCGGGCTTGATTGTCGGTAAGTGATTGAATCGTAACGGTGATAAGACGCGGAAGACCCTATCAGACTCGCCTACTCTTAATCAGTAGGTTGAAGGTTCGATTCCTTCCGCGCTCACCATTCTGCCAATATTTCTCTTCATTATCTTTCAACCGCCGCAGAACTGGGTTGCCGCCGAGCGAATCGGTTTCAAGCTGGTATCCGTCTTGGATGTGAGAAAGTAAATCTTGTTCCGTTTCTGTGAGTCTCGGCGGGACACTAGCAGCTTTCTTTTTCGCCATTCTTCACGTCCATTCGCGGAAGGATTACCTTTCCGTTTCACCCAGTCGGATCACTGGGGACTCGGTTCGGCAGCAAACCCCGAAATGCTGCCAAAAACGGAACCAAGGACTATGCGCGAGCATTTCGTCGTGCCTTCGGTTGGCGGCAGAGATGTCGCTTGCGCTGAGTGGCCTAATGTCCGGTGCTTCGAACATTTCCTGTAGCTGCTCGATCTCGTCAATGATGTGTTCAGCGTCCATCTGTCTCAATATCCGACATGAGTGTGGCAACCGTCAAACGGCCCGGCATATGCGTGGTTTTAGTGTGACCTTGACCTGAATCCACCATAGGTCAAGTAGACGCCGAGGACGAGCGAAATAGCCGAGTATATGTAGAAAAATTGTTGATAGTGAATCTGCCCAAGGAAAACTCCCGCTTCCATCTCTGGGGGCAGGAACAAGAAGAATAGGCTCTTGATCAGCGCCATCCAACCGACGAGGGTGACCACCACGACGAGCGCCCCACCCGACCAGCTATTGTTCGCGAGACCATCGCCAGCCCAGCGGCCAGCGTGATTACACCAAGGATCAGCGTCATCGCTGGGTTCTGAAGAAGCGCGGTCACTGTCTCCACGGTAGCTTGCCTGCGAGTCATCATCGAGAGCGCGATGACAATGCAGTACAGACCGATCAGCTTGCTAAGAAAAAATGTGCGCGGCAACATGGTGGCCTCCCCTGCTGGATATACCAAGCGATTCGTCCTCGGCCGGTTGATCCCAGCAGCGCCAGCAATGAACACGCGGCTGCTCTCGCCAACGGGCGCAGAGTACTATGTGAGATATGAGCAGAATACGCCCAGAATGCCTCGACGCAAACGCTTCGGATCACTCGGCGCTAGCCCATGTCCTTCTACGGGACGAGCCAGACGAAGAAGAAGAGGACGAAGAGGATCACGACAGCGGCGAGGAAGATGACGACGGGGACGAAGGCTACTCGGAGTGAGCATGGAACTGCCTCCATCTGGTACAACGAAACGGCATTCGAAGAGAACAAAAGCGGTGGTGCCGGTCCGACTCTGGATCGCAGGCACCAAAGATATCCATCTTGCGCATACCCTCGATGTCAGCAGACAGGGTGTGAGGTTGGGAGGTTATCGAGGCGACATGAAGGTTGGAGACAAGATCGAAATTCAATACCACCAAAATCAGGCACAATTCCGAATCGCGTGGATCACTGCCTCCGAAGGCTCTCTGGAAAAACAAATCGGTGCTGAGTGCTTGGAGCCGGGGAAACAGGTTTGGGGTGCTCAGTTCCCCCAGCAGGCGGATCAGTACGAGCAGAAGTGACGGCCCTGATTAGTCCCGATGCGCCCATTGCCCCAGTACTGCTGCTCCGGTGTTCGCCACATTCGGACTGGTCCGCACACTGACCGAATTTCAACTTGTTCCATCAAATCCCAAGAACTGGTCACTTCGGTACAGTCTCAGAACTAGAATCTAGCCATACTGTCCTTAGGCGCAGATGAAAGTGGATTCGCAGTTGTATGTGAATGCCGTGAATGCCAGCTATTTACCGGTCGGCGACTATCAAGCGAGGTAATTAATGAAGACGAAGACTTGGACGGTGATTGCCAATACGGGGAAACAAGCAGACCTTGAACGCGGCCTTGAGAAAAGGGAGTTCCGAAAGCCCGCGCACATTAGCCCCAAAGAGTTTGTTCACTGGATGGCACCTGCCAGCCACATTACTGACGATTCGTTGGAATCAATATTTAGGCTGTGAGGCTTCCTCCCGGTCGGTAGCAAAACGCCAAGAATAAAGCCAGTGAGGAGATCGACGAATTCAAGGAACACCACTCAGCCTGATGCGCGATACCGTCGACGACTGTAATTTAAAGCAAGGACCGGAGGCATAAACTTGGCAGAGGTTCGATTACAAGAAGGGGAGTCAATAGAAAACGCCCTCCGTCGATTCAAGCGCAAGGTCCAGACGGAAGACATCATTAAGGAAGTGAAGCGCCACTCGTTCTACCTGAAGCCCGGTGCGAAGCGCCGGATGAAGCAATCTTTGGCGCGAAAGCGTGCTCGGAAGAAGATTCGCAAAGAATCGGATTCAGTTGCACCCAAAGTGAGGTAGTCGCTGATGCGGAGCAATCCCAACAACAAGTGCTAAAAAACAAGAGGAGGGAACATGTCTCGTTTGCGGAGTTTGCAATTGTTGATGATCGCGACGGTGCTCAGCAGCGGATTGGCGGTCGTGTTGGGTGTAGCTGCGGATAGCATGCAAAGCTTCACGGGAAAGGTTAGCGATGCCATGTGCGGAGCCAAACATTCAGAGGGGAATATCGCTCCCGCGGACTGCGTTCGAGTCTGCGTGCAAAAGGGCGCTAATTATGCGCTCGTGGTTGGCGACAAAGTATATACGCTTGAAACGAAGGATCAAACGATATCGGCCGAACTGAACAAGCTGGCATGGGAACAAGCCAAAGTCACGGGCACAGCCAACGGAGATACCATTTCCGTAAGGTCTGTGACAGCAGCCACCAAGTAGTAGCCGAGAGCAGGTGGTTGCGAGTAATACTGTGTTGTGTTTCTTAACTGTGGGGGACGAGAAAAGACTACGCGGCTCGTTTCCGCTTGACGGGTTGCGTCGGTGAGCGGTGCTCTTCTTTCATTCGCTCCGTCAAAACCGCCACGCGGCAGGCAATGCGGACTACGGCAATCTAGTTGAACGAGCTAAGGGGCTTCGTACCAAGGTGGAACAGGCTAAAGTGCAGCGAGAACTAGCACCAAGATAATTCACGCGGCCTTCGTGAGTTTCTTGTATTCGAGGCTGTCAGAGCTTGAGCATAGTATCGCGGAGGAGAAAAGGGCTCTTGCGGCTGTTAAATCGCCACGTCATCTCGTCAAGGTAGGCTGGAAGATGTTTTGCGGAGATTCGATGCCACGTTCCCTCGACGCGGCTTCGATAGCAGTCCTTGGTCCTCACGCGGGACTGTGTTACGATCCGTGCCGCAGTCAAACGAACCTAGGGGGAATGGGGCCAATGGCGAGCGTGTCTGGGATTGTGAAACAGATAAAGAAGGAGCGGGATCGAGTAGAGCGGGAATTGTCGGGGTTGAATGCTGCACTTTCTGCCTTCGTTGGTGCGTACAAAGGGGCTAAACCAACAGGCAAACAACGTACGATGTCCGCTGCTGCGCGTCGCAAGATCAGCTTGGCACAGAAAGAGCGTTGGGCAAAACAGAAGGCGAAGCCTCGCCGCACAATTTCAGCAGCAGGCCGCAGAAGAATCGTGGCAGCGCAACGCGCTCGCTGGGCGAAGGTGAGGGCGCAACAGAAGAAGGCGGCTTAGAGCCACCGGAGCCAATCACTCGCATCGTTCTGGATAGCTACTCTTCAGAAGAGTATCGGCAGCTTTGCTGCCTTTGGTGGCTGCCGTCTGTAAAAGCATGTGCGCCTGTTCACAGCTTTGAGGAACTGACTTTCCCTGCAAGTAAAGGTTGGCTAGTGGCGACCCCCGCGCTAACATTCCCTCGCTTGACCGCGTTAGAGCCACTTCGCCACGCCGCCATGATGTGAGCATGTGCCACGCCTACTCTTACTGAAACTGTAGGTTCCGTCGCGGCATTGGGCTGTCGCTCCCTGTGGTGCGGTCGTGCAATTCTCTGGGCGCTTCACCGTTTGCCCCTGACTGTTCACGTAGGTGCCGTTGTCCGCGCACTTCGGCCTCGCAGGGTTAGTATTCGGTGTGCCTGATGTTTGCGGTACGGATGAGCCTGAACCCGGTGCCAGTGAAGGAGCTTGAGTTAGGAGTTGCTGCGAGAGCAAGAAAGACAGCGACACTACGACGATCACTCTTCTCAAAGGCATAAATTGCCATCCAATGCTCCCGTTGGAGCCGCGTTTAAACGCCCTATTTCCCTATTCCCGCCAACCTGATTACCTGTGTCGCGCCTTCCACTGTTAGCAGACCCGTCCTTGTCCCATTACCTGTTGGTTTGAAGATCAGCGAGAGCGTACAGGCTGCTCCGGTTCCGATGGCGCGCCCGCAATCGGTGGTCTGGATGAAATCCGATGGATCATTGCCTGATATCGTCGCTCCCGAAAAGATAAGTGATACTGAAGTGATGTTGGTAATGAGGACCTTTGCGGGCAAGCTCTCCGTAGCCACTGGCTCGATTGGAAAAAAGACATCCGAGCGAGACACGCTGATCGTGGGGGTAGGCTCGGCGGGGGGAGAAACGCGCCACCAAGTCGCGGCCGCGCCAGTTGGTGCGAGAGAATTTCCCCAATGGGACGGCCTGCCGAAGCCGTCCAACACGGAAGGCAGTACTCCGAGCGATTCGCGGGTGAAAGCGTTGGATGGGCTATCTCCGTTGGTTAGCGCCGCACGCGGCGCAGCTAGATCAGCTTTAGTTGGAACTGGAACCGCTGTTGCCTCTAGGGATGGTGGCTCGACGCGAGTTGCAGCCAAAGGAGCAGCCGTACTGGGTGTCTGGGGTTGAATCGCGACCGGGACAACGGCTTCCGCAACTTTGTATTGATCTGTCTGCCCAGCTCTCGGCGTGCCGCCCAATTCCGGTTCTACCCTAACCTTCGCGACGACCATGGTGCTTTTGCTGGCGGTCTTTGGAAAGTGAACATCGAAGATTCTTGAGCGTTCCAAGACTTCATCGCTAGCGCCAAGGACTTCGACTTGGGCCTTGAGCTTGCGGTCTTGTGCGGGAATGATAGCGTTGGGGATATGGACGATGGTTGGCACGGCTGCGTCCTTGTCCAAGCATGAAGCACGTTCGTGGATAGCCACGTTGCCAGTTGAATCCCGATATTCACTAACAATGCCTCGGACAGGCGATCCGTCCCCCTTAGTCAAGTGAACCACGAGAGCGACTGGGCTCCCGACATTTCGGCATGACAGCGCGAGCGTTAGGTCGCCCGTGCTCCCTCCCTTGTTCTCCAACCCTCGAACGTCTCCGAGAAATGCGACGGCTGGCGGTACGCCACCCGGCGATGAGTCGGGCCTCGACCAAAGTCGGGTGTATTCGGCAAGAGCGTCGGTGTATGCTCGCTCCGTCCGCTGATCGCGGCTCTCCCAACGAGGATGGTCGGAAAAGAAGAAAGTGCCGATCCTTGATCGCTCCGGCGTATTGATTCGTAGCAGGTGATGCATCGCGAAAGCGTTGTCCGGGTGATAGCCCGCACGCGCCATCAGGAGCATGCCTTGAATGTCTGCATCGTGTTCCAAGTCACGGCTGACCTTCTTCTCTGCAAGATTTCCCGCAATTCGTACCGCTAGCGCCGTCCAGCCAGCGCCCTTGTCTCCCAGACGGGCACGCATTTGCCAATATCGAACCTGCTGCTCGACGTACTCGTGGAACAAAGCCTTTCTTACTGCGTGTCTTCGAGCAACATGAGCTATTTCGTGTGCAAGCACGGCTGCCCACAAGCCTCGATTGGTTCCAATCAGGCGCGAAAGCCCGGTGAAAGCTACGACTTCTCCGTCCGTAAGGCAAAAGGCATTTACGTCGGAACTGTCGTAGAGCCTAAACGTCCATGTGTAAGGGAGGTGAAAATCTGAAATCATCTGGGTCTTTACCAGACTCTCGAATACATCTTCACCGATGCGGCCCGCAATATCGTCGGACACTTCTGTTTGAGGACCAAGTTGCACTCTCTGTGTCGTGGCAAACTGGAAGTCAATATCAAAGGTCGGTGGCAGATCAATGGTCTCGGCAAGCTGTGGGGCTTTCTTGCTGCCAAACGCAGCGTGGGAACCCGTAAACAGGAACAGCACCAAGAGAAGGTAAACGACGCAGCAGTGAATGCGGCCCACACGACCTCCAAAAATAAATCTCAGAATCAAGGTGCTTGGCCCAGAACTCACCGAGGTTGGACTGGCGGCGGAAGCATGGACCAGTGAAACCTTAAGCGTTGTCACCGCTCTCTGAACTGTCCCGCCGCCAGCGGATACAAGTTTAGACGTGGAGGACCGTAGCGGTATGGCCTTAAGGTGATGTCGTTGGGCACATCCGTGCCATTCACTCGGAACAGTTGGAAATCTACTCTGGGGTTGAGCAGCACTTTGGGGAGGGCTGATCGACTGAGCGCCTTGTGACTCAAATCGAATCCGAGGCGTTTTTGCTTTGTGCCCTCGGTAGCTGTTACTTCCATACCCATGCATCTAGGGTTCCAGTCCGAACAGTGTTCACTTCTGAACAGCGGGAGCATCTTTTTCTGGAGTATTCTTTCTGTTGAAAAAGGCTGCCGCGTTGGTCAAAGGCCATTCAAAGACGCAATGAAGTGGAAATCACAAGATTGGATCGAACATGCTTCATTCGGGCTAGGGCGCGTGAACGAGAACCGCGGTGACAGGCTAGACATTGAATTCATCAATTCCGGCGCGAAAACGATCCTAAGGACTACCGACCTCAAACCAGCGAATCCCCCGAGCTTAGATTTCAAATTCCCTCGCGCCAAACGCAAGTCCAGCCCCGGCAACTCAAAGTAGAGTCTCCAGCGCCCAGACCTCCAGTGAATTTCGATCACCTTGTTAGCTGCTTTATCAGCCGCTTCCCGGATGGTTTTGAAGGGCAGGATTTCCACGACGCCGAACGTGGGTACAAGGAAACGGCGGCCCACGTCCTCCGGCAAAAACTTGGAAAGAATACGTTTGAAACTCTTCTTCATGACAGACGCCACGCGCTGGTGTGCGAGATCGCGAAACAAGTTTTGAGAAGCACCAACCTTGTTTTTCGGATTGAGAAGGCCAAATTCGCTGACGCCGTTGGGAACCCAGCGAACCATGAACGATTTGCAACTGCCCTGTACGAACTCTTGTATGGTTCCGGTGAAATGGAACAACGTTTCGGAGCATTCAGCGGTCTCCTTTCGGAGATGGGTGTAACAAAATGGACTGTAGCCACCTACTTCCAATTTCTCGCATCCGATGGCAAATGCATGTTCATGAAGCCCACGATCATGAAACGCATGGCGGAATCGCTCAAGATTTCGCTGAACTACAAATCGGAACCGAATTGGCTCACGTATTCCAAACTTCAAGAGTTGGCTGGTCGTGTGGAACTGGAGTTACGGAGTCGAAAGCTGGTGCCACATTCGCGGATCGATGTGCAAGGCTTCATCTGGGCTTCAATCGAGATCGAGGAAGGCAACTACGGTAAAACTGAATAGCGAAGTGGAGGCGGCCTAAGACACAGCGAGAATGAAGCCCGCTGCTTCGGTGGTGGGAGGAATTACTGGGGCTTGGCCGCTAGATGAGAAGGGCAAAACTTGCGACCATGCTGGGACGCTCTGTCGCACTGTTTGCTTCCTGCGGCAAACTCGCAACGCCATGCCTCACACGCACACCGAAATCCTCCCGCCAAGCTCTTGTACCAATGATGAAGATGCTTTCGATGCGACATGTCGGCCACTGTATTCACCCGGAACTCCAGCTTAGCCGAATCGCACAACCGGAGTCTGAGCAAAATTGCTCCACATACAGGGCATACCCGTCAGTGCTGCAACAGGAGATAACGCCGCTGCTGAATGGCTTGCATGGAGCGGCCAATCGCTCTACTTAGCTCACGGTCGGTCGGGCGATCTTTGGCAGTGATCCGCGCATCTTCGACAGGAGTCCACCGTTTTCCCTTGTGTCGGGTGTTCTTCTGAAATTGCCGGTAATAGCGACCTTTTTGCCCTGCACGGTTGCGCGACCACGCCTTGCGGTTCTGCTCCCGCCAGCGGAGTTGGCGTTTCCGAACAGCCTCGGCATTCTCTCTTCCGCCCACGTTATCTCTTTACCTTCCCAGACTGTGCCGACTGTTTATTCTTAGCTCTCTCCGGCTTCTCGCCTCGAATGAACGAACGACCCCGCTTCAGTTCAGCAGTGAGGCCGGTGTTTTCCGTAGCGACATGCACAGGCTTACCCGATTCTTGACCGAGCCAATTGTTCAACGGGAGAAGTGGCGACGAATTGACCCTCGCGATGTAAGGGCATCCCTTCCGCCGCCCACCGTTTGACTACCGATACGGGCTCTCCCCATCCACGACTTACCAATTCGAACTTGCAGCATGTGGGGAGAGCAGATATGTTGGGTTGTTCAGCCCGTCTCAGGACACCATTTCCAGAGGAGGCGACTACCATGTCAGTCCAAGAAAACATTGAATTAATGCACCGCTGGTTCAAGGAAGTTTGGAATGAGGGTCGAACCCAGACGGTTTACGATCTACTTGCTCCCGATTCCGTCGCAATCGGCCAATTGGAGGATCGCGCCCCGCTTCGTGGACCCGAGTTCGCTGCATTTGTGGAGCGCACTCGCGGTGCCTTCCCCGATATCAAGGTTATGGTGGAGGATGTCTTCGGGGCAGATGATAAGGTCGTACTGCGCTGGTCGGCTACGATGACGCATAGCGGAGATCATCTGGGAATGCCAGCTACTGGCGAGCGCGTGCGATTGTCAGGGATAACCATCGCTCGCTTTGCCGACAAACGGATTATCGAGGGATGGGACCACTGGGATCAGTTAGGAATGCTGAAGCAGATTGGGGTCTACCGGAGTCCGGAGCCAGTCTCTTGAAGATCGCGCAGATAAGGAGTGGGTTGCTGCCGAAAGCTGGGCTGAGTGCTATGACAGCCCTTCCACTGCTCACTTGCAAATGATGATCGGCGGTCATCACCACTCGTCTGAGGCAGTTCCTAGTTGGCCACAAAGCCCCGCAATGGTAGTTGAGACGCCCCCACCGCTCTAAACCCCGTCCCGCCAGCCCAAGTCAGCAGACCCGGCTTCGTGATGGATCGCCCACGCCCGAGCCGTCCGCGAGAAAAAAGCATCGCCAACTTCACTACGACTGCGCCCTATGAAAGACGTAGAAGAACACGGCTACGCTGAAGCAGCCAAACGCATAGATAAATGATTGCAAGAGCGTCACCGCTGGAACCAAGTCCCGCCGCACATTGGGGAAGGTGAGGACGAATGTCCACACCAGCAGAGCCGTCATCAGAACCCTTCCGACCAAAGCTAGCAATGCCGCGCTTTTGAGTGTCATGGTGGGAGTATGAACGCTGTCAGTGACAGCCGCAACTCCGGCATCCGCCTTGGGGCTGCTCGCGAGTCTGAAAAGGCGACAAACGGACTGGTTAGCTTCGAACTCCGCACTGCGATAGTATGTCGCGAGAAGTTGAAGGACAGGGGAACAAAAGGGAACCGCCGTGACTAACTTTCTCCCGCTGACGCTCATTTTCGTAGGATTGTTAACCGCAGCTTTCGCCGCTCCTTCATCTCCATCGAATGGCCTGCTGCTAGTCGCCAACAAAGGCGAGCAGACCCTCGATCTGATTGATCCCTCCACTGGACGCCGAATAGCGACGGTCGCCGAGGGTGGCGTGACTGGACATGAGGTTGCCGCATCTCCCGATGGCAAGAAGGCATTCGTGCCCATCTATGGCGACTCTGGAGTCGGCATGCCCGGCACGGACGGAAGCACAATCGCTGTGATCGATCTCAGTGAACGCAAGGTAATCCACACCATCGACTTTGGGCACGGTGTCAGGCCCCATTGCGCTGTGTTCGGTCCCAAAGACGGTCTGCTCTATGTCACCACCGAGCTAGACAAATCTGTAACCATCATCGACCCGCAGACCCTAAAGATTGTCGGAGGCATCCCGACCGGGCAGGCTGAATCTCACATGCTGGCGATCAGTTCAGACGGGGGCAAGGGCTACACCGCCAACGTGGGTCCGGGAACAGTATCGGTGCTCGATCTCGCAGGACGAAAAACTCTCACGGTGATCCCCGTTGCAGGGCAGGTGCAGCGCATCTCGATCTCACCCGACAGTCGTTGGGTGTTTACTTCCGACACAGAAAAGCCCCGGCTGGCGGTCATTGATACGGCAACGAATAAAGTTGATCGCTGGATCACCTTGCCCGGTAGAGGATACGGCAGCGCTTCTACACCGGATGGAAAATGGCTGCTGGTGGCGTTGCCGGATGCGAATGCCGTGGCGGTCGTCAATCTCCCCACGTTGCAAGTGGTGAAGACCATCGGTGTGCCCTCGGCTCCTCAAGAGGTGCTGATCCGGCCGGACGGTCAAGTCGCTTATGTATCGTGCGACCACAGCCATCAGGTGGCAGTGATAAATATCGCCGACTGGGGCGTGAAATTGATCGACGCCGGGAGCGGAGCAGATGGTCTGGCGTGGGCTAAGTGACTCTGTGATTCATCTGTATCTCGGGGGCGGCTCCGGCGTGAAATTCAAGCGGTGCTGCGGCGGCCCGAGGGTGGACTGAGCCCTCTGCTCGGTAGCAAACTCGGTAGCATCTATGCCTAAAATTGCCTCAATCTGCCTATTCGAAACGCCCGGAAGCCGCTGAAACCATTCATTTATGGTTGTCGGCGTTTCAACAGTAGGTTGTAGGGTCGATTCCTACCGCGCTCACCATCTTTCGATCAATTACCGGATTCGATGTTTTGGGTGCGCTCCTTTTTCCCATTGATATCATTCGTATCGACATCGCTTACGGATAAAGACGATTTTCGGCAGCTTCCCGAGGTCGGATTCGGTCGCAACATCTTCCTGTTGATTCACGTTCATCAGTGGCTTGGCGTCGTGGAAAATGGGTGCTGATCTATTTCCTGATCTTCTGATAAAACTCCACAAAGGGAATTCAAAGGCGGGCGGTGCGTTTGCCACACCGGTGAGGTCAATCGAGCAGACTTCTCGCCTTGATTGCAAAGGAGAGCTTCAATGAACGGAGTTTTCACGGTGGCTGAACTTGACCGTCAACTGGGAATCCCGGGTGTCGCACGAGTTTCAGAAGGAAACGGTGGGCTGGCGCGAGTACAGATCACAGGCGCTTTCGGGGCGGGCGAGATATATCTGCATGGCGCCCACGTGACCTCCTGGAAGCCCCCGGACAATGACGAATTGCTTTTCATCAGCACGAAAGCCCACTGGGAGGAAGGCCAGGCAATCCGAGGGGGAGTTCCGATTTGTTTTCCCTGGTTCCGAGGCAAGTTGGACGACCCGCACGCTCCTGCACATGGATTCGTCCGTACAAGAATGTGGCAGCTCGAGTCCATCATTAAAAATGAACACGGAGTTGCCGTGACCATGTTCACGCAGAGTGATGGGCGCACGCAGAAATGGTGGCCTGGAGACTTTCGCCTCGTGCACCGCGTTACATTTGGCTCTGAGCTGCGTCTGGAGCTCGTTTGCAAGAACACCGGGACAACGCCCTTCCGCTTCGAAGAGGCGCTCCACACCTACAACCGGATTGCAAACATACAGGAAGCGCGGCTGCGGGGACTTGATAGCGTGAGCTACCTCGACAACACTGACTCGAACAAGGAGAAGACGCAGCACGGTGACGTCACCATCGCCTCGCCGACCGACAGAGCCTACTGCAACACTCAAAACGAGGTTGACCTGCTGGATCCGAACTTGAAGCGTCGAATCCGATTGCGGAAGGAACATTCGCTCAGTACAGTGGTGTGGAATCCGTGGAGCGACGGGGCAGCGCGCTTGCAAGACCTAGGCGACGGCGAATGGAGGCAGTTTCTCTGCGTCGAGGCCAGCAATATCCTGGATGCCGCGATCATTCTCGCACCGGGACAAGAGCACAGAATGGTCGCGGTTCTCACGGTTGAGAGGGTTGGCGACCCTATCCAGCGGACTGCTGTTTCCTGATCGGGTGCAGAAGGAATGGTAGCGCACGTTGCTGTCGTTCTGTAATGCCGACCGGAACCGCTGGGTTCCGGTCAGCCACAGCCGATCTCGCTGCTGGCATTCTGACGCGACTATTGTTTGTTGTCTTCTCGTGCTTCCGCGACGTGAGACTGGTGGCCGGCTTCGGACACAGCCCGCACAAACGCGGTTCCGCTTGCGGGAGTTGACGCATGGCCTGAGAGAATGTTGCGGAACCTCATGTGCTGGCCATAAATGGCGCGGGTCGAGTCGTTATCCTGCTCGATTACTGCACCTTCCAACGTGATGCCGGCGAATATGCCTTTCGAGCGCGAATAGGTTAGCACTTCAGTGTTCAGCAATACGTCCGTTCCGGCGGAAGTGTGACGGCCTACTGGGCCCGCTGCCACTGATCCCTCACCGGTGAGCTCGAACTTGGTCGAAAGCAGATGCTGCAAGCCACGGTCGTTCATGACCAGCATGACCAGATCCACGCCTTCGACGCCGATCTGCAATCCCCAGCTGCCGCCGCCAATTGAAACAAATGCGGGAGCGCTCCAGCCTTCGGCCGTGCGGCAGGAAGCCACGCCGCGCCCGTGCTTGCCACCAAAGATGAAGCCACCTTTGAGCAGGTTGGGCACTACGACGATGCATTTTGCACCGTTCAGCACTTCTTCCGGGATGCCTTTATCGGGGGTCGACATGATCGATTGCAGAACATCTACGGATTTTTGCATGCGGTCGACCGTGTCTTCCCGGTCGGAGCCGGCAAACGCATAAGTTCCAATCATGCCTACCAAGCCCATCAACAACAGCGAAATTGTCTTTTTCATGAAATTGTTCCTTTCGGAGCTGTGGAACTAAGAGGGGAGGACTTCAGATGGGCTGACTTAGTTCAGAAATCTGAAAGAGACCGCAGAATTGCCCGCCTCTGAATCATCATCGCCCACGCACCCGAGAATAGCTGGTCGGAATTGCTCACTTCCGCTCTAGCCGCCAAAAGCGGAATCTGCCGGGTCTCACCGTGCCGATCGAAGTTCTGTGGATTGTGAGCAATCCTGCACAGCATCGCCGGCTGTGACCTGTCATGGTTGACTTGCAGAAGGCTCGAAAAGGGAATGGTTCCTCGATTGTTCGCAGTGTTGACCGCTCGCATCGTTGTGGCCTTCTGACGGGAAACAGCCTCCCGAAATGGCAGAAAGCAAGAGAGCGCAGGGGAATCGATGACGGTTAGCCGGCTCCGCGATCGTCTTCGCAGAAGGCTAGGCAGCATCGCCGCTGCCTGTTCGCGGATGATCGGGACCGTTAAGCCAACGACTCGAGATGTCGGGCCCCAAAGGATGTGTCCATTCTGCAACCTGATTACACCGCGATCGCGACGATCTTGCCTGGAGTGCGGGAAGGCGTTCGGAAGCGCTTAGTTGAACGAAAAGGGTAAGACGTCAAGTGTCAAAGATGAGGAAAGGAGAATAGATATGCTTTGGACGATCTTCGTAGTGATTCTGGTTCTATGGCTTCTCGGGTTCAGTCTCCACATAGCCGGAGGGCTGATTCACTTGCTGCTTGTGGTGGCGCTTGTGGTTCTCGTCATTAACCTGCTGAGCGGCCGTGGAAGCCAAGTCTGAAGACGCGCTACGCAACCTCTCCCGCCGATACGGCCGATGAGATCGCCTTCCAGAATTCGCGACCTTCGACCAGAAGAGGTTTGTCGTTCGATTGGCGGCTCATCCCTTCGGCGATTGCGGCAGCTTGGCCTTGGTCAGCCAGAAGTCATTGATACTTTTCACCAGCGCCTCGAATGCACTTAACGGCACGGGCTTGATGAGATAGCAGTTCGCCAGCAACTGATAGCTTTTCGCAATATCGCCTTCCGCATCGGAGGTAGTGAGGATCACGGTCGGGATGGTTTTCAAGCGATCATCTTTCTTGATCTGAGCCAGAACCTCGCGGCCATCCATTTTGGGCAGGTTCAAATCCAGTAGGACGAGATCTGGGCGAGGATCATTGCTGTGCGATCCTTCACCCCGCAGGAAGGCCATGGCCTCCACCCCGTCGGAGGCTATGTGCAAATGAACCGACGGATTGGGGTCAAGAAAGGCCTCCTGAGTCAACCGGACATCGCCAGGATTGTCTTCATTGCGACATCATGGCCGCAACTTCAGACCTCCAGGGGCTGTCCAAAGCCATGCGCGTAGCCACCTGATGGATATAGCGGCGCACCCGCAACGCCCGGCCGAACGCCGCCGGGTTGACCAGGCTCAGCACTTCAGTGAGCATCTGAATGCTGCCCTGCAAGGTGTTTTCCAATAAGTCCTTTTCCGCCGTGAGCAGACGATACTGCATCAATCCGGCGGTCAAGGCTTTGGCCAAAGTGTCCTTAGTTGCAGGGCTTGGTCAAGAACCGAAAATGCTTCCTTCGTTGACCGCGCTCACAGCGCTGCGGACATCGGCATCGCCCGTCAGCATGATGCGAATAGTATCGGGTGCGAGCGGCTTGAGCTTTCTTAAGAGCTGCGAGCCATCCATTGCCGGCATTCTCATGTCGGTGACCACAACGGCATAGGGCCCAGTGGCTTCGAGCGCAGCCAGGGCGGCTGCTCCGCCGGGCGCGGTGTCGATTTGAAATTCGTCGCGGAACATGCGCTGATAACCCATCAGCACGGCGTCTTCGTCATCCACCAGCAGAATTTTTTCAGGCATTTTCACTCCGAGAGGCAACTTCCCGACAAGCTTTCTCCCACGACAGCAGTTGTCGCTGGAGTCCGATTTGGTTCAATAGGGTTTCATCCATCCCCGAGGTTTCATTGGAAAAGGGATGAACGTGCAACTGGTTATCGTTGTAATCGGCGGTGTGCACCGCGATTAGCGCGGAAAATGAATTGGGCTGGGCATGCACCGGCTGGTGGTGCCAGGCAACCGCTTCCACGATTGAGTCAGTCAGCCCCCACAACCCGAGCAGATAGGCTCCCACTCCGTTGTGGGTGCAACCGAAGGCATCCCCTTCACAGTTTGCGAGCAGAACTCCAGGTTCCGCTGCCCGCTTCAGAACCTGCGGATATTCAGCTCCAAAAGCGGAGGCCAGAACCAGCCGCCCGACATCGGGCAGCAGACCGGCGGTGAAGGCATCCTCTGTCACTCCGCTGGAAGACAGTTCTATGCGAGCGATGGCCTTGGCGAAGCTGGCGGTGCTCATGCCGTGATTCCATAAGAAGCTTAACTCTCGAGTGAGATGGCCGCCCAAATCGGAAAACACTTGCACGCTTAGAACCAGCGCTTTCAGATTCTCGATTCCGATCAGGAGGACGGCTTGCTGGGGGCTCGAAACCCGGCTGGAAAGTCCAAAAAACGCCGAGTTGACCAACTGCAACACGTTGGCGGACATGCTCATGTCCTGGGCGATGAGGTTGCCAATCTCTGTAATCGAACTGTCTGAGGATCGCAGAGCTTCGGTCACCGCGACATAGAGTGCGGGAAGGCTGGGCACGGTTTTCAGCCGGCCGGTGACCTCTCTCAAGTGAGTATCGTTCAGCATGTCGCCCAAGGCAAAAGCGCGCCGGAGCCGCTGTTTGAGTTCATCGAGATCGCAGGGTTTAGAGAGATATTGGTGGCTGGGACCTATCCGAGCGCAAAATGGTCTCGCGGTCCGATTGCCCGGAAAGAATAATGCGCACCGTTCGGGGAAACCTGACTCTGACCACATCCAGTAATTGGGCGCCATCCATCCCGGGCATGCGCACGTCGGTGATCACAACGTCAAATGGGGCCTGAGCCATGGTTTACAGGGCTTCGGCGCCGCTGTTGGCGAGTGCGACTTCCCACTCTGTGCGCATGCCGCGCAGGCTGTGCTGGATGCCCTGCAGAATCATGGGTTCATCATCGACAAATAGGATTCGTTTGTTCACGACGGAATTCCCATTTCCAGCGGAAGCCGGATAAAGAAGGTCGTTCCGTGCCCCAGTACACTTTCAAACCAGAGCTGGCCTCGATGGCGTTTGACGATCGCGGCATGCGCCAGCGCCAACCCTTGCCCCGTGCCTTTGCCCACTTCCGTGGTCGTGAAAAAAGGCTCGAAGACTCGTGAGCGTATTTCCTCTGGGATGCCAGCGCCGGTATCAGCCACAGCGATCCTCGCCCATTCGCCATCGCGCCGTGTGGTGATCGTGATGGTGCCTTTCCCATTGCCATTCTCTTCGGCTGCGTTGCTGATGGCGTGGGCGGAATTGACGATCAGGTTCAGGATCACCTGGTTGAATTCGCCGACCAGGCAAGGAACCAGGGGCAAGTCGGCGTCGAATGCAGTAACCAAATCGGCGCAGTACTTCCATTCGTGTCGGGCTACTGAGATGGTGGTTTCGATCACCTGGTTGAGATTGATGGCCTGCTTTTCCTCCGAGCCGGGATGGGAAAACCTCTTGAATCCCTTCACGATTTTGGCGATCCGCCTGATTTTCGGAGCGATAAGAGAACTCAGTCGCGAGCCAGCGTGCGATCTCGGCTTTAATCTCCGGATGCAGCCATCGGATTCCGCAGTCTTCGATCATGCGTCCCACTACGATGCTATCTTCGATTCCGAAGGTGCTGGTTGCGGTCAGATTCCAGTGCGTGATGCGGCCCTGGGAATCCACGCCGATCAGGATGGAGGGGATTGAACGCAAAAACAGTTGGGTTTCGGCATAGGCCGCCTGCAGTTCGGCGAGCAGTTCACCTTTAACGCGATTGCCGGCTTCTGCCTCCTCTTGCGCCTTCTGCATTTCAACTTCCGCTTTCATCCGCTGAGTAGCATGGCGAATGGCTCGGAGCAACCCGGCAGTCTCGATTTGTCGCTTAACGAGAAAATCCTGCGCGCCCTCCTGCAAAGCTTGATCAGCCACCAATTCGTCTTCGCATCCGGTCAGCACAATCAACGGGACGCGAGGCGCGGCGGCGCGCGCCCGCCGCACCGCTTCGAGTCCCTGTGCGTCCGGCAACCCCAGGTCGAGCAGGATGATATCCACGGCGTTGGTCGCGAGGCGACTCTCTGCTTCCCCCATATATCCGACTTCAGTCAAGACGAACTCAAAAGGCGCCTGCTTCAGGATCTCTCGGAGCAAACGAACATCCAGTGAATTGTCTTCGACCAGAAGAAGCTGTATGGGCGTGTCTCTCATTGACTAGCAAACGATGATCCGCAAACGGTGATCCGCAAACGGTGATCCGCAAACGGTGATCCGCAAACTGTGGTGGCGTTGTTGTAGGTGGCGTTGTAAGTGATCGTTCCCTCGACACCTTGTACCCGACGGATCGATTGGGTCAAACACCGATTGGGTCAAAACACCGCTCCCGATCACCTGCCATCCCATCGGCGGAGTTGGCGGCTCACTTTAACGGTTGCAGTCGTCGGGCAGAATCAGGTGGAGTGAGGTGTTATCTGCGCACGGCCCAGGTTGGGCGGCGGCTAGCGGTGTGGGCAGAGTCCTTAGAACCGGACAGTTCCTGCCCTAATACTTCTCCATTCCCTTGCTGTAAAAGGAGAGTCCTCCGGGTCAGGCGACGCTTTAGTCTACGACTGAGGTGCTTGCCCCGCAGGCCTGCCCGGAGGATGCAGACGTGTCCGCTTCTGAGTCTCCAACCTTGCTTCGCGACTCTGAGCCGGCTTCACATTTAACACAAAGTGAACAGTTGCCCACAGGAAGTGAGCGCCGTCGGACTTGGTTACCAGCGCGTCGACGGAGTTCAAAGCGCCGTCAGGCAATTCCAGATTGTCAGCCAGCATGACGATGGGGATGGTCGGCCGGACCCGCTTGATTTCATTTGCAACCACTGCGCCATCCAGGAGCCCGAGGTGGTAATCGAGCACAATGGCGTCTACCGACTGGGAAGCAAACAACCGCAGACCGTCGTGGCCATTGGTCGCGGTTAACAGTTCGTATCCATTCTCCTGCAAGGAACGCAACTGTGCCGGGTCTCGGTGAATGCACAGGAGAGTTGGGTTAGTTGCCATGCTTAGCGTTATAGGGGATGGGCGTTTAAGATTCTGGTCACAATTGCTCACGAGTCGGTGAGGGGTGATGGAACGACCGGCTTTTCAGGGTGGGAAAACGAGCGAAAGTGACCAGAAGCCGCGTCGTGAAAGGCCTAAGATTTGACAGATCGTCTTAAGGCGAAAGGAAATCCATGCGCAAACAATACCTTCACCTGTCGGCTTACCCTTGTGACGTGTGTGCCGGTCCGGTCGTCGCTGGAGCAGTGGCGGTCCGCGAGAATGAAATATCGAGAGAGACCGACATCAGGCAGGTGGGAGCGATATGCCTGTCATGCGGCCATCGGCAAAGCGGTCCAACCGAACCGGCGCGTGCTCGTCATTTGCCGCCGATTGATTGGGATCCGGTAAGCGTGAGTGCGGCGGGACATTTGACCACTGCATACCTGGAAGCGATTAATCGTGCAGAACTACGTTGAGCAGTGAGCTGTGAACCTGCAAAGCGCCTTCTACGCCGCCGGCGTAGTGAATGAAGCCCAGCTTTCTAAATCGGTTCATAAAGAAACTGACACGAGAACGGGTGGTACCGACCATTTCCGCCAACGTCTCCTGGCTGATTTTAGGCACCACGGTTTCGGGAATACCTTCTTTGCCGAAATGAGCGAGCAATAGAAGGACGCGGGCCAGCCTCTTTTCACTGGAGTTGAACAGTTGGTCGACCAGATCTTCTTCGTAACGGATATTCCGCGCCAGCAGATACGCCACAAACATTTCAGAAAACGCGGGTTCGCGGTGCAGGGCTTCCATCATCGTTTTCTTGTCCACTCGCAGAATCTCGCAATCTGTCATCGCCGCTGCGGATCCCATTCGCAAGAGCTGGCCTGCCAGTGAACCTTCTCCGAAGAAGTTCCCTTCACCCACGATGGCAATCGTCGCTTCTTTGCCTATCTTCGACACGACGGTGAGCCTCACCTTGCCTTTTTGTACGTAGAAGACGGCGTCGGCCGCGTCCCCTTGCGCAAATATCAGTTCCTTCTTCTCGACGGATAGGATCTTCCTGCCGTCGCCGATGGTCGCAAGAAAAGCATCGGAGCTGAACTTGCCGTTCTTCTTGGCCGCTGCTGGGGGACTCATCATCACTGAGTATAGTCCCTGAAATAGGGGTCAGAACCGCATAAATCATGAGAAGTTAATAATCTGCGAAGTGAGCATTTTTGCACAGTATGTCGCCGAGAAATAGCTCAGAGTGGAAGGTTAGTCCGCCGTGTTGCGTCGGTAGGATTTTACCTGGCAAGACTTTATGCCATCAACCGTTCAAGTCGGCACGATTTTGATGAAGCAGTGGCCTGGGATGGCGCAACTTTTTCAGCTGGAGACTGAACCTTGCCTGGAAAACTGGAGCCTTATAAGGACGTTGGATGGAATCTCTCTCGATGGCAAGATCCGTGCGGCGGGATGGAGCTTCTTTTTCATGGCGGCAGAAGTCAAAGTGATGTTCTTTGGCGTTCCTGGACCAGCCAAGATCCAAAACGCGTTGCAGCGGATTTTAGCGAAGGTGAAGCGGCAACACTTCAATGGCCTCGAGGTAACTGAGATCGCCACCAGCCATTTTCTGGGAGTGCCGTACGTCACCGTTTCAGCACATTCGCGCCACATGCAACAAGGCTGCTATCTGGATAGCTCCAAGGCCCGGCAGGCATCCCAGGACAGCGTGGAATCGGCCAGGGGCTGAGCGCGTTTCCGAATCCGAGGTTGACCCATCCCCGCACCACCGCGGTTCAATCTGCTGCAGTCTGCCCTGAGTTCCAAGCCGTCATCTCGCTGTCTCTTGAGGTTGGCCAGAGCTATCTGCCGGGGAACTACTTCTCCGAAGCCACTAAGCGCCGGTCTCGATGAGGGTTGGTGCGAGGCAAACCAGTGCTAAGTTCACATTTTTCGCCGGGCTTCGCGCCGCACGTGGGGCAGCGAACCGCCAGGGCCTCCTTTTGTTTTGCCTTCATTGCGCCATAATGCAGCGTTGTTCACCAAGAAGATGGTCAATAGTGACCAGTCCTCACATCGTATTTTGTTGAATACTAGCACGAGGAAACTTCAATCCATCCTCTAGTGCTTGCTTGCGGCTCTTGTGGAGAGCCTTATGCAGCAATTGTTCTCACCGGGCGAAGGGAAAATGGCGATACCAAACACGGCGTTTCCAAGTCGTACCCTGGAAGTGGTTTGTTCCCGCCCGCTCGTGCGGGAGCAGACCTCGATTGCCCGTGCGCGATCGCATGCGAAACCGTCGCTGCCCAGTCGCATCGCAGTGATTGGTAATTATCTTCCGCGGCAATGTGGAATCGCTACGTTTACCACTGACCTGTGCAGCGCAATCTCCGCAGAGTACGGAACGGCTCGATTATTGGCACTCCCGGTCAACGACACGCTGGAAGGATATGACTATCCGGCACGGGTGAGATGGTCCCTTGCTCAGGACGACCTGGCCTCGTATCAAGAAGCGGCTGAATTCCTGAACTTCAACAATATCGACATGGTTTGCCTGCAGCACGAGTATGGAATCTTCGGCGGCCCGGCCGGAAGCCATATTCTGCATTTGCTGCGCCGCCTGAAAATGCCCCTCGTGACCACGCTGCACACGGTGCTGCGCGAGCCCGACCCTAATCAACTGAGGGTAATGGAAGAGATCGCAGAACTCTCGGATCGCCTCATCGTCATGAGCCAGCTCTCCTCCCAGTTTCTGCAGGAAATCTTCAAAGTGCCCGGTGAGAAGATCGATATGGTTCCCCATGGGGTTCCCGATCTGCCCTTTCTGGATCCTAATTTCTATAAGGACAGGTTCGGGGTGGAGGGGAAGGCAGTCCTGCTCACGTTCGGCCTGCTCTCACCGAACAAGGGAATCGAGAACGTGATTCAGGCTTTGCCGCAGATTTTGTCCCGGCACAAGAATGTCGTTTACCTGGTTGCAGGAGCGACCCATCCGCACGTTCTCCGCGGCGAGGGTGAAAAGTATCGCGCCAGCTTGCAGGCGTTGGCAAAGCAAGTGGGAGTGGAATCGCAGGTGATGTTTCACAATCGCTTCGCCAGTCCGGAGGAGATGGCCGAGTTCATTGGCGCAGCAGACATTTACATCACGCCTTACCGGCACGAAGCGCAGGTGGTTTCGGGAACACTCGCCTATGCGCTGGGAGCGGGCAAGGCGATCATCTCGACTCCGTACTGGCACGCACTGGAGTTATTGGACGACCGGAGGGGCGCTCTGATCCCTTTCCAGAATCCCGATGCGATCGCGCAAAAGACAATCGAACTTCTGGACACTCCCGCGATGCGTCACGCCATGCGGAAACGCGCCTATCTCTTCGCACGGGAGATGATCTGGAAAAGAGCGGCGCAAGGCTATATGGAAAGCTTCTCTCGCGTGCGCAGCGATCGTATGGAGAATCCTCGCGTCCAGTTCTCGGCGGGCGCTCTACCAAAAGATCTCAATCGGCTGCCAGAATTGAAGCTGGATCATATCGACGCGCTGACCGACGACACGGGGGTGCTGCAGCACGCCATCTTCACCGTTCCCAATCGAGGCGAAGGTCATACTACCGACGACAATGCCCGCGCACTCATTTTCACGGTGATGCTGGAGCGTGTGGGTAAGGTTCGACCGGAGAAAGATGATCGAGAGAAGCCGAATTTGCGGGTTGCGAAGTTCTCAGATCGCTATTTGTCGTTTCTGGAGCATGGCTTCAATCCGGCGACGGGTAGATTTAGAAACTTCCTCGGCTATGATCGGCGATGGAACGAAGCTGCGGGTTCTGAAGATTGTCACGGACGCGCAGTGTGGGCGCTGGGCGCGGTTCTCGGCCGGTCCAGCGATCAGGGCTTGCGCTCTGCCGCCGGCCGTCTATTCGAGTTGTCCCTGCCCGCGGTGGTGGAGTTTTACAGCCCTCGTGCCTGCGCCTATGCCCTTCTCGGAATCCAGGAATATCTCGATTCCTATCGCGGCGACCGTGACGCGCAGAAGATTCGATCGGTGCTGGCTGGAAGGCTGCTTGCCATGTATGAGTCGATCCGCCGCCCGGATTGGAAATGGTTTGAAAATGTTCTGGCTTACGGCAACGCAAGACTGCCTCAGGCCATGCTGCTCGTCGGTTCAGCTTGCTCGGATGATCACATGGTCTCCGCAGGGCTCGAAGCGCTGGAATGGCTCACCGAAACTCAACGCTCAGAAACCAGCGGCCACTTTGTGCCGATCGGGTCGCAAGGGTTTTATCGCCAGGGTGGTGAAAAAGCTCGCTTCGATCAACAGCCGCTTGAAGCGGCCGGCGCCGTATCTGCGTGTCTGCAAGCGTATCGAGTAACCGGCGATAGTCGCTGGCGCAGTGAAGCATGGTCGGCATTCAACTGGTTCCTGGGTGACAATGATCTCCAACTTTCTCTTTATGATTCCGTCACAGGGGGCTGCCGCGACGGGCTTCATCCCGAGCGTGCCAATGAAAACCAGGGAGCCGAGTCAACGCTATCGTTCTTGATGGCATTGCTGGAAATGTGCGCTTTGCAAGAGTGTAAGCCAACGGAAACTCCATAATGAGCATGCCCACGCAAAATATAATCAGTCGTCCGAATACCGGTTTCGAGCCATTGCTTGTTCGGCATCCCGCCAACCCGATCTTGACCAGCAAGGATTGGCCGTACCTGATCAATAGTGTGTTCAATGCGGCCGCAACCTTATTGCCCGATGGAACGACTCTACTGCTGTGCCGTTGCGAAGATCGCCGCGGTTTATCGCATCTCTGCGCCGCGCGGTCCGCAAATGGGGTCGATGGTTGGCAGATTGACAGCGAACCGACATTGATGCCCAGCCCGAAGGATTATCCCGAGGAGATCTGGGGCATCGAGGATCCTCGCATCACATTCGTGCCCGAACTGCAGCAATACGTGGTTACGTACACTTCCTATTCGCGGGGTGGTCCCGGGGTGTCTCTGGCTCTGACCAAAGACTTTCGAACTTTCGAGCGCTACGGCGTAATCATGCCACCGGACGACAAAGACTCGGCGCTTCTGCCTCGGAGAATTGGCGGATACTGGGCTTTGATTCATCGTCCTGCGACGAACCTTGGAGCGCACATGTGGATTTCCTACTCTCCGGACCTGCGCCACTGGGGCAGCCACCGGTTGATGCTGGAGGCCCGCCGCGGCGCCTGGTGGGATGCCAACAAGATTGGCTTGTCGCCGCCGCCCATCGAGACTTCAAGAGGATGGCTCGTGCTCTATCACGGAGTACGGCACACGCCGTCGGGCTGCCTCTATCGCTTGGGCTTGGCTCTCTTCGACTTGGAGAATCCAGAAAAATGCCTCCTGCGCGGCGACTCCTGGATCTTTGGTCCGGAAGCGGAGTACGAACTCCACGGTGACGTCGACGATGTCGTGTTCCCCTGCGGATATACGATGGACGCCGATGGCGACACGCTCAACATCTATTACGGGGCCGCGGACTGCGCGATTGCGCTGGCCCGGGCAGGTGTGCGCTCTCTGCTGGGTTGGCTGGATGCGAATGGAAGTTGCGAGCGCCGGCAACGGGCGCAGGATTTGTGACACCCTGCGTCGACTTTTTGGGCAAGTGAGCTATCTTGCTCAGACACCAAAGTCACCACGTGTCATTCTCTATTCTCCTGAGTGTGTAGAGGGGGCCGCGGACGCTGATTCGTAGCTCTCGATTCTTAGGTTGCTACAGCGACCACATCCAGCCAATCGGCATTTTTCATCCGCGTGTGCGCCGAAAAAGTGCGGCGGATACAACTCGACCCTAAAAGTTCTCGAATACCGAAACTAAGTGGCAACCCCTCCGGCGGGTGAGAGTGGCTAGCCCGCAAGACCAAGAAAGGTCAAAGATCATGCCTTTAATTCAACTCCTGGAAGTTCTAATCGTGGTGGGTGTGCTTCTGTGGCTGGTGAATCGCTTCATCCCCATGCAGTCGTCCATCAAGTCAATTTTGAACGGCGTGGTGGTAATCGCCGTCGTTCTTTGGTTACTGAATGTCTTTGGGCTGTTTCATTCCCTTTCTGGGATTCGTCTCGGAAAAGGATGAGGACAGCGATTCCGCTCTCAAAAATACGTTATGAAATCCAAACTCTGGATGAAGCTAGATGCTAGGCAGATACCTGCCACAAGGAGGCTTTGTGAAAACAAGATTGCTGTTAGCCGTCACGGTGGCTCTGAGTTTGCCAGCAGTAGCCCAGACCAATACTCAAACGCCAACGTTCCGCGTAGTAGTCACCAGCCGCAGCGCGCGGGCCATCAACTACGAGCACCGCAGCGGAAGCTCGAAAGTGGATTTTGCCGGGACCGATCTGATGCCCGGAGCGAACGGCGAAGCGCACGTGAACAGCAAGCGAGGATCGATCTCGATCGATGCGTATTTCGGCAGCTTGCAAAGGCCAACCACGTTTGGCAACGAGTATCTGACCTATGTCCTGTGGGCAATCTCGCCCGAGGGCCGGGCCGTGAACCTGGGCGAAGTGTTAGTGGGCGACAACGATCGCAGCAAACTGCACGTGACCACAGACCTTCAGGCGTTCGCGCTGATCGTTACCGCGGAGCCTTATTATGCCGTCCGGCAACCGAGCAATGCAGTTGTGCTTGAGAACGTCATTCGCGAAGACACCAAGGGAACCAGCGAAGCTGTGAATGCAAAGTATGAACTGCTGGAACGCGGGGGCTACCTTCCCACCGGCTACAAGTTCGATCCGGTAGTCTTGAATGCCAAGTTGCCACTCGAATTCTTCGAAGCGCGGAATGCGCTGCGCATCGCTCAATCGGAGGGAGCCGAGCAGTACGCCCCGGATAGTTATCAGCATGCCGTCGAGTTAATGAATAAGGCGGATGGCTATGCGATCGACAAACATATGGATCGCAAGCCACTGATCGCGGTCTCCCGCGAGGCGGTGCAGACAGCGGAAGATGCGCGCGCCATAGCCGTCAAGAAAGAAGACGAAATGCGCCTGGCCGACGAACGCCAGAATTCGGCCGACACACAGGCACAAACGCAAGCGCAGGCAGATGACGCGATGCGGCAGAAGCGGCAAGCCCAGGCAGCCGCGGCGCGAGCTCAAGCAGATTCGGCAAGTGATCAAGCTGCCAGGGCTCAGGCCCAGACCGATGCAGCCAATGCCCAAGCTGCGACGGCGAAGGCTCAATCCGATATGGCAGACAACCAGGCTGCATCGGCGACCGCCCTCTCCGCAGCGCAGGCGGATGCCGAACAATCCCGCCTGGCGGCACAGCAGGCCCAGGCGAACGCGCAACAGGCAGACACTGACAAGGCGGCCATGCGTGCGAAATTGTCGGAGCAGTTGAATTCAATTCTTCAAACTCGCGACAGCGCGCGTGGGCTGATCGTCAGCATGTCCGACGTTTTGTTTGACACTGGGAGGTTCTCATTGAAGCCGGGTGCGCGGGAGAAACTGGCAAAAGTCGCCGGCATTCTACTCGCTTACCCTGGGCTCAACATTGAGGTCGGCGGCTATACGGATAACGTCGGCGGCGATGCCATGAACCAAACCTTGTCAGAGAACCGCGCCGACTCAGTGCGTGATTACCTGGTGCAAGAAGGCGTAGCCACAAATTCAGTGAGCGCCAAAGGCTTCGGCAACACTTTGCCGGTAGCCTCCAATGACAGCTCCGCTGGACGGCAGCAAAACCGGCGAGTGGAGCTTCTCGTGTCCGGCGATGCCATCGGCAACCCGGTGAACGCGACCACAGGAAGCTTGCAGTAGAACAATATAGCTAATCGGAATCGACAATGGAGGCAACACCCATGAAACTAGTAGGGATTATCGGCACCGCAGTTCTATCTTTGACCCTAGCGGCTCCCGTGTACGCACAGCAGGAGCAGCATGACCAGCAGGAAGATAAAGACAAACCTGCCGAGAAGAAGGCTCAACCAGAGAAGTCCGCAACGCAACCGGAGAAAAGCGCGCAGGAAGATAAGGCCAAGCCCGAGGAGAAGAACGCCAAGCCTGAGGAGAAGACCGCGCAAGAAGACAAGAACGCCAAGCCGGAAGAGAAAAACGCACAGCAGGCTAAGCCGGCAGAGTCGGCGCAGCGCGCCGGTGGCAGCCGCATTCCCGCCGACCGTTACAAGGCCAACTTCGGACGCGAACACACATTTCGCGTCAGTCAGGGCGACTTCCGCAGTGGCCGCTTTCAATACGGCGGCTATTCGTTTGGATTCGGTGGCGCATGGCCCAGCAACTGGCTCTACACGCAAGACGTTTATGTGGTTGAGATCGACGGTATGTATTACCTGTGCAACCCGATGTATCCAGGCGTGAATCTGGCAATCAACGTCACGCTATAGCGCCAGGAGCCAGGCAAGCCGAACCTTCGTCGGCGCGAGTCCGTTTGTTCTCTGGGCTCGCGCCAATTTTCTTTGCGGCGTATTTCGAAAAGTGAGTCGTATTGCTCAGACTCGGCAGTCGCATCCGTGACATTGTTGCGTTTGACCCATCGCCCTGAATCCACGCAGCCCGCAGCAGCAAGGTTTAACCGGGCAATCGAAGGATGATCTGGCAAGGTGATTCAAAATGCGCACCTCCCGCTTTCTGTTGTTGGCAGTTCTGATCATGGCCGTACCGGCCAGTTTGTTCGCGCAGATCGGCGTGTCGATCACAATCGCTCCGCCCGCGCTGCCTGTGTATGAGCAACCCATGATTCCCGCGGCCGGCTATTTGTGGACGCCTGGCTACTGGGCGAATGGCGATGAAGGCTACTTCTGGGTTCCGGGCACCTGGGTTGAACCTCCTGAAGCTGGCTTGCTCTGGACTCCCGGCTATTGGGGTTGGGGCAACAACGCTTTTGCCTGGAATGGCGGCTATTGGGGTACGGAAATCGGCTTCTACGGCGGCGTCAACTACGGCTTCGGCTACGGCGGTGTGGGCTATGGTGGCGGATACTGGAATAACGGAGCCTTCTACTACAACCGCTCGGTGAACAACCTGAACATCACGGACATTCACAACGTTTACAGCAAGACCGTAATCAACGAGACGAGGGTAAACCACGTAAGCTATAACGGCGGCAGCGGTGGAATTACCGCGCACCCAACCACGGCAGAAGAAACGGCGACCCGCGCGCAACACACCCCGCCCACCGCAATGCAAACGGAGCACGCGCGTTCTGCCAGTACTAACCATGCGCTTCTGGCGTCCGTCAACCACGGAAGGCCGGCAATCGCCGCCACTGCCAAGGCTGGTGAGTTTAGTGGAAAGGGCGTGGTAGCGGCCAAAGAAGCAGGAGCACCCTACAAAGCTACTGCGAGCAAGGCTACCGAGAAGGCCGCAGGAACCAAGGCGGCAACACGCACGACCGAGAATAAGGCGACTGCGAATAAGGCAGCCGAAAACAAGGTCACTGAAAACAAGGCCACTGAAAACAAGGCAGCTGCAACGCGCACGACCGCGAATAAAGCGGCCGCGAACAAGGCAGCCGAGAGCAAGGCCACTGAAAACAGGGCGGCTGAAAACAAGGCATCTGCAACGCGTACGACTGAAAATCAGGCGGCTGCGAATAAGGCAGCCGAGAGCAAGGCCACTGAAAACAAAGCGGCCGAAAACAAGGCGGCTGCAACACGCACGACAGAAAATAAAGCGGCTGCGAATAAGGCCACTGAGAATAAGGCAGCTGCAACAGGTACGACTGAAAATAAGGCGGCTGCGAATAAAGCAGCCGAGAACAAGGCCACTGAGAACAAAGCCGCCGAGAACAAGGCAACTGAAAACGAGGCAGCTGAAACGCGCACGAGCGAGAATAAGGCGGCTGCGAATAAGGCAGCCGAGAGCAAGGCCACTGAGAACAAGACGGCTGCCAGTAAGGCCGCTAAGCCTAAGCCGGAAGCTCGTCCGGCTGCTGCAGAGTCCAGTAAGCCGACCGCAGCTCGCGCGAAGCCTGCTTCTCATCCGGCCACAACAGCGCATGCGCAACCGGCGCCTCGGCAACCGGCAGCATCCCGGCCTGAGGCCGCGCCTCGTGCGCAACCTGCTTCCCGTCCGGTCGCAACCGCTCACTCGCAGCCGGCTGCTCCAGCGAAAGAAGAGGCCAAACCGGAAGAGAAGCCTCGTAAGTAGAGAATTGACCGTGACGACTACGTCAGACCGCTGGGGACGGTAAGAAAGTCGACTGACACTTTGGGTCCGGGTCCACTCTGTGGACTCTCGCACCATTTTCCTTTGGTAGTGCTCAGCGATCTCCAGGGTCGTCTTCCCCTACGCCACGAAAGAATTGATTCGTCCTCTTGAGCATTTTTTCTCACTGAGCAGTTTTGATCAGTAAAACCGCGGCTAAGCGCTTACAACGGAAGATGAATCGCCGTGTCAAAAAAGGAGATAAAAATGCTTGGAACTATATTGATCGTGATCCTGGTTCTGGCGCTGGTTGGGGCGCTGCCACGCTGGTCGCATAGCCGGGAATGGGGTTATGCCCCGACCGGAGGCCTGGGGCTGGTTCTTTTTATCGTTGTCATTCTGTTGGTTCTCGGGCGGATCTGAGCCGCCACCCGTCTGGTAATACCGCCAGGCAGCACATCCAGGGCCTGGCGCCTGCTTTCTGTCCATGCGATGGCCGCTTCTTGCCGTGCTGATGTGCGGCGGCGGTTTCTACGCGTACTCCGATCTCGCGCACGAGCACGGTCGGTGCTAACGACGCCCCTATTGCGAAGAATCTCTCTGGCGCGTGGCCTTTACTCCCGACAAAATCCCAACGCCTAAGAAGACGATCGCGCCCATGACGATCCAATGCGTGGGGATGTGCATCAGATGCGCGCCATAAACAAGGCCGCCGAGCATGATGGCGAACCCAATCGCGTAAAGTCCAAACGACATGGCAACTCCTTTTTCCGGCTGGCCGTCAAGAGACTAGAGTCGCTCATTTTGCTCCGGCAGCGCTGTGCACAAACGTCACTTTCACGAAGAAGAATGTTTCAGTTCCCTCATGTTCGACAGTCATTTCCGTGACTCCCAGCGCTGACTTAGCAGGAAGGTCAATTCTGACCAGTTTTCTCGATGCAAAAGCCTGATAGTGGCTATACGGAGAGTTTTGACGGACATTTGGGGAAATAGCTCGATATAAGGAGAACGACGATGACGCCGATTGACCAGAAGAAGTGTGGGCACCTGCCTTGCCGGTGCTTGGTGCCAGCAAACGACAAATACTGCGGCCAGGCCTGCAGGGAAGCGAGTTCCAGGGAAGTCGAGATTGCGTGCCAATGCAACCACGGACCCTGCCCGCTAACCGCGTGAAGGACGGTAAACGTTTGGGAGGCAGGATGCATCATAGATTGGCTAAGACGACCCGCGAAACGGAGATGCGCCGAATTATGCTTACCTTGTTGGCAATCGCGGTCTTCTCAGTTCTGCCACCCTTGGCAAGGGCGCAAGCACTGGTGGATTCGGGGGACTCTTCCCCTACGATCGCAAGCACAGTCCCGGCGCAACCGGACTTAGCCTACACGCGTCCGACAGAACAAACTAAACTGCACAATTACGTTTTCGATGCGTTCGGACCCTATCCCATCGCTGGTGCGGCTTTTGCGGCTGGCGTCAACCAGATATACAACACCCCGCCGGAGTGGAAGCAAGGTGCAGCAGGTTACAGCAAGCGCTTTGCGTCCAACTTCGGCATCGCGACCGTGACCACGACGACGCGTTACGGGCTCGCGCAAGCCTTCCACGAAGATACGGTGTACTACCGCTGTGAATGCAAAGGCCTTTTTCCGCGGCTGCGCCACGCTGTGACCTCGACTTTGACGGCACGCCGCGGCCAGGACGGCCACAGTGTCTTCTCTTTCCCTGCGCTGGTCGCGCCGTATGCCGGCACCATGACCGCCGTCTATGCGTGGTATCCCGGCCGCTACGACGCCAGGGATGCGCTCCGGATGGGTAACTACACTCTTCTGGTATATACGGCCGGAAACATCGCCCTCGAGTTCCTCTATGGCGGACCCCACTCTTTGCTTCATCGAATGCACCTTCCGAACGGGCCCGCAGCGCCAAGTCCGGGGTCAAACCCGTGACTGATCCGCGGTCAGTTGCGGTGGCAGGCTTTGACCCTCCACGTTCGGGGCCAGGAAGCTCAGTGCTATCCCCCAACGTGAGTTCCTCTAAGGGCCCCATCAACCAGTTTCTCGAGTGGTTCGGCGATCTCGGAATATTTTTCTGGCAGGTGGTACGGGCTGCGGTGACGTCGCCGTTTGAATTTCGAGAATTATTTCGACAACTCGACGAGATCGGATCAAAGTCTCTGCCGCTGGTCGCTCTGGCCGGTGCGGCAACCGGGATCGTGCTTTCCATGGAAGCTCGTTACAGCCTTACTCGGTTCGGCGCTAAATCGCTCCTTCCTGCCGCTATCGTGTTCTCCGTGATCCACGAGACCGGTCCAATCATCACCGGTCTGGTAGTGAGCGGCCGAGTTGGCGCGGGTATTGGCGCGGAGTTGGCGTCGATGAAAGTGACGGAGCAGATCGACGCTATCGAAGCATCTGCCGTAAACCCTTATCGGCTGCTCGCCGCGACCCGCATCGTGGCTTGCATCTTGATGCTGCCTTTACTGACGCTCGCCGCCGACTTATGCGGCGTGGTAATGGGCTGGGTTGCGCAAGCTCTATCGGAACCGCTCTCGTTACATCAGTTCATCACCAGCGGATTCAAGGGAGCCAATTTCAATGATTTTCTGCCCCCCACGTTTAAGACCATGGTATTTGGCCTCATCATTGGCCTGATTGCGTGTTTTCAGGGAATGCGGACTCAGGGAGGCGCCGAGGGCGTGGGCCGCGCGGCCACCAGTTCGGTGGTCTTGTCGTCGCTGTTCGTGATCCTGGCCGACGTGGTGCTCGTGAAACTCATCCTCATATTTTTCCCATGAACATTGAATGAACAAGTCGCGCGAGACAAGTATGCACGCAATCGATCAAATTCCGATTCAAACCGCGATGAAGCCAGCGGAGGCCGAGGAGGGCGGCAGTGCACCATTCCTCGCTGTTGAGGACTTGCACAAGTCCTTCGGAACTCAGAAGGTTTTGAATGGGGTTAGCCTGGCTGTGAAGCGCGGCGAGACTTTGGCGGTGCTGGGACGCAGTGGTACTGGCAAGAGCGTATTGCTGAGACTCATCATCGGTTTGGAGAAACCTGATTCAGGATCGGTTCGCATCCATGGTCAAGACATAGCCGGCCTGGCTCTCGATCAGATGGGCGAACTCAGGAAGAAAATGGGTTTTCTGTTCCAGCACGCCGCGCTTTACGACTCGCTGACCGTCGAACAGAACGTGGCGTTTCCACTGACGCACCATCGCAGTGAGACGTCGGAGTCCGAACGTGGCGACCGGGTTAGACAACTGCTGGCGGAAGTGGGCATGGAAGGCGATCTTGCAAAGATGCCGTCCGACATCTCGGGGGGCATGCAGAAAAGAGTGGGCCTGGCGCGTGCGCTGGCTCTGGAGCCCGACATTCTGCTGCTCGACGAGCCCACCGCTGGTCTCGACCCCATCAGTTCTGCGGAGATCAATGACTTAGTTCTGAGGCTCCAGGCGGAACATCACATGGCATCTATCGTCGTAACTCACGATCTGCACAGCGCCAAGACGATTGCGGACCGTCTGGCCCTGCTTAATGACGGAGACGTGGTGATCGAAGGCAGCTTTGAAGAACTTCAGAAAAGTGACGATGAGTTCGTTAGAGAATTTCTAAAGCATTCGTAGGAGAGACATATGTCGAGGGCGGCGCGGTTGGGAGCTTTCATCATTGCGACATTGGCAATTCTGGCGGCAGGTATCTTCATCATCGGGAGCAAGCAGTATCTGTTCAAGTCCACGTACCGGTTGAATGCGCAATTCGACAATGTCGAAGGCTTGGATGCGGGAGGCGACGTGCGGGTGGGGGGCGTCCACGTTGGAACCGTGCACGATATCGTATTACCCCACAAACCCGGCGAAAAGGTGACGGTCGTCATGAATCTCGGCAAGGCAACCCTCGAGATCATCAAGCGGGATTCCGTTGCGACCATCGAAACTGAAGGACTGTTGGGGAACCAGTATCTGGCGATCTCCCCTGGCTCTGCTGGGACAGCCGACGTGCGGGACGGAGATACGATCGGCAGCCTGCCGCCACTCGAAATGTCACAGTTGCTCAATAAGATGAGCACCATTCTGGATAGCAGCCAACAAGCCATCCACAATGCCACACAGGCCACGGCGAATCTGAGTTCGATCAGCGCCAAGATCGACGGAGGTCAGGGAACCGCCGGGGCGTTGGTCAACGACAAGCAACTCTATAGCAATCTCGAACAGACGACTTCCACCATGAACGCCACGATGCTCCAGGCGAAGGCTGGGGTTACCGACTTCCAGGAAAATATGGAAGCGATGAAGCACAATTTCCTCTTGCGAGGGTACTTCAAGAACCGCGGCTACGAAGATTCAGATGAGCTCGCCAAGAATGAGATTGAACAATTGCCGCCAAGCGCACCGACAAAACAGTTTACTTACTCGGGAAAGCAGCTGTTCGATAAGCAGGATTCGGCCAAGCTGAAGAACCAGAAATCTCTTAATGATGGTGGACAGTTCCTGGCTAACAACCAGTTTGGTTTTGCGGTAGTCGTTGCCTCCACCGGTATGGAGGGCGATACCCAGAAGGATTTGGTGCTCACCCAGGCCCGGGCGATGGTTGTGCGCGAGTATTTAGTCGAGAACTTCGGATTCGACGATGGTCAACTCAAGACTTTGGGAATGGGTAAGCAGGCGGACGGTAATTCGGACGCTGGTTGGGGTGCTGTGCAGATTTTCATCTATCCACCCGGAAGCGAAATCCCGCCGGGAAAGGAAGCCCACGCCGCCGTCTCGTCCAAATCAACTTCGCAGTAGATTGCATTCAGCTTTGGCATGGAGACGTAGAACTTTCCGCGAGAACTCGGAAGCCGTCAGACCCACCGCTACTGTGGTCCTCGGGGGCATCGCGTGAGCCAGGGCGCAATTGCGTTACACTCCAAACCGGGCTGGGAACGTCCCTACGGAGAGGGCGTTCTGCTCCTCTTGCTGGTGTGCGATGCCGAACGTTCAGAAGATTCTTCTGCCGGTTGATTTTCCGAATGCCTCGCTGGGTGTGCTTCACCAGGCTGCGATCCTGGCTCGCCATTTCCATTCTGAGATCGTGATGTTGCACGTCCTGACAGTACAGAGCGAAGCTGCCGGCGTGCCCGAGGACGCCCGCCAGTTGGCTAACTGGGATTTGCTCGCTGAGATATTCAGAAGGGCCGAAACAAACCTGGGCCAGGCTCTCGAATCGGAGCTTAAAGGCCTTGCCATCCGATGCGTATTGCTCAAAGGCGATCCGGTCGATGCGATTCTGCAGACCGCTCAGGTGGAAAAAGCCGACCTGATCATGATGCCCTCCCACGGCTTCGTGTTCAACCGGTTTCTGCTGGGCTCGGTGACTGCAAAAGTTCTATACGGGACCGAGTGCCCGGTTTGGACGGGCGCTCACGTGGAAGGATCGCCCGCGTTGGGGTTTGCGATCCACAGCGTCCTGTGCGCGGTTGATCTCAGTCCGCGGAGCCCGCAAGTTGTGTCATGGGCCGCGCAATTAGCCGGCGAATTCAACGCCAGTCTTACCCTTGCCCACGTTACTGCTTCGGTGGAACTCTGGGGTCCCGGTGGCACCTATGTCAATCCCAAGTGGAAGAAGGAGCTTGTCAGTGACGCCTCCCAGCATCTCGCCGAGCTTCGGCGCGACATGGGCATAAACGCGGACGTATTCGTCGGCAGTGGTGACGTGCCTGAGATACTGAGCCAGGCTGTGAAGCAGACAAAGGCGGATCTGCTGGTTACCGAGTGCTACCCTTATGGCGGGAACCTGCGGATACACGGCTACACAATCATTTGCGCAGTGCCAATTCCAGTTCTGAGCGTGTAAGAATGGCGACTCGTTCCCGCTTCGGACATTTTCGCGGAACGAGGGGAAACTGGCGCTGCGATTGGAGTTTGGACTCCTTTTCTTTGGGCTATAATTCTGGGCAATTCGGAGCCGACCAAGGAGATTTCTTTGACCGTTGACACGAACGAGCACCCCGTCATCGACCGTGGCCATCAACTACCGGCTCACGGTTCAGAAGCTCACCGGCACAAAGTATGGTGGATCGTCATCGGGATTGTGTTGTTGCTCCTCCTGGTGCTGGCTGTTTTCATGTTTTGGCGTCATGACGAGGCCGAAAAAAAAGCGAAGCCCGTGGTGCCGAAGATCAACATCACAACGGCAACGGCTACCAAGGGCAACATCGGCGTTTACCTTGACGCAATCGGTACCGTCACTCCGGTCTATACCGATTCGATTACCAGCGAGGTGACTGGGCTGGTCGTGGCCGTGCACTTTAAGGAGGGGCAGCTCGTCAGCAAGGGCGATCCGCTGGTTGACATCGATTCGCGTCCTTACCGCGCAAATCTCCTGCAGGCGCAAGGTGCGCTGGAGCGGGACGAGAACGTGCTGGCACAGGCACAGATGGACCTGGAGCGCTATCGCGCCGCATGGGCGCGCAACGCAATCCAAAAGCAGTTGCTGGACGATCAGGAAAAACTGGTATTGCAGGACCAGGGCACTGTTAAGAACGACCAGGGCACTGTGCAATTCGACCAGGTCCAGGTCGACTTCTGCCACATCACCGCTCCCATTGCCGGCCGCGTGGGTTTACGGTTGGTGGATCCGGGGAACGTGGTGCAGTCTGCTGGAACATTAACTCTCGCAGTCATCACGCAGTTGCAGCCCATCACCGCAATCTTCACCGTACCGGAAGACAGTCTGGGCCCGGTTGAGGCTCGACTGCAAAAGAAGGCCATTCTCCCCGTGGATGTCTTCGACCGGACTGCACAGACGAAGATTGCAACCGGCAAGCTGTTGACGCTCGATAACCAGATTGATACTACGACCGGAACGGTAAAAGGCCGGGCCCAGTTTGACAATAAGAATGATGCACTTTTTCCTAACCAGTTCGTGAACACGCGGCTGCTGGTGAACACGCTGCAGGGGGTGACGCTGGTTCCTGCGTCCGCCATTCAACAAAATGGCCAGGCATCGTTCGTGTATGTGATTCAAAACAACGTCGCTCACATCCGCAGCATAAAGCCGGGGGTTACAGATGGCGGTCTAACGCAGGTTGATGGCATCAATCCCGGAGATGTTGTAGCCAATAGCAGCTTCGATAAGCTGCAGGACAACACCGCGGTTGCTGTTTCGAACAAGCCTTCGACTAAGCCCGCCGCGGGCAGCACGAACGGGAGCAGCGCCCCGTGAGTCCATCTCGCCCGTTTATCTTGCGGCCAGTTGCCACTTCTTTGCTTATGGCCGCAATTCTTCTCGTCGGCATCGTTGGCTTTACCCAACTGCCAGTCTCCGCGCTGCCAGAAGTCGATTACCCGACCATTCAGGTGCTCACGTTCTATCCGGGAGCAAGCCCCACCGTGATGGCGACGACGGTGACGGCGCCACTGGAGCGCCAATTCGGCGAGCTGCAGGGCTTGAGCCAGATGACTTCCACCAGCGCGGGCGGCACTTCCGTCATTGTGCTGCAGTTCAACCTGACACTGAATATTGACGTAGCCGAGGAGGAGGTGCAGTCGGCTATAAACGCGTCGCAGAGCCTTTTACCATCCATTCTGCCCGCGCCTCCGATTTACAGTAAGACGAATCCCGCCGATGCTCCGGTGCTGACCCTGGCCATCACCTCAAATTCCATCCCGCTTTCTCAAGTCGAGGACCTTGTAGACACGCGCCTCGCGCCAAAGATTTCGCAGCTCAACGGCGTCGGCCTTGTAACCATCAGCGGCGGCCAAAAGCCCGCAGTCCGCATTCAAGCCAACCCCGCGGCGCTGTCATCCTACGGCATTAACATGGAGGACCTGCGCACGGCACTGACTCAGGCCAGTGTGAACGCCGCCAAAGGAAACTTTGATGGGCCGCGCCAGGACTACCAGATCGACGCCAACGATCAACTGGTCACCAGCGATGACTATCGGAACGTTGTCGTCGCCTACCGCAACGGTGCGCCGGTGATGCTCACTGACGTAGCGCAGATCGTGAATGGCATAGAGAACAACAATCAGGCGGCCTGGATGAATCAAACCCCAGCCGTGATTTTGAACGTCCAACGCCAGCCCGGGGCCAACACGATCAGCGTGGTCAAGAGCATCAAGCAGCTGTTGCCGCAGCTTGAGGCCAACCTGCCCACCGGCATTCAAGTAACCACGCTTACCGATCTCACAACCGCAATCGAAGCATCGGTTTCCGATGTTGAATTCGAGTTGCTGCTGACGGTGGGACTGGTCGTGCTCGTCATTTTTCTTTTCCTGCGAAGTCTCTATGCCACCATTATCCCTAGCGTAGCGGTGCCCCTGTCACTGATCGGCACCTTCGCCGCGATGTATATCCTGGGCTACAGCTTGGATAACTTATCGCTGATGGCTCTGACTATCTCCACCGGCTTCGTGGTGGACGATGCCATCGTGATGATCGAAAACATCGCACGCTACATCGAAGAGGGCGAACCGCCCATGGAGGCGGCGCTCAAAGGTGCGGAGCAGATTGGCTTCACCATTCTCTCGCTAACGGTTTCGCTCATCGCCGTGCTGATTCCACTGTTATTCATGGGCGACGTGGTGGGGCGACTGTTCCGCGAGTTTGCCGTAACCCTTGCCGTCACGATTGTCGTTTCCGCAGTCGTTTCCCTTACGCTCACGCCGATGATGAGTGCGCGGATCCTGCGGCGCCAGCCAAAAGAACAGCAGGGGCGCGTCTATCAAGCGTCGGAGCGTGCCTTCGAGGGAATGATCGCTTTTTATGGCAGGACGCTCAAGTTTGTCCTTCGCTTCCAGACGATTACGCTGCTCGTTGCGCTGGCCACACTGATGCTCACGATCTTTCTATACATCATCATTCCCAAGGGCTTTTTCCCGGTGCAAGACACGGGTGTAATCCAGGGCATATCACAGGCGCCGCAAACGATTGGCTCAACGGCTATGGCGGAGAAGCAGAAGGGACTGGCAAAAGTAATTCTGGATGACCCGGCCGTCGAAAGCCTCTCGTCATTCATCGGGGCCGACGGAACGAATACCACAACAAATAGCGGTCGAATGTCGATCAACCTAAAGCCACTCGACCAGCGCAAGATCAGTGCGTCCGACGTAATCCGCCGGCTCAAGTCAAAGCTGGACCAGGTTCAGGGCATAGAGCTGTTTATGCAGCCGGTGCAGAACATTACTGTCGACGACCGGGTGAGCCGCACGCAATACCAATACACGCTCGAAGATCCCGATGCGAATGAACTGAACGACTGGACCAACCGCTTCGTCGGCCGGCTGAAACAGTTGCCGGAACTGGAAGATGTCGCCACCGATCAACAAACGGGAGGGCTGGCTGTATCTCTGGTCATCGATCGGGTCACCGCGTCGCGATTGGGCATCGCGCCGACTACCATCGACAACACGCTCTATGACGCCTTCGGCCAGCGGCAGATTAACACGATGTATACGCAGGTGAATCAGTACCACGTTGTGCTCGAGAGCGAACCGCAGTTTCAACTGGATCCCAACAAGCTGAACCATCTCTACATTCAATCGAATGCGTCTTCGGGAGCGACGGGCGCCGGCGCCTCTACTTCATTCGCATCCTCGGGATCATCTTCCGCAGGGTCCAATGCGCTTACCGCCTCCGCGCTCTACACTCCGTCCGCGAATACGCTTGCTCCTCCCGCGAACGCACTTTCGCCGAGCGCATCCACGACATCGAGTAATGGAGCAAACTCCGCCGGCGCCCCCAGTTCAGCCGTGAGCAATGCCGTGCCGCTGAGCGCTTTCTCGCACTTTGAGAAAACGACGGAAGCACTCTCAATCAACCACCAGGGACAATTTCCGGCCATCACCGTATCGTTCAATCTCGGGCCGAACGCCGCGCTCGGCGAAGCAATTAAGGCAGTCGACAAGGTGCAGAAGGACATGCGCATGCCTCCCAGCTTGCAGGCTGGATTTCAGGGCACAGCGGCATCGTTCACTAATTCACTGGCCAACGAGCCGTTGCTTATTCTTGCCGCACTCGTCACCGTGTACATCGTGCTTGGGGTTTTGTATGAAAGCTTTGTCCACCCGATTACGATTCTCTCCACTCTGCCGTCAGCAGGCGTAGGAGCGTTCCTCGCTCTGATTCTCTTTCACCAGGATCTAAGCGTAGTGGCAATCATCGGCATCGTTTTGCTGATCGGTATCGTGAAAAAGAATGGCATCATGATGGTCGACTTCGCGCTCGAAGGCGAGCGGCAGCACGGCAAGAGCGCGAGGGATGCAATTTACGAGGCCTGCCTGCTCCGCTTCCGTCCCATCATGATGACGACGATGGCCGCACTGCTGGGCGGACTGCCGCTGGCGCTCGGCACCGGCTTCGGGTCCGAGTTGCGCCGGCCGCTGGGCATCGCCATGGTCGGCGGACTCCTGTTAAGCCAGGCGCTTACGCTCTACACCACGCCCGTCATCTATATCTTCTTTGACAATCTCGCGCAGCGTTTTGGGCACAGAGCAAATCAGCACCAAGCCGGAAATGCGGAACAGGCGGGGCCGGCATGAACATCTCCGCACCCTTCATTCAACGGCCAGTGGCTACCACGCTGCTCACGGTGGCGGTTGCCCTTGCCGGGGCAATTGCATTTGAGGTGCTGCCGGTGGCGCCCTTGCCGGAAGTCGACTTTCCAACCATTTCAGTCAGTGCAAGTTTGCCGGGGGGCAGCGCCGACATTATGGCGTCCTCCGTCGCCACTCCGCTGGAGCGGCAGTTCGGCCACATCGCCGGTGTGACCGAGATGACCTCCGCTAGCACGCTCGGCAGTACATCGGTCACCATTCAGTTTGACCTGAGCCGCGACATTGATGGCGCAGCGCGCGACGTGGAGGCTGCCATCAATGCGGCGCGAACGTATCTGCCCGCGAACCTGCCGGGCAATCCGACTTATCGCAAGGTCAACCCGGCGGACTCGCCGATCATGATTCTCGGCCTTACCTCAGACAAATACGGTCCCGATAAACTGTATGACGAAGCCTCAACCATCCTCGAACAAAAGCTCTCGCAGATCCAGGGTGTAGGGCAGGTCACTGTCGGAGGCGGAGCGTTGCCGTCCGTGCGGGTGGACGCAAACCCCACGCAGTTAGCCAGCTACGGGCTCACACTCGCGAACCTGCAGTCCGCGCTGAGTTTGCAGAACGCCGACCTCGCCAAAGGCCAGATCACTGACGGCATAACGACCGCAGACATCCTGGCCAACGACCAGATCTCACACGCCGCCGACTACCAGCCCCTCGTGGTTGGTTTTAAGAACGGCGCAGCTGTCCATTTATCCGACGTCGCTCAGGTGACAGACTCGGTACAGAACATCCGTGCCGCGGGTTATTTGAACGGCAAGCGCTCAGTTACCGTAATCATCTTCCGCCAGCCCGGCGCCAACATCATTGACACGGTCGATCGCATCGTCGCGCAACTTCCGTCGATCCAGGCCTCCATTCCGCTCGGCATCAACACCACGATCGTTCTTGACCGCACCACGACCATCCGCGCGTCGGTCAGTGACGTGGAGAGGACGCTGCTCATTTCCATCGGCCTAGTCATCGTCGTGGTGTTTGTCTTCCTGCGCAACGGCCGGGCCACGCTCATTCCCGCAGTTGCGGTACCGGTCTCGCTGGTCGGTACGTTCGCGGTGATGTATCTGTTGGGGTATAGCCTTGACAATCTCTCTCTGATGGCAATGACGATTGCGACGGGATTTGTGGTCGACGATGCCATCGTTGTGATGGAAAACATATCGCGCCATCTGGAAGATGGCATGAAACCTTTTGCCGCCGCGCTGAAGGGCGCCGAAGAAATCGGGTTCACCGTGTTCACCATCAGCATTTCGCTGATTGCTGTTTTTATCCCTCTTCTGATGATGGGAGGGATCGTGGGCCGCCTCTTTCGCGAATTTGCCGTCACTCTCTCGACCGCCGTATTCGTGTCCATGGTCATCTCTCTGACCACGACCCCGATGATGTGCGCCTATCTTCTGAAGAACGAGCGCGCGGAAAAGCATGGCCGCCTCTATATGGCGAGCGAGAGATTTTTCGACTGGGTGCTGTCGTTGTATCGCGGCAGCCTGCACTGGGTACTCGAGCATCCTGCACTCACCCTCATCGTCCTGTTCGTCACCATCGCGCTCAATGTAGTGCTGATCGTCAAGATACCCAAGGGGTTTTTCCCGGTCGAGGATACCGGGGCGATCTCCGGCGCAGTGCGCGGGCCGCAGGATTCATCGTTTCCAGCAATGGACAACTCCATTCGGCAGATCGGCGCGGTGATCAAGAACGATCCTGCTGTGGCCAACGTGATCGCGTTCACCGGCGGCAACGGAGCCACGAATACCGGCTCCCTCTACGTTGCCCTCAAGCCGCTGGCACAGCGCAAGGTCAGTGCCACGCAAATCATCAACCGCCTTCGGCCGCAAATGAACCGTCTGCCCGTAGCTTCTGCATTTCTTCAATCCGTACAAGATCTGCGGATCGGCGGCCGCTCCAGCAATGCGATGTACCAGTACACGCTCCAATCCGACAATGTGCAGGATCTTTCCAAGTGGGCGCCCGTTATACTGAACCAGATGCAGCACTTGCCCGGCCTGCAGGACGTAAGCTCAGACCAGCAGAATGGCGGCCTTGATGAGGTAATGAACTATGATCGCGTCACCGCCGCAAAGCTGGGCATGACCGCACAATCGCTGGACTCGACTCTGTATGGCGCATTCGGCCAGTCGGAAGTATCCATCATCTACACGCAGTTGAATCAGTACTACGTGGTGCTCGAAGTGGCTCCCCAGTATTGGCAAAGTCCGGAAGGATTGAAAGACATCTACCTGCAATCGTCGGGCAACGGCAATATTCCGCTGCTCACTGTCGCTAACGGCCGAGCCAATACGACGCCCCTCGCCATCAACCATACGGGATTATTCCCCTCAGTCACAGTTTCCTTTAACCTCGCGCCGAACGTGTCTTTGAGCGATGCCACGTTGAGTATCAGCGAGATGCAGAAGCGGCTTGGCACTCCTTCCACGCTGCAGGGCTTTTATGCTGGCACGCTGCAGGCCTACCAGCAATCTCTGGGCACCGAGCCTGTACTCATTGTGACGGCCCTGCTCGCGGTCTACATTGTTCTCGGTATTTTGTATGAAAGCCTAGTCCATCCGCTGACCATTATCTCGACGCTCCCGTCCGCGAGCGTCGGCGCGATGCTCGCACTGATGCTCTTCAAGCAGGATCTGAACATCATCTCCATCATTGGGATTGTGCTGTTGATCGGGATCGTAAAAAAGAACGCCATCATGATGATCGACTTCGCTCTTCAGGCGGAGCGCCTGGAGGGAAAGAAGCCAATCGACTCGATTTTCGAAGCGTGTATGTTGCGCTTCCGCCCGATTCTGATGACGACCATGGCCGCGCTATTGGGTGCATTGCCATTGGCGCTGGGAACCGGTACGGGGTTCGAGCTCCGCCGCCCCTTGGGCATTACGATTGTAGGAGGGCTGATCCTGAGCCAGTTGCTCACACTCTATACCACGCCGGTCGTTTATTTGGAGTTTGACCGGCTGCGGTTGTGGATGCAGGGAAAGGGAAAGACAGCGCGCGATCCCTTTCCGGCTCCGCAGGCAGGCTAGAGCGGCGGATGAGATAAACGGTGGCTTAAGCAGAAACGCTATGAAGATCCTCACACGAAAACCAATACTGACCAGCGGCATGGTTCGGCTCTGTGCGGCAGCGCTCTTGTTAATGTTGTCGGGCTGCGTTGTAGGACCGAAATACCATCCCCCCGCACCGCAGGCGCCTGCTGCCGTCTACAAGGAATCACCCAGCCAGTCCAAAGAAACCGGAGACTGGACCGTGGCGCAGCCTGCCGATGCCAGGCTGCGCGGCAAGTGGTGGGAGATTTTCAACGATTCCGAACTGAACGCTCTCGAAGAACAACTCGACATTAACAACCAGAACATCAAACAATACTTCGAAAATTTCATGGAAGCTCGCGCCATCGTCCGCGAAGCCCGCTCGCAGTACTTTCCCACTCTTTCGGTTGCGCCCTCGTTCAACCGCTCGCGAACCTCGCAGAATCTGAACACGGTCCCCGTCAACACCTCCGGCACGGGCACGGCTGCCAAACAACTGCAAAGTACGGTCTACTCGCTGCCGCTCGAAGCGTCCTGGGAGCCTGATCTTTTTGGCAAGGTCCGCAACACCGTCCGCCAGGCCCAGTACGCCGCCCAGGTCAGCGCGGCCGATCTCGAAAGCGAGCGCCTGACCGAGCAGGCCAGCCTGGCCGAGTTCTTCTTCGAGATTCGCGGCCAGGACGAGTTGCAACAAATCTTTGACGACACCGTTGCCGCGGACCAGGAGTCGTACGACCTGACCCGTGCGCTCTATGAAGACGGCATCGACGACCAGATTTCTGTGGTCGAAGCCGAAACCACGCTGCGGAGCGCGCAGGCGGGCGCGACCAATGTCGGAGTCGCGCGCGCGCAATATGAGCACGCGATTGCCGTGCTCGTAGGAAAAGCAGCCACCAACCTCTCCATTCCCGTGAAACCGATGACGGTCACTCCGCCGCCGATTCCGGTCGGCGTGCCCTCGGAGTTGCTCGAGCGCCGCCCCGACGTCGCCGCCGCCGAGCGCACCATGGCCGAAGCTAACGCTGCAATCGGCATCGCCTACGCCGCCTATTATCCGACTCTGACGTTGACCGCGGAAGGCGGCTTCGAAAGTTCCGCCTTCCACAACTGGCTCTCCTGGCCGAGCCGTTTCTGGTCCATCGGCGCGTCAATCCCGGAAACCATTTTCGATGCCGGCCTGCGCCGCGCCACCGTCCAACAATACGTTGCGACCTACAATGCGGATCTGGCCAGCTACCGCCAGACGGTGCTGACCGCATTTCAGCAGGTGGAGGATGGCTTGGCGGAAGTTCGCATCCTGTCGAAAGAAATCCAGCAAGAGCAGCAGGCGGTGGATTCAGCTCGAACCTTCCTCAAGCTCGAACAGGCGCGGTACGACACCGGTGTCGATCCCTACCTCGACGTACTGATTGCCCAGACCACTGTGCTCGCGGACCAGCAGACCCTGAATGGTCTTCAAGTGCAACAGATGACCTACGCAGTGGCCTTGGTCGAGGCCTTGGGTGGCGGGTGGGACCGTTCGCAATTGCCAACCCCACGGCAGGTGACCGAAAAACCGGATAAGTCGCAGACGACTATCCAGCAGTAGGCCCGGGACGTCAAGCTGTTTCTGCATTATTCGAGCGCCACCGGATAAACTCCATAGATCGCCCCTACCCGCATGTACCAGTAGTGACAATCGGCCAAATCATTTGTTTGTAGTACGCTTCGGGAAAGAACTGGTTTGTAGTCGAGCATTTCCGGACCGCAGACTCTGCGGTCTGGTTGCGGAGCTCATTTTTTATGGCCGAACAGGATCGGGATACTCTCAAGGAAAATGCAGGCGAGAGCCGCCGCATGGTTAAGAAGGCGTATCAAGAACCCGCATTCCGGCACGAGCGGGTTTTCGAGACGATGGCGCTGTCTTGCGGCAAAATTGAGCCCACCAGCTTTCAGTGTACACACCGCAGGAGTAGTTCGTAGCGTGCTACCCTCCATGCCATCTCCGATGGAACCTCGCGAGGATCCCAAACTTGCTCTTGCGGCCGAGATGCTTCGCCGCTGCGGCAACGTTCAGATGAAGGCATGGGGAGCGAGCATGCTTCCCTCATTGTGGCCGGGCGATCTGCTCATGATCCAAAGCGCATCACACTACGAGGTCGTTCCCGGCGACATCGTACTGGTCGTGCGGGACGACCGTTTCTTTGTACATCGGCTGGTCGAGACGCGTCGGGATGCGGAGTGTCTCTCGTGGATCACAAGAGGCGACGGAATGCCCAACAACGATCCGCCCGTGGCTGTCTCCCAGTTGCTGGGCCGGGTGAGCGGCGTCAGCCGCGGCAACCGCAGTTTCGTTCCAAGCCGTGAAGTCTCTTCACTCAATTCCGCGCTAGGGTGGACGCTTTGCCATTGGGACCGACTGCGCAATCTGGTGCTGCGCATTCATGCGATACGCGTGCAGGAAGACCTAACAGGAGCCAAGCGGTTTGTCCGCGGCGTTTTCAGTGCAGGGAACGGGCTTTCCAGAGTTTCTCCAACTCGTGCTCCACATCCATGACGACGACCTTCGCAACGATCGCGCCAGAAACCATATCCATCGAGATCGGCGGAAAGGCGATTGCCCTGCGCACGCAAGATCCCTCGTTTCATCGGGTGATTGAAAATCGATACGCAGGTTTCGTCAGGACTTCGGCGGATCCGCACCTCGAATTTGACATCGACTTGTGTGAGCCCTCGGAATCCTCGGCCGACGATGCGCTGGAGGTCAGAATGGAAGCAGGCGAGTGGGTGCTGCAGTGGGGCGACCTGCGAGCGAACTGGAATCCGGACACCGGCCATGGTCACATCCGGCAGTCGTTCAGTCCCTACTCAATCGACTGCGTGTTACGCATCGCTCATGGACTCATCCTGGCGCGGCAGGGAGGGTTCCTGGTTCACGCCGCCAGCGCGATTCGCGGCGGGAAGGCTTTTCTGTTCTCCGGTGTTTCCGGCGCGGGCAAGACGACAATCTCCCGCCTGGCGCCGCCCGATGCGACACTGCTCACCGACGAAATCTCCTACGTGCGGCGCGAGGGCAATCGATACGTGGCTTGCGGGACGCCTTTCGCGGGCGAGTTGGCGCGGGTCGGCGAGAATTGTTCCGCTCCCCTTAGTGCACTCTTTTTGCTCGAAAAAGGCTTGCAGAACAGCATCGAACCGATCCACCCAACGGAAGCCATTCAGCGGCTGCTGCGGAACATCTTGTTTTTCGCCGATGATCCTGAGTTGGTGAAGCTGGTTTTTCAGTCGGCGTGCGAGTTTGCTAGTTTGGTTCCCATCCACCGCTTAGTATTCGTCCCCGACCAGCGAGTCTGGGACATAATACGTTAGTCGCATAAGTCAGCCCGGGAGAATTACGATGGCCGAAAAATACATTGCACGAAGCAAGGCGATCGCTGCCCGCATGCTGGGCGGCGAAATGATGGTGATGTCGGCCGTGGATTCGACTTTTTTCACGCTCAACGAAGTCGCGTCAACGATTTGGCGAGCAGCGGACGGGCGCACACCGCTCTCGGAGATCGTCGCCGGCAAAGTCTGCCAGGAATTCGATGTCGACCAGGAGCAGGCGCAGCGCGGCGCCGATCGCTTCGTCAATGAACTCTCGCAACACGGCATTCTCCTGGTATCGGATCACCCGCTAATCGATTCCTCCCCGTCTGCGGAGCGTCCATGAGCCTTCTGGCCGAGATGAATCAAAAAGCGCTGGACCTGGGCCTTCCCATTAGCGTTCACCTCGATGTCACGTATCGCTGCAATGAGCGCTGCGTGCATTGCTATCTCGATCACGATGATCACGGCGAGATGACGACGGCGGAAATCATCGATGTGCTCGAGCAGTTGGCCGATGCCGGCGTCTTTTTCCTCTCCCTCAGTGGCGGTGAAGTTCTTATGCGCCGGGATTTTTTCGAAATTGTGGAGCGGGCGCGTCAACTGTTGTTCAACGTTAAAGTGAAGACCAACGGCGTGATGATCGGCGAGAAAGAAGCTGCGAGACTTCGTCAGCTCGGTGTGGAGCAGGTGCAGATCAGCGTCTACTCGCATCGGCCGGAAGTTCACGACGCCATCACGAAGCTGCCGGGGTCATTGAAGCGAACCATTCGCGCGATTCGATTCTTGAAATCTCAAGGACTGAAGGTCACTCTCGCCAACGTTCTCATGACGGGCAATTTCTCCGACCAGCCCGGAGTGATCGCGCTGGCGAAAGAGCTAGGAGTTGCCTACACTCTCGACCCCACTATCACGCCGAAAATGGATGGAGACCGATCCATTCTTGCTTTGCGAATTCCGGGGTCTGAACTCAAGCAGGTATTCCGTAACCAGGAACTCGTGGGCAACGTGGAGGAATTCTGCGCTCCTCCGCCAGCACCTGACGAAGATGTGATGGATGAATTCCCCTGCAGCGCGGGCCACACGGCCTGCTACATTTCTCCCTACGGCGATGTGTTCCCCTGCGTGCAATTTCCTCTTCCCAGCGGCAATGTGCGCCAGCAAAAATTTCTAGACATTTGGAACCATTCCCCGCAGTTGAATGAAGTCCGCTCGATTCATGCCAGGGATCTTCCGACCTGTTCGACTTGCTCTCACGTGGGGACGTGCACGCGCTGCCCAGGCCTGGCCTACATGGAGGGCAACATGCGCGGGCCGTCCACGGCGGATTGCGAGAAGTCTTTCCAGAGAACTGGGATCCCGTCCGCGAACATGCTGGCACGATCGCGAGCCGTATCCGCCGGTCCACTGATTCAAATCCAACCCCTCGCTAACCCACTGCAAAACCAGCTTCTTGCGGGAGACGATAGCCTCCTCACCGCCTGAAGATAGCCCCGCCGCACATAGGTCACACCACGTCGGAGTCCCGCCAAAGACGCTAAGTTACCGAAGTAAGGCCACAGATTCCCAAAATCTGAGCGAGCATAGGAATGGAACGAAGCTCAAATTCCAGGGAGATACACAATGCGCGGGTACGCATGCCGTTGGTTCTGCGTGGTAGCTGGGTCACTTCTGCTGGGCCTGCCGCTTTTGGGCCAGGCAGGGATGGAGACCGCCTCGAAGGGCGACGCGAGCCACGAACTGACCCACTTGGGATATCCGCAGGACTGGAGCTCGCGGCACTTGTTGATGCCGGGCACGCGAGCCGAAGATGTGCTGGCGGCGGCAGCGCATGACCCCCGCTACGTTTACAACAGGGTGATGCGGCAAGTGGCGGTGGAAAAGTCAAGGCACGAAATACGACGCCGTCCCCACCGCACCGAGATCGACTGGGCGGTCTCACTCGAGAACGGGTACGTTCCCCAGAACCAATTTCCGGCAAAATACCAGTTTGACGTTGTGGCTGAGAACTGCAACGCGGATTACATCGTCTTTGGGCTGACAGTGAGCGGGACCGGGACGCAGGCCAACCTGGTGGGGGTCAACAACCTCTACACGGGAGCGAGTCCGGCCTGCAACAGCGGATCGCCCTGGGTCGCGTTCGCCTACAACACGGTGACGCAGACTGGTGGGCAGATTAAGACATCGCCCGTGCTTTCGATCGACGGAACGAAGGTTGCGTTCGTGGAGAGCACGAGCGCGGGCTCTTACTTCCACGTTCTGTACCTGCCGAATCCAATTCCGACGCCACCGTCGCAGTCAGGTTCAGTCTTGAGTCCGCTGACGCCCACTTCGTGCACGACGCCGACGACGGCGGGTTGCATGACGACACTGACCATCGAAACCAACGCGACGAATTCGAATTCCTCGCCCTGGGTCGACTACAACACGGATACGGCCTACGTGGGCGCCGACAATGGCGTGCTCTACAAAATCACGCCGGTGTTCGGCGTTGGCGCGCCGGCGCTGGTTAACGACTCAACCAATTGGCCAGTCGCGGTCTCCACCAACAAGTACAACACAATATTGACCGCTCCGGTTGTGGATGATAGTGCCGGCCTGATTTTTATTGGAGACGGCGAAGGGTACTTGTATTCCGTCAAACTGACCAGCCCGGCTAAGACGTACGCAGCACAGCAGACGATCGGCTGGGCGTACGACGGAACCACCGATGGTAGCGGAAAACCGGGGACGGGAATTGTAGATCCCCCGATTGCGGTCACGGACCCAGCCAACTCTGCGACCGACCAGGTGTTCGCCTTCACCGGATGCAGCGTCGTGGAGGGCATCGGCGGAGCAATTACGCAGGTGGCAGCGAACTTTACGACGGGTTCGCCGACCACAGGCAACACGGTGGACTTGGGATCAGCGAGCGGAGACGGCGACTGCACAGGAAAGAACGTTCACGCCGGAGCGTTTGATAACGCATTCTGGTTGAACGGGTCGACGTCGGGGCACATGATCGCCTGCGGATTCCTGCAGTCGGGAGGCGTACCAGCGGCCCCCAAGATGTATCTCTTTCCCTTTGCCAGCCACGTCATCACCAGCACCGGCTCGACCACCTTCCAGATAAACACCACAAAAGGGGATGAGTGTTCGCCGTTGACCGAGTTTTACAACGGCTTAGCAGATCAATTGTTCTTCGGGGTAGGATCCAGCGACGGATTTCTGGAGAGCTCGACGATTCTAACGGCGTTGGCCACTCCGACCTGTTCCGGCCTGCCGACCTCCAGTTGCGTGACCTCCCCGAGCGCCCTGGGAGGTACCAGCGGAATTGTGATTGACAACGAAATGTCGAACGGTGGCTCGAACATTTACTTCTCAACCATGGGGCCGGGCTCCGTGAACGGCCAGAAGTGTAACGTCTCCGGCGGAGCGGCAAATCCCTATTGTGCCGTGAAGCTGACCCAGTCGGCGTTACAGTAAGCGCCTCCGAAAAGCGGAGTCCTGATCGCGGAGTCACTGATTTACGCCGCTGGCCAGATATCCGCCATCCACCGCCAGCAGAGTGCCGGTTACGAAGCTGGCAGCGTCGGATGCGAGAAAGACCGCTGCTCCGATCAGTTCATCAAGTTCGCCCAAGCGCTTCATCGGAGTTCGGATCAGTACTTCCTCCCCCCGAGCTGTGCCCATCAACAACTTCTCGGTCAGTGGAGTGCGGAAATAGCCCGGCGCAATCGCATTGACACAAACTCCATGCCGCGCCCATTCGATGGCCAGCGATTTTGTCAATGACGCAACCCCCGCCTTGCTCGCGCAGTATGCAGCGACCTCATAAAGTGCCAGGAATGAGCCCATCGAAGCAATGTTGATGATGCGCCCATACTTGCGCTCAATCATATGACGCCCGAAAACTTGGCACGCCCGCAACGTCCCGGTCAGGTTCGTGTCGATGAGTTTGTCCCAGTCGGATTCGGAGAAATCCAGAGTAGGGGCGCGTTGGTTGAACCCGGCGGCGTTGACCAGGATATCGACTTTTCCGAGAGCCTGGACGGAAGCCTGGAGTAATCTCTCGATCGATACACGGTCCGCGACGTCGCAACTCACACGCAGCGACCGGCGGCCCAAGTGCTCGATGTCGTCCGCAACCACGTTCACAAGTTCCATTCGGCGTGCGCTGGGCACGACATCGGCTCCAGCCTCGGCCAGCCCCCGCGCAAGAGTACGTCCGATACCAGAGCTGCCACCAACCACCACTGCGACCTTGCCGTCGAGTTCCAACCGCTTATGTCCCATAATTCCTCAAAAATGAATTTCCTGCTGGCGTGCGGCCACAGTTGCACCTCACCAGCAAAGCCACCAATGAAACATCACCAATTAAACATGGTTCCGTCCAGCTTCCGGTTCACAGGCAGATACGCCCGCTCATACGGAAACTTCGCGGCCACCTTTTCGTCATAGTCGACGCCCAATCCCCGCGCTTCGCCCGGATGCAAATAACCTTCCTTGAAGTAATAGGAGTGCGGAAAAACCTCATCGGTTTCGCGAGTGTGCCGCATGTACTCTTGGATTCCGAAATTGTTCACCGCGATATCGAAGTGTAGCGCCGCCGCCATCGCTACCGGAGAGAGATCCGTCGCCCCGTGGCATCCGGTGCGGACGTGATAAATCTCGGCCAGCGCCGCAATCTTCTTCAGAGGAGTGAATCCGCCCCCATGAACTACCGTCATCCGGATGTAATCAATCAGTTGTTCGGTGATCAGAAGTTGCGCATCCCAAACTGAATTGAAAACCTCTCCCACCGCGAGCGGCGTTGTCGTGTGCTGGCGAATGATCCGAAATCCCTCCTGCAATTCCGCAGCAACCGGATCCTCCAGCCAGAACAAGTGATATGGTTCGAGGCTCTTCCCCAGCCGCCCAGCTTCAATCGGAGTCAACCGGTGATGCACATCGTGCAGCAGCTGAAGCTCATCCCCGTGTTTCAATCGCAGCGCCTCAAACAGCCTGGGCACCTGCAAGAGATATTTCTCGGTTGACCAGACGTTCTCCGGCGGCAGTCCCTTCTCCGCAGGCTCATAGAACAGCTTGTCTTTCGCCACTCCGTAAGTAGAAGGCAAACCCGGCACGCCGCTCTGCGCCCGCACGGCCAGATAGCCCAGCTCCTTATACTTCGCCACTTCGTCTACTGTTTCCTCAATGTCACGCCCGTTTGCATGCCCATAGACCAGCACGCCGGTTCTGCTCTTTCCTCCAAGCAGGTTGTACACCGGAGTCTTGAGAGCTTTGCCTTTGATATCCCAGAGAGCGGTGTCGACTGCGCCGATTGCCGTCATCGTCACCGGCCCGCGCCGCCAATACGCACCGCGATAGAGATACTGCCACATATCCTCAGTCTGGAACGGATCACGTCCTATGAGGCAGGGAATTACGTGATCGGTCAAGTAGGAACCGACCGCGAGCTCCCGGCCGTTCAGCGTCGCATCCCCAAGACCGTACACTCCTTCATCGGTGTAAATTTTGAGAGTGAGAAAATTTCGGCCTGGGCTGCAGACAAATACCTTGGCATCAGTGATCTTCACGCTGTTCTCCCCAACTGTTGTCCAGTGTACCCAAGGTCTCAGATTTGGCGCACCAGGCCCTCATTCGTGGCTTGCGTGTTCCGTACCAGCAGCAAAACAAGGATCATGCCGGCGAAGGGAACCAGTCCCGCGATAATAACAATTGGATCGAAGGAATGAGTTCCCGTCGACTGGCGCGCATCGGAAAAATAGCCGATGAGTTTGAAGGCCACAATCGTTCCAATGCCAGCCCCGGTACCGCTGAACCCGCTCACCGACGCCACCGATTCGCTGTCGTACAGATCCGATGGCAGCACATTCGCCATAGTAGTGAAACCCGCGTAGGCAAACGTCGTAACTGCAAACAAGAGCGCGATCAAGTAAAGGTTCGCAGTGAAAATCGTGGGAATGAGCATGGTCATGCCAACTCCTCCAAGAACAATCAGAGCTTTACGCGCCGCGCCCAGCGACCATCCGCGCTTGATCAAATAGCCTGACGCCCCGCCTGCGAAGAAGCTGCCAAGATCGGCCGCAATGAACGGGATCCATACGGCGATCAATCCAGTCCGCAGCTCGATGCCCTTTGCCACCAGGTAAATCGGGAACCACTCCGTGATGAAGAAAAAGACCGGGTCAGTGGACGCCTTAGCAATGATAACGCCCCAGGTTTGCGGCAGTTTCAGCAGATCACTCCACCGCGGCCGGACTTTTTCTCGCTCGTGCGCGGTCGATTCGCGTTTATCGGCAACGATCATTTCCAGCTCGGCGGGGCAAATACGGCTATGCTCCTCCGGCGGGTAGTACAGCCGTCGCCAGACGATCAACCAGAGAAATCCAAGAACGCCGGGGATCATGAACGCCGGCCGCCATCCCCAGCGAAAATAAATCCACAGTACGATAAACGGAGCGACAGCTGCTCCAATCGAAGAACCGCTGTCAAAAAGCGCAGTGGCGAGCGCGCGCTCGCGTTTGGGGAACCACTCCGACACCGCCTTGGTTGCGGCCGGCCAGTTCGCGGATTCTCCCGCGCCCAGCAGAAAGCGGAAGGCGGTAAAGCTGTAAAAGCCGCTCGCCAACGATGTCAGCATCGAGACCACCGAATACCAGATCACGGTGAGAGTCAAGCCGCGGCGTGTGCCGATGCGATCCATGAGCCGCCCGAACACGGTTTGTCCGATCGAGTAGGCGACTCGGAACGCAATGGCAATATTCGCATAATCTGAGTTTGTCCAGTGGTAATCGAGCTTGAGAAAAGGCGCGAGCAGCGAGAGCGTCTGGCGGTCAATGTAGTTGATGACGGTGGAAGCAAACAGCAGGCCGCCGATCCACCAACGCAATGAAGCAATCGGCTTCCTGGAGCTCCCCATGTGTGATTGTTCGCGAACCGCGTCAGGAATTAACCATCACCCGCGACGCTTCACCAAGCGCATTCTGCAAAACTGGGCTCAACAGTGCAGTAGAGTGTGTGTCGAGATAGACCGTGGTGTTATGGTGCGAGCGCAGAATCGACGCGGGCGCCATCGGGCTGATCGCACCCTCAAGGCAAAGCTTCACTGCTTCCGCCTTGCGCGGGCCTGGAACGACTGCCAATATCTCGCGAGCCTTTAGAATCTGGCGCGCTGACATCGAGATCGCCCGTTTCGGCACCTGCGAAATGTCCGCGAACCAGGCCTCGCCCACCTGCTGCTGCCGGCAGGCTTCGTCCAGGTTCACGATGATGTACGGTTCTTCCGTCTCAAAGTCGGCCGGTGGATCGTTGAATGCAATATGCCCGTTCTCGCCGATGCCAAGGAATGCAATATCGACAGGCGTCGATGCCAGTTGTTTACCCACGCGCCGCACCACTTCTGAAGGATCGGCAGCATCACCGTCAAGCAGATGGTAGTGAGTAATTCCGGTTTTACGCACCAACTGCTCCAGCAGCATCTTGCGGAAACTTCCCGGATGAGTCACCGGCAAACCAATGTATTCGTCGAGATGAAAAGCCTCTACCTTCCACCAGTCGATCCCCGGGGCCTTGGTCAGAGCATCCAGAAATTCGAGTTGCGACGCTGCCGTCGCAGCAATGATCCGCGCCTGGCCACGCTCAGCGATTGCTCGGCGAATGGCCACAGACGCCTGTTCCGCGGCCGCTTGCCCCAGCGTCAGTCGATCACCGAATACTTTCACCAGCATGCAGAATGCTCCGGTTGGCGGCGCAGGACGGCGCCTCTCAGACTCTCGCAATTATACAAAGAGCGCGGCCACAATCGACGATGGTTTGAACCGGAGTTTCATTCCGTGAAAGCCGCCAGTGTCGCGCATGGCAGAAGTGCGTCGATTTAATGTATGACTTTACGCGAGGACCAAGCTCAAATCCTCCGAAGGGTACGCCATGGAAAGCAACCTGCCGTTTCTTCCTCAATCGACTCTGAGCAAAACGCTAAATACAATCGTTCTCCTGTGGGTTGCGCTCGCCTGCTCCTCAAGTGGAGCGGCGCAAACGGTTCTCGTCGATGCCACTCCGAGTCACGTCGTAAACACGTTCAGCCCTCTCTACGCTCTCGGTTCGACGGTGGACCGCGTACCCAGCAACGCGACCGACATGTTTTTCCGTCCCGATCAGATCAAGCAGGTCCTCTCCGCCGGGTGGGGAGTCATCAGCTACCGCCAGAACACAGACTTATTTGTGCAAGCCTGGCATTGGAATCCCAGGGGCACGTGGAGCGACCCCGCCGGCAAGGGATATTTCACCGGCGATGCTACTCCCACGAACGAAATGATCCGCCACTCCTATGGCTATTCCCTCCGTCACCGCGGCTTCACGCGAAACGGTGGATCGGAGTTCGACGGCTTCTCGCGCCTCGACGATGGAGATCTCGAGTCGTACTGGAAGAGCAATCCCTACCTCAGTAAGGAATTCACCGGAGAAGACGATTCACTGCACCCGCAATGGGTCGTCATCGCTCTCGACAAGAAAGAAGACATCAACGCCATTCGCATCGCCTGGGCAGAGCCCTACGCCCAAGCCTACGAAGTGCAGTACTGGGTAGGCGAAGGCGACGCCATGGATGATCAGGACAAAGGAACATGGAAGCCCTTCGTGTCAGGAACCATAACCGATGGCAAAGGCCGCACCGCCACGCTGCGTCTCGATTCCTCTCCGGTGACGACAAAATTTGTACGCGTGCTGATGACGCACTCCTCAAATACTTGCGATACTCATGGTTCCAGCGATCACAGAAACTGCGTCGGCTACGCCATCCGCGAGCTTTACCTCGGAAGCATCGATGAGAAAAACGATTTCAAGGACATTCTTAAACATTCACCCGATCAAATGCAGACGCTGACTCTGTGCTCGTCAGTCGATCCCTGGCACGAGCCTTCCGACCTTTATCTAGCGCCGGACCGCATGGAATCAGGCGATCAGCCTGGTTTTGATTTGTTCTTCACGAGCGGGATCACGCGCAGCCTGCCCGCCATCGTTCCAGTAGCTCTGTTGTACAGCACGCCCGAGGACGCAGCCGCGCAAATGGCGTACATCAAGAAGCGGGGCTATCCCGTGTCGTACATCGAGATGGGAGAGGAACCAGACGGCCAATACATGCAGCCCGAGGACTACGCCACTTTGTATTTGCAATTCGCCACGGCTCTCCACCGCGTCGATCCGAATTTCAAACTGGGCGGCCCGGTCTTTGAAGGCGTCACCGAGGACATCAAAGCCTGGCCCGATGCGCAAGGCCGCACATCCTGGTTCAGCCGCTTTCTCGATTATCTGAAGGCGCACGGCCGCTTGCAGGATCTCGCATTGATGTCATTCGAGCACTACCCCTACGACGGATGCGAAACGCCCTGGGAAAATCTTTATCAGGAACCGGAGCTAATCACTCACATCATGAAGGTATGGCACGATGACGGCTTGCCTCCTGGCATCCCGATGCTCGATACAGAAACCAACGACCACGGCGGCGAGGCCGCGGTCGACGTCTTCGGCGCTCTGTGGCTGGCCGACTCTTTCGGAGGATTTCTAACTGCGGGCGGGAAATCCACCCACTACTATCACGACCTGTCTTACTCGCCGCCTCATCCCAACTGCGCCAACAGTTGGGGAACTTATCACATGTTCACGGTGGACGACCATTACCAGATCCAGCAGAAGACTGCTCAATTCTTCAGCGCGCAGCTCATTACGCAGGAGTGGGCCGAACCCATAGATGCCGAGCATCGACTCTATGTCGCATCAAGCGACGTGAAAGACGCCAACGGACACGTGTTGGTAACAGCCTATCCGCTGCAACGCCCCGATGGTCAATGGTCCGTCATGCTCATTAACAAAGATCACGACCATCCTCATCAGATGCGGATCATATTTCAAAATGCGGAAAGCAAACACGAAACATTCTTCACCGGGCCGGTCTCGATGATCACATTCGGCAAGGCGCAATACCAGTGGCACGCCGCGCGGAAGAAAGGTTACGCCGATCCCGATGGTCCGCCTGTAACCTCGCAACTTAAAGGTGGGGAGAATGCCCTGTACGACTTGCCGGCTGCTTCTCTGACCGTGCTTCGAGGAAAGGTGCGGTCTGCAGAAAGACAGCCCTCCCCCGCAAAGTGAGCGGCTCACGCTTTGGGGACGAGGAGCGAGATTTTCAGTGGCAGTCTTTTCGGACGGCGATAAGCGAAACCTGCTCCAAGTCAGGATAGTGCCCATCCTTGTCGGGAGTGCGTTCCGCGGGCGCGATCTGCTGGATGGTCGTCCGTGCCGGCAGCTTGCCGTGGAAATATTTCACATACACGTCGTCGAATTCCGAAGTATCCGCCAAATTGTCGAGATAAACAGTCGTGGACACAACCTGACAGAAATCCATATCGGCTTCTTCAAGATTATCCATCTGGTTACGCATCGTTTGCCGCAGCTGGACGGCTGCAGTCGAGGTATAAACTCCGCCGTTCGCTCCAGGGATGAAACCACTTTTCGCGGAACAATATAGCGTATCGCCGGCAAAGACGCATGGGCTGGCCGTAGGGCTCGGAGGCATGTTCCGGGGCCGCACAGCCCGCCGCTCCTTCAAGTCGCGAACCGCAACCCCTGTGTATTCGATCTGCGCTCCGCCGGGCAGGCTTGAAACCTCGATCGTGGCACGTGCCGGAGTATTGCCGAACTCGAACCGGCTCGCATAATGTTGATTCATGACCCGTGCCGGGAAGGTCGCAGTCAAGTACGGATTGACGAAAACCATGTGTGCGAGATCCAGTCCAGCCGCTTCCAGCACTGCTTTCATGCGGTCGAGCGCGAAGTCTACCTGAGCCGCGGGATCGTCCGAAACCTTGTCACCTGCAGCAGCGGGCATAGCGGAAACAAACAAGCGATCATGAGTAAGGATGCCCGGCGAAAATGGTTCGTCCGACTTGTAGTTCGGCGGATAGACAGCCCGCCTCTCCGAGAGATTGCGCACACCGACCGCACTGATCTCGATTGCGGGATCCGCAAGCGCGGCAACGCCGAGCACCGCGCGAGCCGGGGGAATCTTCCCGAAGAACTCGCCGAATACACGGTTCATTTCTTCATATTGATGAATGTCGGTGAGGTACACGGTGGTGTAAACCACGTGATCCATCGTCAATCCTGCGCTCTCAGCAACGGCTTTCAGATTATTGAGCGCCTGTCGAACTTGCGCCGGGAAGGCCGCCGGTAATTCACCATCCGCGCCGCGCGGCCCCTGACCGGAAATATAGAGGTAGTCTCCGGCATCCACACTAGATGAGCCGAAGCGATGCGCCTCGGCAGATTTCTGGGCAGGACTCGTTGAGCCCGCCTGTGCTTGCAGGCCGACTGCGGACGATAGCAACAACCCAACCAGGAATGATTTCATTCAGCCCTCAGCATTCGAAAGGAAGTCCGATCCTATGACGCCCGGTTTCCTTTTTGCGCTGTTCCCAAAATGCTGCGCAATCGTTGTCCTACGATGACTTCTTCACCAGGCTGAATCGTCATCGAAACCAGTTCGATATGGGTCGCTTCCGGCCGCTCTTTGCGGGTCGGGTTCGGCTTGCCCTCGCGAACCGTCTTTACCAGGCTGGGATTATCCGCCCCGAGCACTTCGATGACGGGGTCGCCGGCACGAAGCGCCTGCACGCAGTCAGCAATGGTGAATCCCCAAGCCTTCTGATCCCAGGAGACTTTCAGCGTGGGATAACGGTTCCCATCATCTGGGATGTATGTACTTGTCTCTACCCCCGGCACCGTCTCCACCAGCTTTCTGATGTTGTCCACACGGTCGTTCCACTCGCGATAGAGTTTCTTTTCGTCCAGACTCATCCAGGTTTCAAGAGCGGTGAGGCAGCCGATCATTTCTTCTTTCCCAACCTTCATGGGACGGCACACGGCTCCCTCGCGTGGGCTGGAATTCATGATGGCGGCCTCGATCAGATCCTTTCGGCCGAGAAGCACTCCGCTGCACTGCGGTCCGCGCAATCCCTTGCCGCCGGAAAACGTGTAGAGGTCAATTCCCATGCGGGCGTAAAGCTTGGCATTGTCAGCCGGAGGAATGCCCGCCGCATCGTCGAGCAGCATCGGCACCTTATGATCTTTTGCGATCGCAAGTTCCTTCTGCAACTCATCGCCGAGGTGCGTGGTATAGATCATCGCAGTGTTCGGGTTGATCGCATTGGCGAGTTCTTCCGGCGAATACGTGAGCACCAGCTTCGCCCCCGTCAACCGGATCGCACTATCAAAAGCGCTTCGGCCCCCGCACATGATCACTTCATTCTTCAAGCCGGTCGTATCGGGAAGTTGCCAGATGAGCTTGTCATCAGTGCCAGCCATGCATGCAGCGGTTGAGACCGCCATGGCGCCGGCCGCGCCTGAAGTGATCATTCCAGACTCAGCTCCGGTGAGTTCCGCTAACCGCCGCCCGATGCCGTGGTGTAAATCGATCACGTTTACGAAATACTTTCCGGCTTCGATCTGGGCTTCGTGAACTGCAGGAAACTCCAAAGAGCCACTGAGGTAGGTCCACGTGCCCCGGCAATTGATGACCGTCTTGACTCCCAGACGGGTGTAGCAATTTTGTCGCGGGTCTTTGCCTACAGCGCTTGCGGCCTTGGCGTAAAGGTCTGTGACAGCAATCTGGCTCAGCAGCGGAGCCGCCGCCGCCCACTTCATAAATGATCGCCGACTAGGTTTCATGGCATACATTTCGATACCTCCTGGGTGTACTACCCACGATTGACCATCTACTCTTCGTCTTCATGCAGTGGGACGCGCGCTCGAACCGCCAAAATATAAGCCTTCGCCCCCAGCTTATTTTGATTGTAGAAGCCGACCGTGCAGTTGGGACGGAAGTAATAAGCATCTCCCACTTTGGCGGGATAGCGCCCCTCGACTCCGTCCATTCCACTACCGGCAACCATTTCGCCCTGGCCGTCGATCACCAGATAAATTTCTTCCGCTGCCTCGTGATGGTGAGGCGAGTTCGTGCCTCCGGGCGTAAAGTCCATCCAGAAAAAACTGTCCATCACGTACGCTTCATCAATCAAGTCTCGCTTTCCAGAGTGCAGGCCAACTAAAAGCTTATACAAAACCGACTTGGGATGACCGCTGACGGACTCCTCTTTGGCATCCTCCAGATTTGCAACCTTCGGATTTGGAAACGGCGGATTGATGGAAATCGATTTTGGAATCTTGAACCCCATCACCATCACCCGCAGCGGCTGATCGGCATTGTTTGAAATCGAATGTTTCGCTCCTGGAGGCAGGTAGGTGAAGTCATGCTTGCGAAGGCCGTGAACCTGATCTTCGTAATGCAGCAAGCCGATACCTTCGACGACAAAATAGATCTCCTCCTGGCGGTCGTAGGTCACATCCTGGCAACTACCATGAGCATCCAGCGTGACTTCTCCGAAGCGGGCTACGGTTTGAAGAGATCGATTGTCCTTGTCCCCCTCGCCGAAAATCGGCCGGTAGTGGCAAGTTTCAGAAGCGAGATCGGATTTCGCCTGCGCCAACTCGGGAACGTAGCGATGTAACCATGTCGGATCCACTGGATGCTCTTGCGCCCGGAGGCCCACAGTCAGCAGAAAAAGGAACAGCAGCAGTTTTTTCAGTGCTCCGGATTCCACGACAGATTTTGTTCGGTCCCAGCCTTTATCCCTCGGCATGAGGCTTCTCATCCTTAGTCCTTTCCCGAATGGGCCTCGCGCAGAATATAACTGACGAGATCATCAAGCTCAGTTCCGCTCAGCCTATGCCCGTAGTCGACCGGCATAGATTCTCCGGTTTTCCGCTGCACCGAGACCAGGCTGGACTTCATGAGCAAATAAAATCGGCCATCTCCATCCTGCAATTGCAAAGAAGCGTTGTCTTCGTTCCGAATCATTCCGGAAAACTTGCGCCCATCGCTTTCAACCGCAGTCGCGGTCTCTTGCTGTTCTCCGCTAGGGCGGAGAATCGCGTCGCGAATCTCATTTTCCGGATGATCTCGCGCAAACCCTGCAAGGTCTCCGGCGACGAACTGTCCTCGGCTTCCAATCTTGTGACAAGTGGAGCATCCGCCCTTTCCAAAGAAAAGTTCCTTACCCCGGATCGGGTCGCCAGCCGCGGAGTCCCCAGCGGACTTACCTTGCAGAAAGTGCATATAAGCGACCACCGCCTGACCACCTTCCTGGCCAAGACTAGGGAAGCTCGGCATTCCTTCTTCCTGAATCCCATCGTGAATCAAATCGAGCAGTGCCTGATCCGAGAGAGTCTTCACGGCGGGACGGCGGATGATATCAGGCGCGTGTTCACCACCGAGCCCGTCGAGTCCATGGCAAGTCGCGCATTTTGCCTCGAAAATGTTCTTTCCTTTCGAGGATTCAGAGCTCAGATCAGAGCCCAGACCTGGCGCAGACCCTTCGCTCTTCGGCGCCGGGTTCTGGCAAACGGCAGCGCCCATCGCACCGAAGGACACCAGTATCAGCCCGAGCGCACAGACGATTCGCCAGATCACGTGGCTCTTCTCACAATCCGCACCGAAAGACACTTTCGCAGATGATGGCAGCACCAACGGTGAACCTGATATACCACAGAATCTGCTTCACGCAAATCAAATTATTGCGTTTGATTGGTTTTGCTTTCGTTCCGTGAAAACGTGTATACACCCTAGAGCAGCTGTACAGAAACTGCCGTGCGAGTAAGAATTCTGATCGTTCCCGGGACAGTTATCATTAGCGGCACGGATCGAGGAAGAGGACACGATGCGGCACAACGCAGTGGCTTTGCTCCTATGGTTGCTAAACCTGAACGTTGCGCCTGCCCAGGCTAAGCCTGAGCCGAACCAGTCGATTTCGTCGTGCCGCATCGAGGCCGCGAATTACAAGGGTTGGAGCGCACAGGAGCTTTCCAACCGCTGGCTCAAACTGGAAGTCGTCCCGCAAAATGGCGGAAGACTGATGCAGGTGATCTTCAACGGGCATCCTTTCCTTTTCGTCAATCCCAAGTACGAGGGAAAATACATTCCGCCCGATCCGTCACGCTGGTTTAACTACGGAGGCGACAAGCTCTGGCTCTTACCCGAGGGAAATGACAATGAACAGCAGTGGGTGGGCAATTCCGACCTGCTCGACGACGGCCCGTACGCCTTTCGAAAGGTTTCGGAAGGGAAGGAATGCGAAATCGAGCTGGTTAGCCCCGTCGACCCGCGGACCGGAATTCAGATCCGGCGCACGATTCACCTGGACGCAGATTCCCCGCTCATCCGCTTTCATGCAACCATGCAGAACAAGACGGGACATGTCATCGAGTGGTCCATGCAATCCGTCTCGCAATACAACACTGCAGACTCGTCCACGCTCTCGCACCGGAATCAGAATTTCTGGACCTTCACCCCGGCGAATCCAGCCAGCAGCTATTTGAATCGCTATCACGTTCGCTTCGGTCCGGCGGAGAATCCAGCTGTCTCCGTCAGGGACGATGGTCTTTTCGCTCTGCACTATGTGCACTTCGCTGCTGAACTGTGGCTCGATTCGACAACAGGCTGGCTTGCGGTGGTGGATGGCGACAGCCACTATGCGATGGTCGAGCGCTTCCGCTACGAGAAGAACGAAACCTACCCCGGTAAGGCGTCGGTTATTTTTTGGATGAACGGCCCCGAGACGAGGCTGAATTCCGAAGGGGAGCCTTCCCTGACTTCAGGCGGCGACGGAGTTCCTTATTATCTGGAAGCCGAGCTCAACAGCCCTCTCGTCCAGCTGCAGCCCGGCGAGACTTGCGATCTCGACACGGAATGGTTCCCGACGCGCGCCGCCGGCGAATTCCGCGGTGTGGCAGACGCCGGCATCGTAGTTCGTCCACTTCAGGCCACTCGTTTGGAAACTGGCCACATCCGGCTCTCCGGTTCGTTCGGCGTGTTTTTTGCGGGACACTTGGTTACGCATCTTTACGACGAACACGGCGCCAGCGTGGGAACCATGCCTCTGACCCAGGTCGATCCCACGGATCTCGTGCAGTTGGATACAGAACTAACTCCTCCGGCAAAATCCTCCCGCATCTCGCTTCATCTCGAAGATGTGAACGGCCTCGACCGCGGTGCTCTTCAGGAAGTTCAAGTGAGCGCGTCTGAAAATCATTGACATGAAATCATTCAGGAAAGTATTCACCGCAGCCGCACTGGCCGCCTTCAGTTTGTTCCGCGTTTCCGGCGAAGGACAAAAGGGCGCCCAACCCGGTCAAGCTCCCGTTCTTGCCGACGTCAATGTGAGCCCTGCAGACCTGCTGACCCAGCCTCCCGCCGCCAACTGGGCTTCGTACAACGGCGACTATACCGGCCGCCGCTACAGCTCCTTACGCCAGATAACTGCGGCCAATGTCGCCCACCTTCGCGCGGCGTGGATCTTCCATGCTTCGAACTCCGGGAGGCTGGAAGTGACGCCCGTCGTCGTCCGAGGGGTAATGTACGTCACCTCGGCCAATGATACATGGGCACTCGATGCGCGAACGGGCCGGACTATCTGGCATCACCAACGACCGGTAAGTTCAGGATTGCTCGACGATGCCGCGGCTCACAAGAATCGCGGAGTCGGAGTCTGGCGAAACTTCGTCTATATGGAGACCGATGACGCTCATCTGCTTTGCCTCGATGCACGCTCTGGGCGCCTGCTATGGGATGTGATGTATGCAGACAAGGCAAAAGAATATGGCGCAACGAGCGCTCCACTGATTGTAAAAGACGAAGTGATCGTGGGAACTTCCGGCGGCGACTCCGGCGTGCGCGGTTTTGTGGCCGCTTATGATGCCGTGACGGGCAACCTGAAATGGCGTTTCTGGACCATCCCCGGGCCGGGAGAATTCGGCTCGTCCAGTTGGCCGGGCGATTCCTACCTCCACGGTGGGGGTACGACGTGGATGCCCGGCACTTACGACCCTAAGCTGGACACTCTCTACTGGACAACCAGCAACCCGGCTCCTGATTTTGTCGGAGACTTCCGACCCGGCGACGACCTCTACACCGCCTGCGTCCTGGCCCTGAACCCAACTACAGGTGCATTGAAGTGGTACTTCCAGTTCACTCCTCACGACCTCTTCGACTACGACGCTACCGAAACGCCCGTGCTGCTGAGTGCGGAAGTAAACGGTCGAATGCGCGACTTGCTGGTGCAGGCCAATCGCAACGGATTTCTTTATGTTCTCGATCGCACCAACGGAAAGTTCCTCAAGGCGACTCCATTTGTGAAAAAGCTGGACTGGGCCAAGGGAATTGATGCCTCCGGCCGTCCCGTACTGTCAGGAAAAATACCCAGCGCCGAGGGCACACAGATTTGTCCGAGCATCGACGGCGCTACAAATTGGTTTTCGCCTTCCTACAATCCCGTCACTGGACTTTTCTACTTTTTGGCGCTCGAGAGTTGCAGTGTATTTTTCGCTCACCCGCAAGAATTTGTCCAAGGCCAGACTTTTTACGACACCGGTACGAAGCTTGCGCCCGACGACCGCGCTCAGAAAGTGCTCTTGGCATATTCTGTAGCCGAGGGAAAAATCGTCTGGCGCTATCCCCAAGTCGGCAGAGGCAATTCCTGGGGCGGGACAATGACCACTGCGGGCGACCTGGTCTTCTTCGGGAACGATACCGGAGCCTTCGAAGCAGTTGGAGCGCGGACCGGCCGCACGCTCTGGCAGTTCAACGCCGGCCAATCCATGCACGCTTCACCGATGACTTACGCCGTCGATGGAGTCCAATATGTGGCTATCGCGGCGGGCAGCGATGTGATCAGCTTTGCGCTTCCTCACGAATGAACTGGTGCTGATCTTAAATCAAGGTTTCGAACCAAGGTTCGAATTCAGGTTTTCGAATCCAGGTTTTCGAATCCAGGTTTTCGAAATCAAAGCCCATCACAATCCCGGAATCCAACGCGTAGCATTGTCGCGAAATATCTTCTGCAGCACCGGCCCGGGCAAGTTCAAGCCATGCACCTGCTTGCCTTCCACCGTAAGCGTCTCGCCAGTCGCAAGAAATCTCCAGTCACGCGCGTAAGTGGACCGCCACTCCGTCAACGCATCCGCGACCTTGGCGTCCGCGTGTAAATCAAGGTCAGTACCGTACAAAACGCGGTCCTGATACTTGACCAGGAATGTAGTTACTTTTTCTGGCGGCATCAGCATGAGGTATTCCATTCTCGCCGCGGTGTCGATCGCAAAATTCGGATACTTGTCCAGGTGACGGGCGATATTGTCGAGATCCCGCTCCATGCTGCCCAGGTGCACTCCCACCATGCGCAGCGTGGGGTTTTCAGCGAGCACATGATCGCGTGCTTCCAGAATCTTCTGCTTCGATGGAAACCCCGGCCGGTTAGCAACGTACCATTGCGGATTTTCCTGATAGTAAGACCACGACGGATCGGCCGTATCTGGTGGTCCCCAGGCCACGTCGGGCTCCGCCTGGTGCGTCATGAGCGTCTTGCCGTGGGCAGCGATGTCTTTGTAGATCGGCTCAAACCTCGGATCATCAGCCATGACGTACTGGTCGCTGCCGTCCCTGATTTCCATTCCGATGTTTTTCCAGATCTTCACGGCAACAGCTCCCCCAGCGAAATCGCGGTCGATCTGCTTGATGGCATCATCGCTGAATGATGCATCAGCGAATTTGTAGGGGTCGAAAGTGGTGCACAGGGCGATGTGGCCGTGACTTGACCGCACCAGCGCCTGTGCATCGTCGATCTGCCCTTGCAACTGCTTGCGATGGGGGTTCGAGTCGTCCATCACGAGGATATCCATCAGCTTCAGGTTCAGCCGTTCGAGCATCTTCTGAAATGCCGGGTCGGTCTTGAAAACATGAACGTGTACGTCGATGGGATGGATCGCCGCCAACCCACGGAGAGCCCCTTCGTCATCAGCGGCCCTCGCGCGAGCAGACGCGGAAGATGGTGCTTGAGCTGTGGAACACAGCGCGAGCGAGAGAATCAGTACGAGTTGAGCGGTAGTTCGGGCTAAACCCGTCATCAACAGCTCCTTCCATTGAGGTAGAACTGCTTCCGCGCGGCGAGTTGAGTCTCAGAAATAAAACTTCAAAGCAAACTGGATGAACCGGGGATCGTGCGCGGCCTGGGCAAAGCCGAACGCGCAATTCGAGTTTGGGTTGCCGTTCGTGCATCCGGTATCCGCCGCCGTTTCATCCAATCCGTGCTGGGTAGCGATATTTGTATTAAAGCTGCTGGGATTGTCGAACTCCGGATCGTAATGATTGAATGCGTTGAAGAACTCTGCCCGGAACTCGAGGCGCTTTTGTTCGCTGATGGGGAAGATCTTGAACAAAGAAATATCCCAGTTCTGGGTGCCTGGCCCCTGAATAATGTTTCGGCCTGCGTCGCCAAACGATCCGACGATGGTGTTCGTCGCAAAGGCGCAGGTGTTAAACAGCGTTCCCTGCACGCATGGGTGTCCGTTAGGATTTCCGACCACATTGGGCCGCGATGCGCTGGCAACTTCCCCGCCGCCATCAGACGTCGAAAGGTTGGTGGCAATATCGGTGGGTGTGTACCAGTTTCCCGTGGTTGCAATCACGATGCCTGCAACCTGCCAATTGCCGATGATCTGGTTCCATACGCCGGAAGCGTTCCCTCCGAACATCTGATTTTTACCGAAGGGTAAATCATAGGCGTAACTCAGGACGAACCGTTGACGAACATCAAAATCCGCGTTTCCGTACTCCAGAAGGGGATCGTTTTGGAAGCGGAAGTCGCCGGCATTCTGCGATCCCAGGCTGGCGCTGGAAGCGTCATCGAGGGCGTGGCTCCAGGTGTAGGCCGCTTGAAATTGCAACCCGTGGCTCGGGCGTTTCTCGAAACGAACCTGCAGAGAGTTGTAGTTGGAGACGTCGTTCGAACGAAATGTTGCAATCGAAGTATCAAATACGGGATCGCAGTCATCGGTGGGACTCAAGTCGCAAGTAGATCCCGGAGGAGCGCCAGGAGCCACCCCATGAGCAGGTCTCCGCTCGGCAGTCGGGCAAGCCAGCACGCCGCCAAAATTTGCAATGCAAAGCGCTGCGTACTGTGGGAGGGTCGCAAGAGCGGCCTCATTGCCATTATAAAAGCCAAACAGTTTCAGTCCACGTGAGCCCGCGTAGGAAACATCCAGCATCGTGTCAGCGGGCATCTGATATTGCACGCCAAAGTGCCACTGCTGGTTATAGGGAGTTCGCAGATTGGGAGAGACGGAATAAAGTTCCGGAGTGTTGGGGTTCGAAAGCGCGGTCGGCGGGAATCCATTGGCCAACGTGTTCGACCCATTCATATTAAGGGAAGCAATGGAGCAATTGAGCGGCTGCCCAGGCGTGACCCCAGGATTGGCAGCAAGGTTCCCGCACGGCGTCGAAAAAGACTCGGAGGAGAAGAACGGAGGATTGAATCCCGGGCTGGGATTGGAGTAAGGCCCATTCTCTTGCCCGCCGTAGAAAACGCCGTAACCGCCTCGTACCACGAGTTTGTTCGTGGCTCGGAAGGCGAAGCCGACACGCGGCGCAAAATTGTTTAGATCAGGATTGATCAGTCCCCGCGAGCCATGCTCAATCGGTATGCTGGCTGCGAGCAGCTGTGTGAGCGGTTCATTCTGTCCGCTGGGAACAAGCATAGCATTGGGGCCGTAAACAAAAGTTCCCTCCTCATTGCTATGCTCCTTGACCGTGCTGAAGACTTCATAGCGGAGACCTAGATTGACGGTCAGGCGGTCACTGGCCTTCCAGTCGTCTTGAGCGAAGCCGGCGTAGATCTGACGGCGATAGTCAATGTTGTGCAGGCTCGTAATTCCGCCACCATCGGCAACGCCCAGCAACATCGTCGCGAAAGAGCTGCCGCCGGTTCCCGGCGCCGCGGGGTTGTCTGTGAAGTCATTGCCAAAGGTCAGAGCGCCGCGTGCTTCGGCGGGCTGGAAGATCGTGAACTGTTCGATACGCACCTCAGTACCGAACTTCAGCGAGTGGTGTCCCCGAATCCAGGTCAGGTTGTCGGTTAAAACAAAACTGTTCTGTTTCTCAATCGAAGGCAGGTAAGTAGAGCTTCCGATTCCGGCCGTGCCATCGCCGAAGGTGATGTTTGGCAAGCCACCGTTGTTTGGCCCATACGGGACGTTCGGAAAGTCCAGTTGAGCGCTGATGTTCTCGTTGGAGTTGAGCTGAAATCGGTGGGAATTAATTCGGTTGTAGCCGAGTCGGAATTCGTTGATCAGGTTGGATTTAAAAAGGTGAACTTCGCTTAAGGCAACGCTGCGATAAGAATTGTCCTCATTCCCGTCGAAGAACCCTCCGCCATCCAGCAGATTGTTGAAAGGTGAGGGAATGAAACTGGGTTGGTCCTCGTAACTGAATCGCCCAAAAGCATTGTCCTTGTCGTTGATCTTGTGATCGATGCGGACGTCGAAGTTGTTACGGGTTTCCTGCCGGTGCGGATCCGAAAAAAAGTTGTTGCCTCCGTTGTTGGCGCTTGCGGTGGTATTTGG